>JAAUYG010022141.1_pt1 | contig 13231 bp, 7 predicted proteins | sample 7278091 | NCBI WGS metagenome assembly JAAUYG01 (sample SAMN14350201, study PRJNA611818) | marine sediment metagenome | isolation source: surface marine sediment (0.6m) | place: French Polynesia: Moorea | collected 2018-08
CTTTCAACCACTCATGGTCATATCACCGACTGCAAGTTGGATTCGGTGGTGTATGCAGGTGTATGCATGGTAATTTAATGTGGACCTGTCTTGTTTGGGCCGAACGATCTACGCCCGACAATTTTTGTGTGCCAAGCCACCGATTCAATTCCGCAACAGGTGAGCAGAAAGAAGTCACTCAGACCATTTATACTGACTCCGAGCCACCCAGTCAGTTGCCTAACTCATTAATGCCAAGCGCCAAGCTGGGAAGCGCAAACCTCCCAGTTTTTACGTCTTTGGTGTGACGCGGTCGGGGATCGAACCCCGGCCTCCCGCACCCCGAGCGGACGCTCTAACCACTGTGCTACGCGAGGGGTGGTGTGGGTGTCCTGAAATACAACTCTTTTGCATTTCGTTGCGTTCGTCTTAAAAAAACTCCAATGGGAGTCAGAATGCAATATAATACAGTTTCTGTCAGAATTGACCCTTACTTAATTGTTCTTTTATAGAGAGATTCTATGTGTGGTCTATAAAAATACGATGCAATTCATGTACATCTACTCTTACTGTAGTCCAGATGCTATTTTGCCCAACCCAATCCACTATATAAGGCGAGTAATTGACAGTTCACTTTATACATGTAGGGTACTATGTATGACATCAGGTGGTAGGGATGATTTGCATTGTGTACTATTGATATTAACCCCCCACTTCCACCCCACCGTCGCGTCTTTACATGGCTTCGGATCGCACATTTAGCAGTTGTATTCATCAAACCTAATTCTGTCCAAGATTTTAACCTCGAAATTTCCCGTGTTTCATTTACATACGTGTAAAACAGTGACCAGTACCATTTTGTCTGTTGCAGGCTAAGGCTAATTGTGAAACACTTCCATACGCTGGGTACTGGTCACCATGCAAGTCAGTAGGTGTCGACGATTCTGCAGGTCCGTCTGCAAGGGATCTTTGGTTCTGGCTCTTGGGGTTACCATTGGCTGCCTGGTGATGATGTCCAGGCCGCACGACCCCATCCTGGATTCCGTCCTGGCTAAAGCCTGCAAAGCAAGCGCGGCATGCTCATCAAGGGCAAAGCTCTCTGGACGAATCTCTGCCATGACAAAGGAGGAGAAAGCCGGTGCTATCGAGGCCAGGGCTTTTGTGCGTATAAACGAGTCTGGATCTGCGAAGAGTCATAATTACGCCATAGAGGAGGTGCGATTCTGGGAGCACGAGTCCCCCACCTATAAGCCCCCGATGACGAACGGCAACTCGGCCGCCGCACTGGAGGCTGAGGAGGTTCAGCAGGATCGTCTGCTCACAGACTCCAACAAGAGCAGCGACTACAAGGAGTTCTCTGACATGAAGATCTGGGGTCTGAAGACCTACCGCGGCTCCCTGGAGCTGCTCACACCAGGTCTTGTCCAGAACGTGGTGCATTACCTCTGGTGTGAACGGAAGGTGTTCGAGTTCCAACACTACCTCAGCGTCCGCAGCACCATCAAATATGTGAAACCCGAGCGAGTGGTGGTCCACTACGTTCATTACCCTCGCTATGACACCCAGTACTACAACACCTGGTTTGAGGACATGAAAACCGAGTTTGCCTTCATCTACCTGGACGACCTCACCCAGCAGCCCAGCGTATGCTCTTCCACAGAATCGAAGAAGAAGTTCATAACACAGACCCTCCAGAAGGAAGGTGGGGGGATATACGTCCACTACAACACCATTTTCAGCCGCTTCCCCGCGGAGTACAGGTCCAAGGACTGTGTGAACGCCTTGTCGGGGGATGTGGAAGGCTTTTTGTTGGCTCGTGCCAAAGATAACGGGAACGTCTCGGCCTGTGAAGACGGCGGTGTGAAACTAGCTACCAAGTGTGTTGCGGCGGAGGAATACAAAGCAAAAAATAATCCTCTCTGTGCAATCCGAAAGGGACCGTTTTACCCTAAAAGCTCCTGGGACAAAACGGACGATTTCAGCGCTCTCGTTAACACTATTATGTACGGCCAACATCCACAACCCAAAGCCACCCCCTCCTACCACGAGCTGATTCCCAATATTGGGCACGTGATGTGGCTTGGGGGTCGCCCCATGGACTTCCTCTTTTATCTCAACTGTCTTAGCCAGATCTACATTCTCAAGGTGGATCGCCTGTACGTCCACGGGAACGCCCCGCCCACTGGTCCCTACTGGGATCGGATCCAGAACAACCCAAAGCTAACGTTCGTCAAAAGACAGTGGCCAAACATGGTCTTCCGGAATAAAGTTGGTGTATGGAACCATATGGCCGACGTCTTCCGTGCCGATATCATGATCCGTTATGGTGGGTTCTACACGGATACAGATGCTGTCTGGATCAACCCCGTCCCAGATAGCCTCCGGGTGTATGATGCCGTGGCGTCCTATGATTGGCCACAGATGTACAACGTGTATCCAGATTACATCCAGTTCGGGGTCTTAATGGGACGACGAAACGCTAGGATCTGGCACTACTTCCTACGATCCATGAGAGAGTTCAAGGACGATTTATTCGGCTATAACTGCCTTCTCAAACCGTATAAAGTGTTCGAGAGACACCCGAATCTGGTTCATATATTCGACAAGCTCCAGGTGATGTGTTGGGATCTTCTCTGTCACCCCACCTGGTATCCTGGATTCAGAGACAAGGATGCCAGCCACTTGAAGATCCAGAATTTTAACTGGACAATGGCTCATGCCTTTCATTTCACCGCGCCTACACCAGACTGCCTGATGAACGAGACTGCTCTAATGCAAGGCACTGGCTTGTTTGCAGATATTGGCAAGCGTATACTGAAGGCCGCTAACTTGTTACAATAAATATACCTTTGATAACTAGTTTATTAGCCAGTTTTAGTGATATGTCTGTGTGACTTCAAACATCAAATGATGCGCGTTCAATTTCCTCTCTAACGCCATTCACAATTAGCTGTAGGCTGAATTGTAACTTAACTATGCCCGGTCAAGCTTTTATAACGTGGTTTATTTTAACTGTCAACAAACAGTAAGTGTAAAGGCAAATCGAAACAATTTAAGATAAAAACTTACCATACTTAAGGGCTGTAAAGTATATACAAATATGTAAATTTCAAGGTTAAATAGTATAAAAAATATAAAATTAGAGACGCGTCCTGGGTAGATTTAAGGGAAATTAGCAAGCACAAGTCTCATGTTCTTTGACTTTGTTTCCTGCTTATCCCAGTTTGATAGTGGATTTACAGCAGCTGTCTTTGCCGTTACAGTTTAAATCAGACGGATTATCTAGCGTTGCTTGCCCCACTTTCGCCAGCAAATTCCATGCGCACAAAGATGATTTCATGCAATAAACAATTTCTGTTATGCGAGAATCTTTAATCTAAATTGATCCAAATTAGGACTTTTAACTGGTTCCGTTCGAATAAGTTCAGTTCAGCGTGAAACAAACTTACAGGTGGCTATAAGTGGAGGTTGTATCTTCCAAGCTCTATGGGAATCATCTTCAAGGGGCTGCCTCATTTATACATGTATGATCATCATGAGTCTATGTTACTGGACCCAGCAGTCATCTTAGAGGGAGAAAATTCTTACCTCACCACATCAACAGTTGAAACATCGTCAGACGTTGACGACCGTAACCTCGTCAGCCAGTAAACAACACTCCTGTCATGCAGTCGAAACGTCTGACGATGTTTCAACTTTTGAATTTTCTTCCTCTAATGTGTAATCATTTTGTGTTCATGAATTGCAGGATAAAAAGGGTACACGCCTTTACAGTTAAGCCCTTTTCCGAAACACCAATAATCCTCATCACATATCTGCATATACAGTCTGAATGCAGAAATTGACACGGACGCTGCCAAATGTTTGCAGCAGAAGCCTGTTTAATAAATAACATTCAAACAACTCAACAAAGCACAGCATAAGCAGATACAAGGAAGATATAGCAATGCAGAGGCATTCATTCATCAGTTATACAGCATAGACAATACAGCTTACACAGACGTGCACACCTCAAATGGCGACACCATGAGATGGCAGCTGTAACTCTGTCAAATGCGGCGCTACCAGCAAGGTATGAGGGTGCCTGAGAAAGGCAACCACGAAAGACATGTAACTGTGTTAGGTAGCTACAGCCCTATTGCAGTCCCAGCACAGAGGCGTCCCTCTTGTCAATAAATTCGCAATAGTCAATGTTGGGTCTGAGATCCTATAGATGAACACAAGCAGTGTAGCGGTATGAAACCGTCTGCTAGTAGGCCCCGCCCACCAACTTCCGGTGCAGCATAGCTAACCAATCACAGGCCGCCTGATGTTTTCTGCGGGATGCACAGACGACGACCATTAGCATTGTCTTCGACTTGTAGAGTATGAGATATTTTGAGCCGTTGAAGGCGACTAGACGTTCGTGGTCCAAGGTTTTGATGATGTAGGTTTTTCCCCGGAGTATCACCCGGTCAGTCTTGGTGTTTTCGGAGAAAGCCCACAGCAAACTCTGCAAGTACAGATAGATACAACTCAGTCAAAAGTCTGTACAAAACCTAGTATATGACTAGGGAATAGCACGATACGTACAGTGCATAGTCGGGGTCTCAGAGGTTAATTTTGTATATTTGGGCCATGATTTCAGGAAAGGTTATTATTAACTTATTATTCCCTGCTGCCTTTTACACTTATGTTAATAATGTCACACATTTTTTCGGTAGGCTAGTTCATGCTGAACGATGGAGCTAAACTTTGCGATGGAGCTAAATTGAATCGTTTATAGCCAGGTATATCTAACGAATTAAATCGACTTAAAATCGTGGGAATTTGCGGTCAGGTAACTAAGCATTTTTTTACTGTTTAGTGTTTGAATAAGTAACGTAATCCATAATTTCAGTAAAAGGTTGCCTAGAAGAATAAAAATTGGTTTACCGGGTATATGAAATTACTTAGTTTTTTGTGTCAATACCCACATTCATGTTTGGCGGAAGTGGTGGTTACTGTGTAATACTATACGCACTTCCGGTATATAAGCAAAACGAGTCTAACACCGGGGGGAATACTTTAAACTGGTGGACCTTTTCATGACAAGGAGCCCTGATTGTCTGCAACTATTCGTGTCCATAAATTGCTTCTATTGGAAGAATACTTGGCCCCATTGATGGGTTTGCTATCTAGGATCAAGCATAGGCCCAACTTGTGACCCAGCCTTGTGACTAAATATAGCCATAAAGAGCACGCGACGAATGATCACACCGTACAAAAACATGCTACAGCTTTCTCTGATCATGGAAGAATTTCAGCACGCTTGCATGGCGGTACAGAACATGACTAAGCGCGGTTTTGCATTGATTCGAGCGGTGGTTATTCATGTGATCAAAGTGACCTTTTCTGAAGCATTGGGGCTTCGGAGCAGATTGGCATCACGAGGCGTTTATTCAGCATTACGATCAATTCCAGTTCGATCGAGATGTGTACATATGTCTTCGTCTAGAAGATGTTCCCAGCTCAACATTTTTGCCATGCCGAATAGATAATAGACGCACATGACCCCTCAACTATATTTATATTTAACAATGATCACAAAGTTCGTACTCAAGACCTGGTAATAATTCAGAGTATAACATAATAGTGTAGTCAGGGACAGGTTTGTATCAAGCTCCTACCTCAATGTCACGGGAGCTGAGAGAAAATCCTGAACTGGTGGCAATGGGACATCTGGAGTGTAGGGATACCAAGGCTGCATACTGGAATCTGAACTGATCCCTGTGCTGCATGATGAAGTCCACCCACCGATTCCAGATCCCGGTGGCCGCCTGGACATGGCAGGGAACCAAACCGGACAACATGGCTGCTGAAGGATGGTTCCAAAAGCGACGACCTGCAATGGGAGGAAAGCAGCTATACATGTGTTCTGTGCGTGCTGCGATTATGTAAAAAACAAAAACAAAACAAATACAGGACCAGTAAATGATTTAAAAAGGAAGGAAGGAAGGAAGGAAGGAAGAGCGGGAGGGAGGAAGGGAAAATGAAATACAGTAAGAATGACAAGGGAAGATATAAAGAAAGACAAATTAAAGAAACAAACAAAAAAGCAAGAAACGAGAATTAAAAAGAAAGTAAGAGAAAGGAGGCAAATCAGACACATATATATGGATTTCTTTAACGTGCAAAAACGGTGAACCGTCTTCTGAACAGAAACATAGTTAAGGTCAGATTTAAATCATCTAAAACTCACCTAATAAACAACGGATACAAGTCTTGCAGTTATAGACGAGTCCGTTTTCACTAATAATCACTGTTCGGCGTTGGCATTCGCTTGTAAGCGGTAACTTTCCGTTTGGCTGACAACGGTGACGAATGCACGGGTTTCTCTGCAAATGACGGACCCGACGAGCCTTTTATATCCGCATGACTGACACGGGTCGATATACTTTCTGTAAACCCAGGCAGAGCCTGACCCGACCCGGTAGTTGACAACTATTGGCCGCTGTCTCGTCTGTCATGTGACCACACTCGTGCTGTGTCCTGAGTGTCCTTTGCACGGTTCTCAGTTGATAAGGTTATACCAGAAAACTTGGTTAGGTGTGACGCTGGCATACATTTTCTGGTGCTTTCCCGAATGAGGGCATCAACACTTCAGACACCTCCACCATTATAATTTCTGATGTAGGACTGATCACGTACGTAATATAATCCGCCGATAATCTGCGTCAATGAGAGAGCGTATTAACATCTCATTAAGGAGGGCTCGCGACCTTGATAAGACACAACTAAACCTGCATATGGGGTTTGCAGTTTACTATTGAGTACTTTGTTTACCAGGCCGGTGATCAACTGAAGGCCGTATGTAATCGCCGGAGACGGGATTTGATATGGTTTTTCCCTTGTAAACATCTACGCGTTGATATAGGCTTGTCCTCGTCAACATGTTTAGCCTGTTAAGAGCCGTTAGTAAATTAACAACAGCGAGAATGTATTTCTGTCTTGACATGACAGCCTTATAACACACATGCAAAGCATTTTTTAAGCAAGAAGCAACACGGCAGTAAAAATGTTAGAAATGAAGACCCGTAAACTCTTTACAGCTAGAAACTCTTCTGTGAAGCTATGAAGACTTATGGCAATTTCATTATATTCTGCATGCTACAGCATTGCACAAACCGTTTGCGATACCAACTTAATTATATTTTGGACAGGCAGAGTACGTGTAATTGGGATAATCCAATAAATGGGACATACAATGTGTTATCATACAACGTCAGTATTACCCCAACATTTGCAAAAGTTACATCAGCAAAAAAACAAGTAATTGGGCGCAGCACTATAACGTTGAAGATAAGAGCGTAAATGCGCAGTTCTCGTTGAAGTAGCATCTCTCACTGAAGATGTATGTCTGATATTGATAATTATCTCCATTCATAATTTCCCTGAGTCTTACCACCTGAAGATGTAACTGCCGGTATGCATACATGCCACATCATTTTTGCGATACTTATTTGTATGTATTTTATTTGGACCACCCAAAAATCTTACAAACAACAATGACCTTTCAAATTCAAAAGAATGACTGTAAAATACTGTATCATGTGATGTGTTAGATACAGGTGTACATGTACACGGTGAATCCATTCGGGGTGTAACTGGAAATTTGATAATTATATTCACCTAGTACGTACTAAGAAAATTAGCAGTCATCATATCCAGCCAAATGAGACCCTAAAGGAGATCTTTGTTAATGCAAGAGTATCAAACGGTCTACGTAGCACTATGCTCTGTGTCAAGTTTCATTCGATGGATATTTCAAACTGACGCGTAGGTCCAGGTACAAATGAACGGCTGATGAAACCCAGAGAGCCTCACACCTATGTCACTTGTCAATCAAAACATGCTTTGGTCAGGTACATATAGTACTTTAAGGAACATGGCAAGCCTTTCCTGTTCCTTTGTATAACCCCAGACGGAAAGTTACAACAGCTAGTCACGGTGATAGTAAATATATGGATGTCAAGTGGGGACACGATAATAGCTCTAAATTGGGTGGTGATGGGGATACCCCGGCCAACTCACTTATCACGAGGAACTCGATGACTGCGATTTTCAGTGTTGTGCCAAGGACAAGATACGCCGTCCCACTGAATCGGGGCCCACTATATCACAAATTGGACACAAACATAACATGTGAGAGGGGATCATATCAGCTCTGGTACTTAGCAGCAGTTGTTGGTGTTTGGCGGAAAGAGGAATACCGCATATATTGGGTGCCCCGCCACATAGATAATCCTTACCGACAGACTGATGAGTGTGTTTTCCGCGTATATCAGCCGATGTAACAGCCAGAGATACATTATATGCTGTTGTGTATGGAATGAGTCTTTGGGAAGTCCATTCCAGATGATCTATTCCGGCTGTTCCGCGGTCTCCTTCCTATATACGTGTACACAGAAGAGCAATCCACAGAAGAGAAATTACCTGCTGTAATCTGCTGCTATAATTGCTCATAGACGTCTATGAATTGCTGTAGAGAGGCTCTAGAGAAACATGCTTAACATGTCTCCTGTGGCGAAACTTTTGAAATCACTAACGGAAGTGACCCGTTATAAGTGACCCGTTAGCGGCACCGGCTCTTCAATTGACTTGCCATATGTGTAGGTGCTGCCCAGCTGGGTGTCTTTTCTGGAATATTAGGTATCATCCAGGGTATCTTTTTCCTAAAATTTGGTTTATTACAGGGTATGCTTTTTGAAAAAAATGTTGTAATATAGGGTATATTGTGTTGGCTCTCTTTTACATTCTCTTAAATGATGCCTTAAAAGTTACTTATTATTAATTGGATCCTTTGAAATTATTATACTCAGTTTATAAGCACTGAAAATGATTCAAATGTAGTTGCGGGTGCAACATAGATATAATGAATGCTTACTGATATTTGGTTTACACCAGGATGTACATTTGCAAATTTTTTGTTTAGCCCAGGGTTAGGCTGGCAAGGGCAGGGTCGTACCCCCCTACCGAAAAATAAGTCGAGACCCCCACCCCCACCCCCACCCCCCCGTATAGGTGTGTAATGTGATATGATTAAGTTTGAAATAACTGTCACTTGTGTGTTGTCAGTGTAGTAACATGTACATGTATTTGTACCTACGATGACTGTTATTGGAAATTATTATATACCTTTGACAAAGATCAATTACTACTTTAATATTCATTGTGCAAATCTTTAGGATTGAGTACATTTCCTAGTCTACATAAATGTTTTGAAAAGAATTATATGTATGGATTAGGCTATTTGTGCTGTTAAGATTACAGTATCTTGGTTTGGTGAACTACTGAAGTATCATTACCTTAACTCTAAAAATACTTTCCACTATAGCAACCCAGCAAAACTGCCTCGCAAAAATTAAAACTTGAAACTCATATTTAATATCCTTTCTACATTCAGGACTCTTTGTTGTCGAGCTTGTCAACTGGTTTGAGTGTGATGGGGTGGACCAGTACTACTTTATGACCTATGTATGTCATTTAACAGAATCTAATTCTAATCAATAACCATGATAACTAGGCTTTATGTATCTATAATCTATAATCACATGATTAGTTCAGTTGCTACTTATTTAAAAAAAAAAAAAACAGGTCTTGCATGCTCCTTGCCCCAGTGTCACTATACCAATTTAACACTTAAAATGCACAAATCAGGCCTGAAACAAATCATTTCATTTCAAATGTTGATGAAATGTTATGTCTTTTCGAAGGATACCTTGGAAGTTTTAAATTTTGCACCCTGGATATATGCATGATATGTACTGAACTTCATCAACTACAACGAACGACTGTTTGTAAACAGTGAGGATTGGTTATAAGGTTCGATTTTGTCCAGTAATGAATTAATATCTTAAGTTTCTTGGGAAATAACAGATAACTTTTGTAATGTTTTGTATATTTTTGTTTTTTGCATAATGACAGACTCTGGGGGTGTGCCTAAACACCGAGAACAACCGAGAACCACCGAGAAACACTCAGAACAACACCGAGAAAGACAGAGAACGAGCATGAAATGACCGAGAACAAATAAGTTTAATTTTACTATGGTATAGAGGAAACTTTGCAAAGATGTGGATTGCAATACATGACTCTACACATGTTAGCTGGATGCTGTTGTTGTTTTTTCCCCTTTGTTGCATGTCATTTTAATTAGGCTTAGTTCATGTATTTTGTCTTTAACATAATCACTCTGTAAATTAGATTAAAAAGATATCTGACTGCTGACAATCCTAGGCTGCTGCATAGGTTCAGATTAACATCATAATAAAATTTGTATATTCAAAATTTATGTCGCATTTTTTGTGTGTGTTCGAAAATGTGCAAAGTTTTCTCCCTCCCAAGCACTTTTTACAAGATGTTTTTCCATTCTACAAACACTTTATATGTCAGGTAACCGTATCATACTACAGCCGATAAGGTTAATGAATTTGTTCTCGGTCGTTTCATGTTTGTTCCCGGTGTTGTTCTCGGTGGTTCTCGGTGGTTCTCGGTGATTAGGTACACCAGACTCTGGATTAATAATGGGCACTGTGCCTGTTGAATAGTTTCAGTTTTAATTCCCAAACTAATGGAGCATATATATTTTTGCATCTAGTACATGTAGATGGATGTCATCTTTGTTGAAAAACACTACTAGCATGTACCGGGACATGTGTATTAAATGTAGGGCTATGGTAATGATCACTGCAACCATAATGTGCATGATATGTACTTACAGTCTCTCATCCCATGCTTTAATTACCAGGATGAAAAGAGAGAATGCGATTTCTCACTTTTGGAAAAATTGTATAAAAGGGAGCGTGCAGTGAGTACATTCAGTTGGTGGTTTTGTCTATGCAAAATGTTTAGTTATATATACAGTAGATATATACCCTCATAAGAAAAGGATATACCGGTAGTTATAGTAACTCAGCATTTAGTGAGTTTTGTATTATTTAGGACTGGTAGATGTCTTCACGTCATATTGCTTTTAAGCCAAATTTAAAAAAAAAATGTATAAAAAAGATATCAGAAGAGAACAAAGGTACAGTAATGTATATTGAGCTGTCAGAACCCGACTTTGAGAAAAGGTGTCATGTCCAATCTGAGCTTAAGGTAGGAAATAGCTATTATGGTTGACAATGTAATTGGCAACGTACATGTAAGTTTATTTCTAGAGATATGATTTTTATGGCAACTGCATGATCAGTAATATCGGAACTAAATCTTACTCGTGATTTGTCATGTTCCAGAAGGGAAATGAAAAGTTCATGGTCAAGAAAAAAAAGAAGAACATATACATGCATATGTATGGCGCAGGATTTCTTGAACATACTTGAGTCTAAGTTTTGACTTAAGCCATCTTCTCAGGCAACCACATTGCTCTGATTGCTGACTAAAGTTAGAGCTTAAGACTTACCGGTAAGTATTTTCGAGAACTCCAGCCAGTTACTGGCGCTAAGTTATATATACTAGGGATAGACAACATATTACATAACTGTTTAAGTTGCAAAATTGAGATGAACATTTTTGTTCAATGTAATAGCATTGGGCAGAACCACCAAGTGCTACTTTGCACAAAATGTTATGAATACCAATGCCACATAAATCCTGTAACAACTAATGCTGTTTCTCTTTTCATTTCCCCACTGGCTGTGGAAACCTAAAAAGTCAAATTATATAATTGCTATATTATCTGCATGTTTCTTTGCTTTCTGTCAGAAAAGATATTCAACAGGCTCAATTCTGCTCGTTTCTACATAGCTCAAGGGGGCCAGATTACAGAAAATCTTAAGTTTAGAAAAAATATTTAAGTTTACTACCAATAACCACCTTTGTCAACTATTGTCGTATTTCAAGCTTAAGTTCAGTTCTTTACTTAAGACTTCTTTCATATAATTACCGGCGCCACATTTTATAGCAAGGCATACAATACATGTATCTATTTCCGCCCCAGGCTTCTCATCAACTTGGAGAGATGGATCGTGCCGAGAAAGCTTACAGAAAATGTCTTCAACTCAACCCAAATGATCGGAGTGCAACGGGACAGTTGGAGATATTAAACAGGTATTACTAAACTTAAGCATAACATAAACCACAGTATCTGAAGTGTAATGGGTTAATGACAGGTGTTAATTAGAGTACTGGGTACATTTTAGCTACAGTCACTTTCTCACCTTCCCAGATAAGCCGGCATTTAAATTTAAACACTTGTAAATAAATCGTCGACATCTAGAACTTTGTACAAACAATGAAATTGACAAAATAATTAATTCCAATTGCATGTACATAGATTATCACTGATTGCAAACTGCTGCATTTGCGTCAGCTTGGAAGCAGCTGTACTCTAGATGGATCACAGCTTAGGTATTGAGGCTTTACGAACGTTGCTTTATTTGATCAAAACTATCGCTACGTGCAAATCCGAATGATTGAGCGAAAATGTAGCGGTAATTTTATCATTCCAGGGACATCAAGAAATTTGCTATCATAGAAAAAGACATGTGCCAACAAATGTTTGGCATGAGGAAGAAGGAGAAGGAGAAGGAGACTACTTCCAAGAAAGAAGGTTGGAACAATAGATAAGCCATTATGTGTGCTATTTTACTACCGGTAGTTTTGTTAGCATTGGAGTATGGCAAACCGGTCATGTTAAATCCCAGTGGATCCCAAATCTTAAGCAGATTTTCTTCCTTTTACTTTATAGTTGTCTTCAGTTACTTCTCTGCCAAAGTTGGTATATATTCACTGGTTTTCTCAAGAAATCTTTTATACAGAGATAAGTGATCAGTACACATATGATACTTGTAGGTGATATATTTTTCTCTAGATTCTATGTAGAAATTAGGTTTTACCATCACGCATTACATGTGCAAATTCAGGATATATGTAGATACATGTATCCACATACCGGCATCCTGTGACCAGCTACATGTATAAAATGGTGACTGCCACTTGCTGAGTAAATCTATTTCAGATACCATGTGCATATCTAATTGTAAAGGTGTATAAGTCCTGTTTTAAAATTATACTTAGTGTTTTCTTCGGTTGTTTTGTGTTCAAATTGGACTAGAGATATACATGCACGTGTGTTGGTAATATAAAACTGCTGTGTTTTTCAGATATGTCATAAACGTTTAGGCCATACTGTAGTGTTTTGTTGTGTCTGTTCTGTTAAGATAAGAAGTTGGCTGAAGCCACCAACAATCTAGATGCGATGACTCAGGAAAGTGATTGTTCCGAAGAATTC
>JAAUYG010244712.1_pt1 | contig 13231 bp, 12 predicted proteins | sample 7278091 | NCBI WGS metagenome assembly JAAUYG01 (sample SAMN14350201, study PRJNA611818) | marine sediment metagenome | isolation source: surface marine sediment (0.6m) | place: French Polynesia: Moorea | collected 2018-08
CAAGGCGGAAGTGGTACTGGCGGTACAGGTACTGGTAGCGGAAGTGGTACTGGTTCTGGCGGAGGCGGCACTGGTGGTAGTGGCGGCACTGGTGGGAGCGGCGGTTCGGGAGGAAGTGGTGGTACGGGCGGAAGTGGCGGTAGTGGTTCTGGCGGAGAGCCCCAGTATGATCAGTGCTGAGAAATATATGTGACGTGTGTTCTTTGAAGGGACTCATGCAACTAGCAATAACTCTAGAAACTACTGGTAAAAATAATGTGGCATACATGCTATTGATATGAAAACTATAAACACCGGGAGTTTAAAGAAATGCTAGATATACATTTAAGTGAGACAAGGCTATAAACTCTGCCAGTTAGTGGCAAATGGGTATTTGGCTGAATAAAGATTTTAGAGTGCACATACATGACTTTATGATCTTATCATCCGCGTTGTTTTTATATTAAGATAAAAGCTGGAGCAAAACACAACTCACTGACTAGAATTAGAATGAGATGAAATACCATCCGAATGTGGACCGTACGTCAATTTAAGTGCCATTATTTTCATATTGCAACTATGTTTAAAATTTTGATCTTCTATATGTTCTACCCCCCCCCTCCCCCGAGTCCCAACTTTCAATTTGTTGACATTCCACAGCCAATTGCTTTCGAGTTACGAGCCATTCCGAGATCAGGACACTGAATGAACCTAAAATAACCTTGAACACACAAGAACCACATACATGTTCTACTACTGCTCCCGAGTCCACAATTTCACTCCAATTTTCAATTTTCTGGTGCTGTTCCCCATAAAAGGAGGTAGGGAATAGGGACTTTTTGAAATTTTGAATATTGTTGCCCAAAGTTATGGCAACTTTAAATTTCACACTGTAGTTAATGGCAAAATGACACCTTGCAATTTCTGGAAAATGAATCACTGTAGAGGGAAAAGGACTGATGTTTGGGACTCTGGGGTTGAATGTAGATAGGGTATCTTTCATATTGTAGTGCTCATAGTCTTTTGGGGTCATTCGGTGCATTTGCATTTTTTCTGAAAATACAATTTTCGCCACTCCTTCTATGGTATAAACGCCACTATGGTATCTTACGTCACTCCTTCTATGGTATGAACCTTTTCAGTGAAATGTTTTATAGATGTTCCCTACAACAATCCACACAAAGTTGCTTCCAGGAATTTTGAAATTTCTAATTTAAAGAAGTTAAAAAAATATTGAAAATGAAACCTTATGGCCAATTGGGATAATGCAAATATGTTAGAAATGGCCAATTTTGAGTGAAGATAACTGAAATTTGGGACTCATGTGTACTAACAAACGTATATTGGGTACGTTTGCCTTGTAGTGTTCAATGTCATTTTGGGGTTATTCAGTGCTCTTGTGATTTTTCCAAAAGACAAAAAAGAAAAAAAGATTTTCAAAATGCTACTCATTTTAGAGTTATGAATCCTTTTCAACCAAATTCTAAACAAGCTCCCTGTGACAGCCCACACAAAAGTTGCTTCTTGTAACTGTAAGGTTTAAACTTTAAAAAAAATGGAAAAAGTTTAAGATTTAACATTTTGACCAAATAGAAAATAAAAAATGCAAATGTCCTGGAAATGGCTAATCATAGAGTGAATCTGATTGACATTGGGATTCGGTGACACTAGCACAGTATATTTGAGATGCATTTGACATTGTAATGTTCACCTTTATTTTTGAGTAATTCCGGGGTCTTTTCTCAAAATGGCATGTAATTCAAAATAGCTGGCAGTAGAGCAAAATTAAAAGGACTGAAATTTGGGACTCCAGAACACTAGTAACATACATGTGGGGTACCTTTGACCTTACAGTGTTCAAGATCATTGGGGGGGGGGGGCAATCAGTGCGTATTTCTCACAGTGGCCTGTAACTCAAAAACAGTTTTGTGTGAAGCCACATTAATAAAAACACATATATTGGGCACTTTTTACCTTGTAGTGTTCCTGGCCATTTTTTAGGTTAATTGGGGCACTTCTCTCGAAATGCCCTATAGCTCAAAAACAGTTGGTGATAAAGGGAAGTGTACACCAGAAACACATATATGGCGTATGATGGACCTTGTAGTGTTTAAGGTTATATTGGCTCATTCGGTTCACTTTTCTCAAAATGGTCCAGTGTTGCTCCAGAAAGGTTGGTCGTACAACAAAACAGACTGAAATTGGGACTCTGGAGCACTAGTAAAACATATATTGGGTGCATTTGATCTTATAGTGTTCAGGGTCATTTGGAGGTTGTTCTATGCACTTTTCTGGAAATTGTCTGTGACCCGAATATGGTTGGCCAGAGAGGTGAAATGGATTTAAATTTAGGGCTTTTTAAGGTCATTTGCTGCAGTTGCTTCAACATTCATATGATGGTACATTTGTTTGATATTTTTACTGGTATAATGACTGCTCTCGTCAAGCAGACTATCAACGTCCATTTACCTCCTGTTCATAACACAGGCCATAGAAAGAAAAATATCAAGATACCACTACTACAGTTTTCAGCCCATTTCAGCAAAACTTTGACAGGAAATATGGCTGGAATTTTTGCAAATGCCCAAATTCTTGGTCCAATACTAAGGGCATATCTGCACTGACTGGAACATCGACTGATAACAGTATGGATAGATGAGTTAATTACTAAAATGGCACTAAAAATTGTAATTGGACCTAGCGATCTGAATAACTATACATGTACGGTACTTTCCAAATAGATCTCTGAGTAATTACTATGCCCATGAGACCTGATTATTGAAGAACTAAACCATGGCGATTTTATCATGTACAAAGTCCCAAAGTAAGGTATGATAATAATTAAACCACTCACCTGCAGACAAAATAGGGCGATCTCATTTACAAAAAAAAATATCATTAAGATAGGCAAACAAAGTATGTATTTTTATTTTCGCAGTTTCATCTGTCATAAACTGCCAATGTTTGGAGACATCGTGTCTCACTATTCAGGTACGCATTGCATTCAAAACACCTGACACCTCTGACGTCTATTACATGAGTTTGAAGACGATCAGTCAGTGTACTTCTCTGAAATTTGAACTCCCATGTGGTAGAGTGAGAGGATTAAAATGTTAGGGCTTTGATCTTATGTGTCAAGTAGGACACCAAAGCCCTGGGCCTCTTGTCATTTATTTTTGTCTGGTATACCATCGAGGTACAGGAGGAAAGATTCTTTAATAGGTTTGACCCAGCCACACCATTATAGGATCTGATATCGCTATGAAATAAATATCACGATTTATAATTTTGAGACATGTTATGCAAAAGATACATGTTAGTAACTGCTGAACATTGAACAAATAAGTATGGGCCGGCCTCATTTATTTTAAATTGAGAATGAATTGAGCTTTATTTATTTATTTTAAAATGAGAATAATTTGAGATGACTTTCTCCCATAGAGTGCAAATCAGTATGCAGATCTTGAACTTGCCTGCAAAATCTATTATAGTTCAAATGTATTTTTGGCCTGTAGATCTTGAACTTGCCTGCAAATTCGATTGTAGTGTCACAGCCACTGTTTTGTCATTTTTATAGACTATCAGATATTTATCACCACAGGTAATCATAGTTATTTTTGGTCATAGAACCGGTCTTTGACTGGACCATGGATGTATGTATATAGGCCCATGCTATCGGGCTGCTAGTGACATTTTCTGTCTTATAGAGGCTCAAACAGTTTAGAACAAAGTAATGTGCGCTATATAATTTTCAAGCTGGTGATGTACTTTGCAAGTTAAAGTATGTATTAACAAGGCTATGATTGTAGTGTCCTGAGCGGTGGACCTTCGACAGTACTTTATGGTGCTTCAGTGCAAAAGTGCCAGTGACGGCGAAGGCATGTGCTGCGGCGCCGTCATAACTTGGGTAATATTTAGTGTAGTAAGAAGGACTTGTATCATTATAAAGGTGATAGATTTTCCTGCCATTTCCACTTATTACTGCTCAGATGTGATCAGTATGGGTATACTTTATCGACCACTAAAGCTTTAGATAGGAGAGTTTTATAGTAAAGGCAAGAAGGTCTCTAGGGCACCGAATTTGACATCACAGGGGCCCTCTTATGATTGGATGCAGCGTTCCCGCCAGTAGTAGAGTAGTGCACTAATAGCTCATTGGACGACATTTGCATGATTTGGGTTCCATAGTAACAGGCAGACAGCAGGCTAGATTTAGGTATATTAAGTTGTAAGCAAGTAGAAACCAGTTACTTGAGGTCACACACTAACACTAGCCAGAGGAACAAACCTACTAGTACTAGAGTCAGGGATACACAGAACTACACTGAGTTATATTCGAAGTGAGAACGTTTGAGCAGTTCGATTCAACCTTAGTGAGTCAAACCTTGTGTAAGGCTGAGCCATGTATAAACATTAGGAAGAAGGTGTGGCGACCACCTTTAACTGCCAGGTTAGATCGCAGCAACTTTTGCTGACGGAGCCAGTTAGGACTTTAATCACTGGGTTGTGACCAAGCCATTGATGTGAACTGTGATCGTTAGAGGGTGTAGAGGTATGGGAGTGTGAGCAGCCATTATTCAGACCTGCATTGCCGGATACCCGAGTGAACAAAAACAGAGATGTTCATCATTTGGTTTGGATAGAGCCTTGAGTGGCTGATGGAGCCTGCTGAGGTAGAGGTGTGAGGCCTCTCCTGGGGGAAGTGCATGCAAGAGAAAGAGAGAGAGAGAGAGAGAGAGATAGAGAGAGAGAGAAACGATGAACACGTCACTGACTCAGAGATCCAGACCCATAGCTGTAGAAGGCTCTTGCAGTAGGGATCTCTGTGGGGCGCAATGTAGCGGACTCAGCTGAGGGCTCCAGAGCTACCGGATACGGAGGCGACAAGAGGAAAGCGACAGAGGATGCAAACGGTCATTAAACCTATCAGACAAAAAAACCCTCAAAACAACCCAGACAACTGTGCGGAACCCCCATCCCCCACATGATGGACACACATCCCCCTCCGCCGCCACAAATGCCACATGAAAGAGATCACCATTATCACCATTTCTGGGGGCTGGTGCAGGATCTTTGGAGCAACACCAGTGAGGACCAGCGATTTGAAATGATTTCTGGGAACCAGAACATCGTAGAGACACAAGACTCTTGCAAAGATATGAGACTATCAGTGGCAGTGTTGAGACAACCAGTGTCAAGTCCACAGTGCAACCATCGCCACACCGATCATGAATTAGAAAAAGAAAAGACCAAAACAGAACTGAGACAGCCCTGCCACATCCACACCAGCACCCCAGCACTTGTGAGGCATAACGCCGCAGTGGCACTAGTGACTGAAACTGAACCGCAGGGATGGGGTGAGCTGCAAACCACACCAGCCAACTCGGCTGGTGGTACCACCAGCGAGACTCAGGCAATGCAGATGGAAAACTGTGCCAAGTCCACGCAGGCCAACCAGGCTGCATGGCCGAAGTTGCCGTGGTTAGCTACAGATGATGAATCCAAGACTGAGACATAAGACCTTTATTCCCAAGAGGACTGATCGGATCCCCGCAAAGCTGGATGGGAGCGATCGGTGGGTTGTGCAGTGGGTGGAGTAGGACATTTGGCTCAGCCACAGGGCCCCTTGGCTGAGGAGATAGATTGCCATGAAGAAAGGATAGCTGACTACTCCAGACCCCACCAGTATGGTGAATCAAGAATGCACACAGTTCCCAGTGAACCACGCTAGCGCCAGTGCCACTATTTCCAGTGCTGCACACAGCCGAGCGGAGGATTTTTGTAAAGACAAAATTGACTATTATGCTTCTAGAGACCCCAGTTATACACAGTCCCAGTCAAACAGACGGTGTTTGGATAATGTATGGGAAAGTCAGATGACTGCACCCATGGCAGTCCCAGTGATAAATGCCGCAGCTATGCCAGTAGACCCTCCGCACTTGAACCGTGAATCCTTGCTATGGAGTCTAGCACCACCCAGCACCTGATGTTGCCTAGAGAGGCCAACGGCTGTTGGCTTACAGAGATAGACTGTGCCAAGGGGAAACGGGAGTAGACTTTCCAGAGACAGGTCATGCCCGCCATGCTGCTAGGCCATGCCAGCCTGTGGCAGGACCTCATCCACCTGAAGTGGCAGAAAGACAACCATTGTCACCTCCTATGGCTGACCCAGTAGAGGATATCAGAGAAGTGGTGCACCTGAGGCCGTAGTGGACTGAAGCTAGGGTCTTAGAGAGCCAAGAGGGGCACCTGACGTAGACCGCTGACAGTTAGACTTAGGCATTCTGTGCAATGCACTAGATAGCGGACCAGCACCGCCAGTTGTGCCGCTACCTCAGCACCTGGATGTCACACTCTATGATGAGTATTATGGAGTTGCAGTGGGAAACCGACTATCAACTAGACTAGGTCCACCCATTCAACACTGCCCGGCAAAGCTGGAAAAGGGACCAGAAAAGCCTGGCCCAATCTCCAAAACATGTAGCAAAAGAACCCCGAGTCCAGACGTCTGCAAGTGTGCACATAAACAGCCACAGAGAAAGCCTGACCTTTGTGACCCTGTTTTATTAGTCTGCTGCAAGACGCTGGGAATCCCCTGAACCCCAAAATACATGAAGTAACACAGTCTGGCATGAGCATTGCACCCCAGCCTGATGACTGCCCAATTAAGGGTTTGACCCGGCCTTCTGGCTGACCCAAGGATATAGCAAAATATGTTAATGAGCTCTGAAAACTTTTTGCAGTGGGAGCCATAAATCCTTACTTTTAACTTGTCATAACTCTCATTGTCCTGACCAAATATATTACCCCTATACCTTAATAGAATCAAAGTGAACGTAGCTGTTAGAATATCTAGACGAGAAATGCTAAACAATTTGCTGTTGGCTAGAAACCAGCTGTGAAGGAAACAATATAGAAATACAAGCAGCTTTGTGAGAGACAATGAGCAGGTTGCCAGGGTAACGGGCTGATGTATAAAGGCCGGTTGACTGCACGCTGGTCAGAACTTAGCTGGTGGCCAGTATTGGAGGACACTTGTAGATTGCCCAGACAAACCATATCTTTGACACAGATCCATCTATAGCTAATAGTTGACCCAACTAAAGGCTAAAGGAACACAATAGAATGGCGGACAACAATGTAAACAAATTGGTCATCGAGGCCCAGGTGGAACCAACCCCACCAGCGGAGGGACTCCAGCCCCAGCCGCGGAACCAACCACCACCAGTGGAGGGACTCCAGCCTCTGCCGCAGAGACAAACCCCGCCACTGCTGAAACACCAAACCTAGGTGCCCCCACTGCAGTGGTGCCTGTCAATCCCCTTTTAGGGGTGAAGACACCAACTCCGCTGGAGGGAATGCTTTGAACCGCGGCAGCCAGAGACCCCAGAATACAGCTCGAGGAAAATTGTAGAGTTCAGCTGGGGATGGCGACCATGTTTCCCTCCGTGGAGCAGCCAGGACTCAACCCAAACTTGCCAGACTTGGCCTGAATTGGAATGGAGGTAAGGGTAACCCGAACTTTGGAAGCCACTGGTGTCTCTGTTGCCGACGCTCAGCCTTCAACCTCTGGAGCCATTTCTACTCAAATGATTGTCACCCAACTGAAGCTGCAAGGGGTAGTGGTTTCCTGCTGTGAACCAGATCCTTGTGGCATCCTGGACTTGTTCCCTGAGGAAACGGAGAACTTAGGTGAGATCAACATGCGCCAGGCTGATGAGCTCCTGAGAGATGAGGGAGCTGCTATGATTGAGGCTCTTGTGCAGGAATGCAACCGTGCCATAGAAGCAGAGCGGGAGAACCAGAGCCTACCCGAACTGGAAGCAGGATTCAGCATCATGGAGCTGGAGGATGGAGAGTACGAGTCTGAAGCTAGTATGCAAGTCATGGAGACAGAAATAGCACTGCACCAGCTCCAGACAATGGCTCTGCAGCTCACTCAACTCTGCCATCCGAGGACGTTGAGATGCCAAAGGACTGCGGTGCACCCCACCTGAAGCAGCATAGACTTAGACTGGAAGAGCGCCGCATCTAGATCAAGGGATTGGGAACCTTCAGGTGCAGCACTGGGCAGTCTGTAAGCCTTTGTGCTTACCCCCACCTCGACTACCCAGCTGCCCCCCACTATGAAGGCAATCCCCAAGCCTACAGGGGTCAGGATTGCTATGACCCTATGGTCGTGCATCCACGAAGGACTAGGAGGGATCGGAGGTAAGATCAAGTCAGCAACCAGCCTACACAACAGAAGGCTACGGAGTCGGCTACCCCCAAACCCAGCACAAGCCATGGAACGCACCTGGTATGCTGGGGAGGAAGCCATCCTGCAGTGGGATCAGATCTGGCGTTGGCACACCGATGGGCAGGAGGACCCCAACATGATGACCATGTGTGATCAGGAGACGATGGAAGCCATCATCGCTAGCCGGCTGATTCCCACAAAAGAGGAAGAAGTGGAGCCTGACACTCTAAGTTACAAGACTGTGATGTTACCAGTGGATTCGACCATCCTGTCCACCAAAAGGGCCATCGAATCAGCGCCGCCTTCCACTATGCCCATGCACGCCGACAGGAGCCCTGGGGGGAAAGAGGCATCAACAATGATCTGTAGGGGATTCCGCTGTATAAATATTCCATGAGACCCATTGATGAGCAGACAGGGACGGGATTGCAGGCTGCTGTTTGAGTCATTGAGGCCACTGGAACTGACCCAAGCTTTGTGTTCGATCGACCAGTGACTAGATTCAAGAAGGTGCGGATATACAAGCAGGCCTACTGTTCCGATACTAATCCTGGACCCATAAGGTACACTTGTAGAGTTTCGGACTGTGTGGCCTTCAGTGGGTCCCTGGAATATGTTCCATGTAGCTGTGATGCCCCAGTTTCAGTGCCAGCACCTGGGCTGAATAGCTGTCTTCCCGGCGAGCCCAGGCTCCTTGGATCGGTACCTCTCCCATATCCGCCAGAGTATCGATGAGGAGATGGGATGAGAGGATCGCCCACCACCACCACCATATGTTTGAGATGAAGGCGAATGCCCTAGCACTGCAGGCAAACCCATTCTGCATGCCCCTGGGTAAGGATGAAGAGGTCTTGCTGTGCCTGACCCGAGTGATGGCTCCACTGAGCTACCATGAGGGACAGCAACCCGGCAACGGTATTCTATATATACCTGGTCCTTCAGGAAGCTGTTCGAGAAGAAAATGCCTGCTGCCTTGGATAAGCACTCTGCCTCCAACAAGAGAAAGTGCAAATGTATGGACCCTGGCTCTGGGAAGCAGACTGAAGCGGATCAGGCTCCCACCTCTTCATGCTCCAGCCATCTTAGTGACGATACCAAGCTCAAGAAATATCTCATCGTGAAGGTAGGCCCGTATACAGGACTAGCCTACTAGAAGAAGGCTGCCAAAAAGTCCATGTCGCCACCGCTGCCAGTCTAGCTCTTCCAGCACCCCAATTGATGGCAGCGGGCATAGGACCAACCTGGCCAGCCAGAGAGAGGTGCGGGTGTCAGTACCCAATGAAGAGGACCCCCTCCGCACCTGAACCATCTCAAAACAACTGGCATGGGATCCCACGTGTCAGGACTGAACCCATCAGCTGGATGAATGGGCTATGAGACAGGCCAGCTCATAGGAGAAGTGGGAACCCCAGAGAGTCCCCAATTCACATACAAGGGGGCAGTACACCAACGGCATGGCAGAACTGACCTAGAGCTCCCACGCCAGCACAAGTATCCCCACTGAAGAGAATGCCCAACTGTCCCAGGCCTCTGGGCCTGCACTCAAGCACTGCCTACAAGGCTGTCGAGGAATCACAGCTTCTCCTGCTACCTAGTGTAATCCTGCCAAGGGGATGGGATGCGTGGAGTCACTGGTGGGCTGTCATAGACTGCCCAGCAGACAAAGTTCCAGGGATAGCCAGTGCCCATGGCTACTACAGGGTTACGGTCGTGGTCCTCATATGTTTCCCTCCAGAACTCTTTTTCTACCCAGATGTGGATCACTTGGACCACACACTACAATACAAACATAAGATAAGCGTTGAGGACATAGAGATCCAGGTGACCGCCTCCCCTCCTCGGATGCCCGCACTAAGGCCTACCTGTGCTCACGTGGGGCTGACAAAGGCTGCCACCAGCCCAGCCATCATCGCCAGACGGACAGCTGCTTGCACCCAGTCTGTGGCCACCACCCACCGAGCCAGCGTATCCAAGACCCGCCACTCCCAGGGACAGTAAGAGGATGGAGCCTTCCACATGACAGAGTTGGATTGTGGACACTCGACCTCTCAGCCCACTAGCAGCCACCGTTCCCAGAGTCCCAGAGTCATGGCTACTCCCAGCCCAAAAGACGGTCCCACCTTTCCCCCAGAGACCACCATCCTTCAATGGGCATGACCCAGGGCTGAGCCTCGCTGGGCCCCAGTTGACCCTCATTCGATAGCCGATATGGAGACGTATATCCAGCAATCCATGTAGGGAGTAGCCTTGATGACCCTGGATTATGCCCTTCAATCCTTGGACATAATCTACACTGAGATGGAGGCTCAGTTGCACCAGAAAACCAGAGAGTTGCAGATTGCCCGCCAAACACCCAACGTCTATGGAAAGCCAGAACAAGCCCAGCACCTCATGTGCCAAATTCAGCATCTATGGGACAGAGATATCACTTCAAGAAAGCAGATAGAGGCACTGGGTCAGGAGAAAGATGCTTCCCTAAAACAGAGTGAGGCCCTGGCCAATGCATACACTAAGTTCATCACAGACAATAACCGTCTAGGTGCTCATGTGGAAACCCTGGAATGAGAGAACGACAGCAACTTGAGGGAGCCCAGGCCTCGTCTCAGCTAACCCCTGCTAATGCGGTCTTGGAATCAGACCGCATCAAGGGATGGAAGGCGATGAAAAAATGATGAAAATCCTGGCCGATGCCACTGTGGCTGGACTTATGCAGAGAGTGAAAAAGGAGCTCCACGCGGCCCACGGAACATGGCACCACCCCAAGGGACTGTCAACTCCCCTCCCATGCCGAAATGTCACGTGGGCATGGACCATCTACCATGTCAGGCCCCTAAACACCTCTAACTTTGACACCTGGAGGGTTTGTTAGGGCTCCTGCATTGACTCTATTTGGAGGGCACACCCTGGGGCTGAACATAACCAGTATGCTCCCACCGCCATACCTAATTCTGCAGCGGTCAGCTAGCAGCGTGACCTTGCCCCAGATGGACGAGGAAGAGGCAATAGACTTCGACGACCAGGAGGAATTGGGGTCAGGGTGTTAGAGTGGATGCCAGGGTCAAGGAGTGAGCCTCTACTCTCACTCCCCGCACACCCTAAACCCGTAAGGAGAATAGAGCCTGAGGTAACAAAAGCAGTTGCTGACCTGGGGATCTGCCCAAGAGGACTGAACTTCAGGACGCAGGGGCCACAAGTTGGCTCCACCACAGGTTTTAGAGTGAGGAAAAGGGAGAGTCACAGAGAGTATGATCAAGGCAGTATACAAGACCACTACCCAGTACAGTGCCGCAGGCGAAGCTACACCATGCGAGATTAATTGAGTGATCACCAGATGTACATACCCTGACCGTTACCAGCTGGGGAGGAGTGACAGTTGAAAAAGGGAGGAAAAACACTCTCAAGTCCCAGAGAGAGCACACTGTGATGAGATCTATGGGGTAAGATAACGACTTGTGGAGCCACCACCCTAAAAAGAAAACGTCCAACAGGTTGACTCTACATCAGACAGATCCTCAAGCCATTATTTACCTTCCCCTGCTGTCCAATACTACACCTACGGTGGGAGAGGACAGGGACAGTGTTTTTGCCTACATAAGGGACAGAAAAAGGAAAATCTGATTTGTCATCGATCATCATCAGTGTAAATGCAAGCATGAATCTGCACTGTGGATGGAAACAAAACGGCCTTTCCTGTGTGAGAAACCGCCAAGGTGCCACAAGACAGCATGGATGCCTCATGTCTAAATGTCTGAGGATGGAAAATGCGGGCACAGCAGGGCTTTCCCTCTCATCAGAGCCCTGAGTGAGGCCAGGACACCGTGCCACATAACGCTGCCCAGGAGAGTCATGCCCCAGGCTGCTGCTGGAAGGAATCAACCACCACACGCAGTGTGGACAGGAGCCATCTCCAGTACCACGTCCCTAGGAGGTCACGCCACACCCGCTGGGACTGGACTCATGGACCAACCCTCGCACACTTGGAATCAGGACCACAGGGCTACACCATATACTCTGCCCTCACTGCCCCACCAGGAGACTCAGGATTTCACAGAAAAACGGAGGATTCTTTGCTTTGTCAGGAAGGATTCTTCACTTTGCAGGCCTGTTTGGCCTGTAGCAATACTGGTGAGGACACTTGCGGTTACCATGTGTGATACACACTTCTCCTCCTATTAGCCTATGTCCTGGAACCATAGCGGCAAGGCACTAAGTTTCCAGTTGTTTACCCTGCTAAATTAGGACCCCTGTTGAAAGTAGCCATTGACCCCACACCCCGAGTGTCTGATCCAATTAGTTCTACCGTAATTGGCCATTCTTTGAGGTGACGTGGGGGGATTCAGTCTGACTTGGTGAGTGTGCATGGCGTATAACACCTGCTGATGCCAGCGAGTATTCTGCTGCACCTTGGCCCAGGTAATAATGGAACGGATTTGCAGTATACCGTTATTTACTAGCCTTGGGTATAGAATTTTAATTTTGCTTTAACTCGGGGACACATTTGTTGTTTGACAGGAGTTTGGGAAGGGATGAGAATTAATCACTTTAAAGTTCATGTCAAGGGTAAAGTTTAGGGGAAGTGTACCTCCATTCCAGTGTGTTGTATTATCATTATGCCCTCCCTTGACCCATTGTAATGAGATTTAAAGGTGTGTAGTGTCACAGCCACTGTTAGGTCTTATCTTTAAGTTAGAACGCCGTAGGAAGCATTCTGGGGGACACCCGGAGCCGTTAAAAGGGTCCCGGAGGGTAAATACAGAAAACCCCCGGCGCAGACTCCCGCTCCCATAGAGGCTAGGCCCGGAGAAACGGTACCTCGTAATTTGCACTGGGGGAAGTGTTTCCCCTGTTTAGCAGGTAGCAGTAGGGCTAGGAAGTTGATTGTAACCATTTCCGGACGTTTCCAGAGCTCCCGGAGGCACAGTACAGAGCCCCGGAGAAAGACAGTCCCGGTGCTGGTCAATGGAGCTTTAACATGTAATGGGAGTTTGTGGGATAAACAGTTACTTTGTTAAA
>JAAUYG010210955.1_pt1 | contig 13230 bp, 12 predicted proteins | sample 7278091 | NCBI WGS metagenome assembly JAAUYG01 (sample SAMN14350201, study PRJNA611818) | marine sediment metagenome | isolation source: surface marine sediment (0.6m) | place: French Polynesia: Moorea | collected 2018-08
AAAACACTGTTGAGTAAAAGTTAGCTTACCATTACAAAACTTGAAGTTGAATGGTTCCTGATGTGTAGGGCCTATACATAGAGATTACTCTCAAGAGCATTCCTTTCCAGCTGAGGTTCTGGGTCAGAATGCCCCACTTGAGTTGGGGTTCTGCTTTAAAACCAACTATTGTGCCAGATCTTGACCTCCTGTTCTCAGCCAATCAGAGGCAAGGTCAGTACACAACGTGACTCTGAGAATTTTCAAGTCCTGTGTAAACTTGACAAATGGAACCTTACTGTTTGGGAATTTTTCTGTCAAAGGCTGTGTCTTATGCTCGGGTATAAACCAGTAGGCCTACTTTGCTGGTGTAATATTGGACTCTGGTTCTTCTCTGAATTCTGTTACAAATTTTGTCTGGTGGGTCTACAGAGCGCCCTGTGGGTTTGAACACTCTGCGAGCTACTGTGAAACGTATGGCCAACCAGGCTGGTTGCCAGGGCGCTTCACAAATCAGTCTTCGCGCAACTGCAGCAACAAGGTTATATACATCAAGAAGGGTTGCCTGAGAAACTCATCAAAGAAATTACAAGTGCACTGGTGAGACCATGAAGTGCTCAGTCAGCAAAGCTCTTAGCACCATTGGTCATACTGGTGCAAAAAAAGTCACGTCTCAAAAGGTCAAAATCCGCAACTGCTGCTCTCGGAATCCCCAAAAAGAGGAGAGTGAATGTGAAGAAGAAACCAATGGGGCACTTACTCAGGTGATACGCAAGTTTGCTAGAGAGGAGAAAGTGCGCAACATCACTCTGCAAGTAGAGTATGATGACAAGTAAACTGGAAATTTGCAATTGATGGCTGGATACGGAACTGTGATTTTTTGGTCGAATTATTCAGTGAGTTTTGCTGTTTTACATTTTTGTTCTATTTCGCATGTATTACTTTGGGTTCAATAATGTTCTTTTGTCACTTTTACCTAGGTGTGATGTGCTAATTGGGACAATGAGTTCATCAGCAAGAGTGAAAAATACTTTGCCTAGTATCTTTACGATTAGAACAATTGACTGCGTGCGTTGGATACGCAGGAATCTTCTCCCGCTGCTGTTGCCTGTTGACCCAGATCTCTAAAAAGTTTTTCATTTCTTGTATTCTTGGGGTTGTGGGCGACGGGCGACACCAGAAAAGGTCATTTTTGCAGGATTTTTCCAGTTGAGAGAATTTGTTTTTCTGTGACCATCATTGTGTCCAGAAAAAAAGGGCGCTTCTCGTCGTCGAAGCTGGATGACTGATTTGCCGCTGTGCGTGCTGGAGTGTGTGTGATCTAATTTGAGCAAAGTGAGCCAGAGACAAAGTGACCAAGAAAGAGACAGCGAAATCCTTGTGTAGTTTTTCTTGCGTCAGATTGGCTTGGAGTCCTGAAAAATTTTACATGTGGCTTGCTTCCCTGACATTGTTCAAGAATTAGCGCTTTACGAAACACTATTCAACAAAGAAGTCCTGGCTGTTACTTGTGCATGTGTCCTTTGCTCTCTAAATTGCAACTGAAACACAGAAGAAATGAACTCCCATGCAGACATGTCGGAGTTGCAAGGAATGTGCCCTCTTGGGTTTGAGCAGAGAATTGTAACCCCGTCGATCTCCGTGTTTTCCTTTTTCAGTCTGAGATGAAGATGATGAGCCAACAGCGTTTCCAAATGATTGTGCACGAGAGGATCCAAATGAGCGAAAATTCACATGAACAGTGCTGGATTGCTGAAGAATGCACGGATTCTACTGCTTTCGCATCGTCATTGGAAGACGTCTCCCAGTACTTGTGCATATCAATGCGACGAACTCTGAAAATGACAGGTTTTGATCACATGGATTGATTGCATGCGCACAAGAAATGTCAGGTGTGAAAAAGGACATCAGTTGGGGGCCAGAAACCAAACGCCTAAGCGTTTAGCGTGTTTTCCATTTTCCACATTTTTTGCCAAAATTATGTATGTATTTTTTCGAAAACACATGCAGATTTCACTAATCTTTCATAAAGCTATTTTTGACAAATGACCCTCTTTTGAAGTTCAAGCTAACTCGCACAGGGTTAGGATTGTGGTCGGCGTCATTCATGCACCTTTGAAGACCTTTGGTCTATACTCCCCGAAACCAGCCTCTATGAACCACACCAGGAGCGCCACCCCACCCACTGAAGAAGAGTGCCCAAGTAAAAATCACCGTCACCGCCCTCACCTATCTGAGTTGGAGTTTTGCATCCAATCGGAAGTAGCAAGCGTGCATGGGTCCACAATGTTGGCCTGGAGGAGCCCAAACTCCAACAGCCTCAGTTTAGCCCTTGGGGGCCTGAACTCTCTGGAATGTAGGGGTCGGAGAACCCTGCCCCCACCGGAACTCCTTTTTTTTGGCTTGTGACTTTCGGCTTTGGAAGTGATTAAGATTGCTTGTTTTGTCGTTCATCTGTTTTGCTTTTGGATCCAATAAAGGGACAAAACTGAAAACAAACCATCCACTACACAAGAGTCGCCAAGGGGAACAAAAAAAAAATTGACAACTGGCCCTGCAGGCTCACCCGGCAAATCTGCGGGATTCTGGGATTGTGTCTGAAACCTGAATGTTAGTTTTGCCAGAGTCAGAAAATGCCGGACTGCACCAGCACTTGAGCTCATCAAACAACTTTGATTTTTGGGGGGAAAAATCTGGAAAATATATATATATATATATACCCAACTACAAAATAGACCTGGCTGTTCGATTATGCCTGGCACAAACATGTCCTTCGGGCAAAAACTGCTTGTCCCTTGTCACGCATTCTGGAATTCGATGGGGGTTTTTTCAGGGAGCAAAAAATGCGGAAAAATGTGTCTCTTTCTTGCAATGATGCACTGGAAAATTTATCTCTGTTGAACTTGAGAAATCTTGTCTTTGTTCCTGCAGATTCATGCCGTCAAGAGACATGTGAAACAAGCTCGTGCATGTCTCAGTGTTTCCAACAAATTTGGAGGAAATCATGTCACCTTCGTTTGCCAAACCTACCTTTGTAATCTATTTGTCCATCGTTGTTCTTGTCTGCCTCCCTGATCATTTCATTCACCTGAAAAACGACACATTTGAACAAAACGGGAAACGCAGTGCTGGTGTTGTTGCCAATACGGAAATAACAAAACCTTGTGCCATCTGCATGCATGATCTGCAGACAGAATCTCGAACCTCAGAATCTCAAACACTCAAACACAAGATAATATTTTTGTCTAGAGTTTCTGATACACCAAACGCACTTCAAATTCTGTGAGGGGCTCTCCAAGCTTGGTCATAATTTCTCTCAGTTCACCAGCAGATATGTAACCATTCCCGTCTTGATCAAAAACCTGTAAAACAAACAAGTCACAATTGAAAGAAGTAAGGTTTCCTTGTCTTAAGCCATGGATGGGTGTGAAGATTTATGGCGATGGGAAAACTCCAGCTGGGATATTACCAAAAAGCATCCTCCTGCCCATGCACAATTGACAAAATCTATGAATTTGAGCTTTTTCGTTGGTGCAAGTGCTTTGTATGGAACTTTTTAGTCACATTCAAGGCAATTGAAAGGTTAATTGAGCATACAGGCAGGAGCAAGGGGGATCCGGAGCAAATCCTTTGTTTGTTTTTTCTTCTTTTGGTGCATTTTTTGTCTACAAATTCTCATGCAGAACCGCCCTATTTTGGGAAGGAACCTCGAAAGAGAACTGCAGAAATCATGTCTTTTCATAAAAAAATCTGCACACAGGTTGGGTCGCGAAAATACCTTGAAACAGTCGAGATAAATCGACTCATCATCAAGTTCCTTGTCTTCCATCCTCTGAGCCATCAGTGACAAAAACTCAGGAAATTCAACTGATCCGTTTCCTGAAACACAGAACATGTACACCCCATGTGATTAGTGATATGCGCGCAGGTCAGATCCATGCATGGATTGGGAGGACGGGCTTGTCACCTGTGGCTGGGCAAAGTCAAGGGTGGCTTTACATTCATGGGGGCTTGATATCTTTGGTGACATCCCTAGGGGTGTGAATTCGGTATGGATGACACTCAGGGGGCTTATATAGCATCCGTGGGGCCATGTCACCCAGAGAGGATACACAGGGACAGAGACCTGCATTCTGGGGTTTCACCCATGTATGGGGGGTCGACATCCGTGAGGGCCATCGCAGCCACAGTGCCTCTGTGCCGGCAATACTTTTATTTCAATTTGTGAAGAAGTAAAGATCTGTCATTTCGATTTCACATCCTTACTGTCTTTATCTGCTTGTTTTATCATGCTCTCCAGTTCTGCTTGAGTTGGATTTTTGCCCAAGGATCTGAAAAAGTACAACAAAAGTGTGAATGTCTCTGTACACCTGTTGAGCTGTTGAGGAAAACTAAAATGGGGGGGGGGGCGTAACCAAACACAAAACACTGTACATGGTATTGATATGAGTTGACACCAAGTTGTCATGACAGGGGAAAAGTGACAGTCTTTCTGGGGTGTCATTGGAGGGGAATGTCAGCGCGAAACGTCACGCCCCAGGAACCAGTCTCACTGCGAATTCCCTTGAGAATAAATCACCATTGCGCCATTTTTTCTCCTGAAAGAAGTGAAAATTCACTGTGTACATGCGGCGAGGACAAGGTGATATTGCATGCATTTCTCTCTCTTGATGAAAGAATTCAGTTGTTGTTGTTGTTTTTCTTCTCTCAAATCTCTCACTTTGCAACGGTGGTAGTTATGTACCTCATCACCGTCCCCAGTTCGTCAATGGTGACGTGGCCGTCACCGTCTTTGTCAAACAGCTTGAAGGTCTCTCTAAATTCTGAAAAGAAAAAAGAAAACAAAACAACTTGACCAAAACAGCATCTGCAGGGTTCGGGTGGGGGGGGGAGAAAAAAAAGCCCGATGGAACCACCTTCGCATGTCTCTAAGTGCACCATGCATGTAAGTGCACTCCATTAGTGTGCTTGTGCCCTGCGGGCATCCACATGCAGGTCTTGAGCTCTGGTTTCTCATCTCCTTTTCTTTTCTTAATTTTTGTTCACAGTCACAGTCGAATCATCTGGGGATGAATTCTGCCAAAAATGCGTTCAGATGGAACCAAACGTGGATGTGTTTTTAATTGTCAACATACCTGCTATCTGTTCTTCTGTTAACTTTTCCACCTGCAATTTTACAAGACAAACTAACGCAAACGGCGGAAATAATTTTCCTTCAGGAAAACGTTGAACATCTCTGCATGCATGTGCAGGAGACCAGAACACAACAGCGTCGGAGCTGCGTGGAATCATGTTCATTTTGTCCTTGACAAATTCATTCGGGAGATGAAATGACACGAGCTGTCAGAAGTGAACTGGAGACTTCACAAAAGAGCTGACAAAAATAATCTCCTGAACGTGAACGAATCCAATTGATGAACGTTTTGTGTTGATCGATAAAGAAATGAGTCAATATTCGGTTTTTTCGGTTCAATCAACTTCGTGCAAAGTGGCTGATAGATAACGCCTTGCCATGAAGTTTTGGGTTCTTCCAAGTCTGAGCGGAACAGGAAGTTTTTTCCTGGTGAGGATTTTTATCTCTGCAGCTCTTTTTGGGGCACCATGACAAGAAAAGCAAACTACGTTCATGTTGCACGATGTCGTGTATTCGTGTCCGACATTGTGTGATATTACAGTACCTATATTACCTTAAACAAATTGACATCTGATGGAAACAAGGAACAAATTGAGATGGAACGCCCCAGAACTGGTTTTCTTCTGAGAAAATAAAAAGACCTCGGCACGCATGCATCCATGGGTCCGTTTGCAAAGCAGAATGTTGCAAAAGAGCAACATAGATTTCTCTTTCTCCCTGGACTCTGGACAGGACTCGTGAAAAAAAAAAGAAGCTTTTTTTGGACTTTGATCTGCTCGCGTCCACTGCGACAAATGCAACACTCAAAATCGTGTTGTTCTGCATGTGACGTGTAGCACTTCTTTTCAGGTTTGTAAATGTCAAGATAAAATTGTACCTGCCTTGATGGATACTTGTCTTTGATGTTCCTCGCGAGCGAAACCTTTAAAGTACCTGTCTCTTTTTGTCGCAAGTCGTGCGAAAATGTTCACTTCAACGCAAGAATCTCGCGTTTGATGTTCGAAGGAGGAAAGAACCCAACAGAGAAGTCCCCTCCTTCGTGACAATCCTCTTTCGAAAAACAATGGCCAAACTCACTTACCATATTTTCAGACCAAGTTTCACCCAGTTGGAAAGCCTTTCTTCAATTCTTCTCGTCCGGATTGTTTTCAACGCATCCGTGCTTGTTTATCCGTTTCACAAATTTGACTCCAAAATGTGTCCAGGTTGACGTATCCTTTTTTGATTACTGATTATTAAAATGATTAAAGCAAAAAAGTCTCTTTGTGTCTGTGCGGATAGCTTGCTCACAGGGAGATCATGATCAATAATGGATGAATAATGCTCAGGTATTCCCTGTCCAAGCAATTACCTGTGTCCACACTGCGGAAGCCAATTGTGTATTGGTTTTCGTTGCCGAATAGAGCTGTATACTTGATGTAAATCATCTCGAGGAGAAAGTCAAGATGTGATCAACTTTTGGTTGCAGTTGAGTGGATACATTATTTGTTCTTTTTCATTTAATGAATTTCCCTGTTTAATAATAAATGATTGAATTCCTCAACAAACAGGCGCGTTTAGCAAACCCAGCTTTCAACAGGAGAACCATCTCAGCTCCAGAGAACAAAACTTCTCGTTCCACAGAATGAAATTGCAGCCTTTTTCTCAAAAGCAAACATTCATCCTGGCAGTCAATCTGCTTCTGCTTCGAATATATACTTCTGAGGGATGCACAATGAACACCAAAGTTTCCTCAGTGCGTTGTTCTGCAAAATGGCTGAATCTCTTCTGTTCATGCAGCTTCTTTGCAGCAGAAGTCACTCTGCTAATAATTGTCGGAGCAGGTTTTGTTCTGCAGATAAATTTAGATGAAAAAATCTCAAAAACACCTGTATTGAGCCAAGTTTTAATTTCTGGAAAATAATTTGAAAACAACAAAGATTCCCCCAGCAAATGTGGCCAAACTCTTCCAGGTGAGCAAGTGATGGCAATGGTCACGAAAATGGGCTTTAAAAATTGAAACTTGGCACTTTTATGAACCAAATCGAGTCAATGGAAAGTTCACAAAAATCAACAGGCGTGAATGAGATGTGAAGCGCCATGCATGCGGCCCTCAGAGCGCTGTTTCTCAAGAAAATCACCACTTTGAAACCATCTGTCGCAGAGAAGAAAAAAAAACCTTGAAAATAGCTTTCAAAAGAAAGCACTTTTGCAACAACAAAAAAAACACCTTTTTGAACTTCAAAAAGTGTTTTTTTTTTGTTTGGTCCTCTTTTTCACAAAGAACCCGATTTTTCCTTTTCAGCCTTTTTTTTTCTCGACATTGTTGTGGAGTTTGACAGAACGCTTTTTCTGCTCTTCTTTGTCCAGCTCCAGTTGGTTTCTGTTTGTCGAAGGCGCGGTAGATGCGAATTGGTTCCGTCCAGCATGCGCAGATTCAGAGGGGCAATGCTGTTTTATACCAAAGATTGTCCATCTACAGTCTTTGTTCGCAGTCAGATTGATGTTTTAATTTGTAAATGATTTGTACACCAGAGAGATCCAATTTGCTCTGCAGTGAAGCAGAAAGTTAAAAGTGCACATCGCACGTGGAATGTTGTTGTTGTCAACAGATCAATGTTTCTAGGCAGGACACATTGATCTGGGCCACACATGCATCTGCGAGTGGAAGCTTTTCACATTTTGCAGCCATCCACAGCCAGGTTAGTGTAAAACGTGAAATTAGTGAAATGGCTTTCATCGTGTTTTTTTCTTTCCACACAATTCTGGCCTCCAGGTCTGCGTCACCACTCAACAGCTCAAGGCCTCGAGCCATGCATTTGAACCAAAAACTCCAAGGAACTGACTTTGATTTCGAAATTACTTTTCTCTGTTGATTAGGTGTCTCATGCATCCTACCACTGGTGCTGGCTTGGAAAAAGAACAAGAATTTACAGTTGATTTCATTCATTTCTCCCGCATCATTCCCGCAGTGTTATGGGGTGCTGACTACGGGAAGCATCTTTCAAAGGAATTTTGCCCGGTTGTCCAGGAAAAATATCCTGCATATTTTTCGTTTTCTTTTTCTCAAAAGCAGTTGCAGTGCAGTTGCACTCCAGATCAAAAGCACCAAGAGCATGGACACTTTCCAAACCGCAAATGGCAGAGGAAGATACTGATGTTGAATGAAATGGGAAACACATCACCACTCAGAAGGGCAATTCTCGACAATGATGACTCCAAAGTTGAAAGAATTCTACAAGAGGCTGGAGAGGGCTCGCCAGATCTCATAAACGAAGATTACACATCAGACTGCCTGTGTAACAGGTCGTTTAACATTTTCAGCGAAAGACCAAAATTGAAAGCTCAAGATTCAGATCAGAGACTCTTGCAAAATGCGACCAGAGCAGAAACTTGAGTGTATACTCCTGTATTATTTTTGCTTTTCACTCTTCCCAGGGCACGCAACGTTCAATCACCGCTTCACACCGCAATATCCAAAAACAGACCAGAATGCGCAGAACTGCTACTGAAATACGGAGCGGAGGTTCGTGACATTTTCTTGCCATACTGATTTGAGTTTGCGTCAAATATACCTTTCTGATTTGGAAACAATTCATTGGCCAAACAAAACGAGAAAAAAATTGTCAACAAGGGCGTTTGTTAGCGCCGAAGCCGCGCGCTTGAGCAAGCAGGTTCCACCTTATGTGGATACAATGCAGCAACTTCTGAGTAAGGAGAGGAGGGAAAGGGGGGGTCCAAGCAGAGGCGGTGGGAGTATATAGGGGTGGGGGGTCCCTCCTCCTGCTCCGTCCACGCCGATGACAACAACGACGACGATGACAACAACAGCATGGTGACTCAGATAAGCCGCTTCGCTAGCGGCTAGAGCGGCGCGCGCGGCTTAAAAATTGACCAAGTTCTCTTTCCCTCTGGTTTAACTGGTCAGTGAAACATTCACACGATCTGTCCGCAAAATTTGCCAGAATCAAGGCTCCCAATCACAAGAAAGTGATGAGAAGTGAAAGTGATATTTGGACTGTGTTTTCTTCGAAGGTGAATCAGGAAGGACTTTGGGGAATGACAGGACTCCACATGGCAGCAAGATACAACAGGCTAAACATGGTGAAGATGTGTCTGCGATTCGGGGCTGATTTGTACGCTTGTGACCATCAAGGAAGGAAACCAATTCACCAAGCTGCAAACACCGGCAGTGTGGACACTCTGTTGGTAAATTAGCCTTCGATCCATTTTTTTTTCAACACCCTACAGTGTATGACAAACTCTCAAATCACTATGTACATATCAGTTTCACCCTTTGCAGCACTTGCTGGAAGTTGGAAAATCTGAAGATATCGACATCGAAGATGATCAAAAGAGAACTCCGCTTCACGAAGCTGCGAAATGGGGCAGACTCTCAGTAATCACGTTGCTGTGCGAAAAAGGAGCCAACATAAACGCGATAAGTACCAAGGGACACACGGCGCAAAAGGAAGCCGAACTCAATCTGAAGTATGACGCCGCTGACCTTTTGCGGCAGCTCAGCAGCTGAAACCCGCCACTGTATGCACATGCAGGACACACAAAAATTTGCAGAAAAACGAGAGTGATTGTTCTTCACCCAAAAATTGCTCACAATCCTCTTGAATGTCCAGAAATCTGAAAATCTCCACGAGGAAGAAGGGGTCTGCATCTGGACAGTGCCGACATCCAAGAAAAACGTGCGAGCGAAAATGAACACGTCAAATGTTCCTGTCGAATTCTTTTTCGTTCCAACAGATAATGTAGATCTATACATACATGTCCTGAATGCGTTTTGATAAGGCGTGACCGCATTATTTGTGCAAGACTGAACATCTAAACGTCAAACAATGCGAATTTGGGTTTCTTTTTGCGCTGTAACTCTCTTTGTATTGACCCAAAGATCGCTGGGTAAATCTGAGACCTACGATCTGAAACCATGCTGCAACCGTGAAACACAATTCGAACTGACGCAGAATTTCTTTGGAGCTCGAATGAAAGATGGAAATGCTGATGTGATTCAGGTGTGGTCTGTTTTTTGCCGAAATATTTGATCAAGCACATGATGCCACCCTGCACATCAATTCTTGCAATCACCATGCAGAGATCCAACACAAAACTTTCAAAGTCACAATAGTCTCCGACAAAAAAAGCTGGAAAAACTTCAGGCACTTTTTCTCTCCCTTTTCTTGCAGGAAAAGCGGATTACGTCAGTAGACTTTGTTCAACAGAGAGTCTCACTGCAAATTTATGAACGAGATTTCCCAGAAATATCAGTCCATCTTATTTACTTTTTTCAAAAGGTACGTTCCAACAGTCAGGAAATACCCCATAACATTTTCCTGGGAAATATTTTCTGCGAGAATTTCCACACTTGTTCTCGACAATCTTTTCACCTTTTGCAGAACATGTACTACTTGATTGTTCCAAATGCAGAATGCTTTACATACAAGCTCAATGACACCATGCAGGTTCCCTGCGTTCCAGGTAATCGTTCATCTTCCTTTGCAAAATAAGATTTCAAATGAGCGACAATGTGAATACGGTTGTGAAGTGGGCTACACAACCTTCAAGTTTGTTGCACGATTGATTTTTCAGGCTCTGCCACTTACACCGGAAGCAGTCAGATGGATCCCGAGAACCATGCCTTGCATGTCAACTACTGGGTGGACAACAGCAAAGGTTATGCAACACAATACGTCACCAGTACAAAACACTGTTATCCTATTTCCCAGTCATTTGCCAGACTCGACGGACAAAGAGGAGGTACGTGTCCACAGAAGCGCAAATCCCAGGAATAATTTGCTTACAAACACCACTGAAATCGCACTCGTTCTGCAACCAAAACTCAGATCAAAGAGCAGAATCAAAAGTGCCCACATCTTCTGTCAAATGAATCCGTGAATCTTGAGTGAAACAACTGAAACCTTACATTCTGTCGAGTCCATAGTGAAGATGGTCATGAGGAACGCTTTGAAACAATTTCAACTTCATCTGAAAGAAGGGGAGTCCTGGCTTCAGGCATAAAGTTGCAAGTAGAGCAAATCACGACCGCAAGAAATGACATGTCTACCAATTTCAGAGTCAGAGCTACAGAAGATTGTGTACTCCAATTATCGACGTGGATTTGCCGATCCCTCGGTTCTAGTGCCCCCTTCAACTGGCTGCACACCTGGAGATACGGTACATTTGCGCACATAGCTTCTGTTTTTGTCACTTGTTCCAGAGGATTTTGAAAAAATCGAATCCACAGTGAGCAGCTCTTCATTTTTTTTTCAGACCACCAACGCATTCAACGATCTGGCCAAATGGTTTTGACTGAGAGGATTGCCAGAGAGAAATCTGCAGAGGAACAGAATTCCCAAGAAACAAGTACGACCCACATGCTCCGCCAAATGACGCTGCCCACCAATCTCAACAAAGGACTTTCGCAAAGACGACTATCCTTGCACTGAATGCTAAATGATCCTCAAACATCGTCAATCAGATGAACGCAAGCCACCAACTCTTGATAGGTGCAAAAATCAAAATGACATCGAAAGTTATTTGTTCTGCGTGCATTGTATCTTCACAACATTTACAACCGCCCGTTCCGACAGTTACATTTCGCACGTAATGAAACAAGAGAATGAATTTCATAATTCCGGCCAGTTACATTTCGCACGTAATGCAACAAAGAGAATGAATTTCATAATTTCGGCTTTTCAATTCTTCGACCAAAATAATCACCGAATCAACGAAGTGCAACCCGAATACCACTCTCGATTCGTGTTCATCTGACCGTTTTACGGTGAAAAAGAATCTCTTTCCTTGGTCTTTTTGGTTACCTGGTTCCGCCCAAACGTTCAGAAGAGCAGCACCAGGTCAGTGCCGAACAGTCTTTCTGCGGCTACAGGAGCTTCACATCTCCAGTTTTCGATATTGACAGTAGTTTCAATGATTTCAGGACCTGGAATAAGAACCAAAGTTTGGAATTTGTTTGCTTGCTGCACTTTTCACTTGAAAATGTCGCAAATCCAATCTTCTTGTTTGTGACATCTGGAGCCAGCAAAATGTATTTCCGTTGTATTTCTGATCCCTGTGGTCAACTTTGCGGCGGTTTGGCAGCATACCTTTAGTTTTGCTTCCCCTGTGTACCCGGTTACCCTCAGGCCCATCTTGAACAGCTGCGATTGGGTCAGTGGTTCTCTGTAAGAGGAAAAACCTCAACCGTGAATGAACTTTTCCGTGTTTCAGAACACTAACCCTGAGAAATTGCATGAAGAAACTTCATGAGACCCAACTCCAGAAAGTTTGCTTCTTTCCACAACTGAAAGAACAACCATAACGAAGTAGCAAATTGTCGAAACCCAGCAATGGTCTTTTCAACAAACAAGAAGTACGAACCTGCTTCCATCTTCTTTGAAATGCTGCCACAAAACTCGGTACGTCTGAAATTAGAAAAGGAAGTCTTTCTGCACAACAAAACAAGCCCGTACATTCCATTATCGACAGGGCCGAAAACGTCTCAGATCACACGGGTGTCACCCATTTGATTGTGCTTTTTTGAATTTTTGACACAGGAGCCAGACGTGATGCACAATTTCACGCGTACAGAAAATTCAAATTTTGCTTCATCTTAGTGGGAATTGTCTTGAAATGTTGCCGCCCCTTTTTGTTCAACGAAGAGGGATCTGTTCTCGATTGGCTTCAGTGAACGCAACAAACAGAACAAACCTGGTTAACTTCTGAAAGTTTGACTCGTCCTCTGACTAGACTGGATACGGACTGGAATTCTGCTTCGGTTATTTCAATTAGTTCTCGACTGTTAGCTCGCTTTTCGAAAGGGTCGAGGCGTTCCGGTGATACTTCTGAAACAAGCAGGCACAGAATTGCACGCATTCCATGATCAGAGAAATACCTGCAAGAGTGATGTGCTCAAAACTGCATCGTCGTAAAGTACACGTTGAATTGGTGTGAAGGCCTCGCGGTTTTTACCAAGGCAGCACAAGCGGGGCACATGTTGCGGGCTGGCAGACCGTACAGAAGGGGCGTGGTGGGTGAGGTCTGTGGCACAAGCCAACATGACTGGCGTGAACTGTGGCAACAGCTCAAATTTCTCCAAGGAGATTTCCTCAGGGGGGGGGGGCGAAGGATCC
>JAAUYG010023764.1_pt1 | contig 13229 bp, 4 predicted proteins | sample 7278091 | NCBI WGS metagenome assembly JAAUYG01 (sample SAMN14350201, study PRJNA611818) | marine sediment metagenome | isolation source: surface marine sediment (0.6m) | place: French Polynesia: Moorea | collected 2018-08
CTTCCATGACATTCACGTCATACCTGAATACCAGGATGTGAACCACGTCTCGGACAACAACTATCTGCTCTCCAACGACCCCAAAAACAGCTTCGGCATTAATGTGGAAGACAAAAACAAGTTCCGAGATGTCATACACTACCACTGCAGGTTTGGACAAACAACACCGACAGCTAAAAAACAATACAAAATGTATAGTCAGATTGCGCAGACTAATTGAGGCTCTTATAATAATTGTAAGTTCAAGACAGTGGTTCCTATGTTTTAAGGCCACATGCTCAGACAGAAAATTAGATCTTAAAGTGGAGGAAATGGTTAGATGGAGGGGTATTAAATTGCAGGGACCAGTGTTTTACAGGAAGTTGTACTCTAAACATTTGGACAATAGTAAATGGTGTTATATCGTTAAAGTGCTCTTCAATAACAGGTTATAAAATAGAACACTTTAGGTAATGTATTTAAAAATTGAATGAAATTAAGAGAAAGTTGAAGATTTTCCAGCTCGTATATTACACATGCAACTGGGGGACATAGAAAATCAGAGAGGGAGTGTAGAAATTATTTGAACGTGACAAGTGGACATTACAGTCTAACACCTACCACCAGATCAGTTTGGGAAAGTTAACAGACAATAGATCTATAAATGTTTTAGATACTGTGTATTCAATTAATACTGAAAGGTATGTCGCATGATCTGTCACATGATAACAAAGGAAGAGACAGAATGTCTTAATGAATAACTTAGAAAGTTTTAGGTCTTATCCAGATATTCTGTCACCAGTCGATGTGATTTGTAAATGTTCTGATTGCAAATAAAGTATCAGCCTTGGATCATAATTAAGCTTGCATGAAGCAGAACTTGAGCACAAATTCTATATGTTAATTTCTCTAGGAATCCAGTGCCAGACTATTACAGTATCACTCTGGAGATATCCCGGGATCGTACCACGCAGGCGCAGGAAGTGACCTGTAATTCACATGACCCCAGTGTACCAAAGTGTCCGGAGGGTTACAACAATGGTGATGTCTACCTGCACCGCACCCTGAACGAGGCCTGCACCAGAATGGTCAGTGGTTAAAGATTCCGCTACGTGCCAGGGGCCTAGTCCAAATATTGCCTATTGTTAGGGGGGTGGCTTGAATCAGGTTGAAGGGTTAGCTTGCAAGAAAATGTGGAATGTGGTGGTGTAACTTAGTACTTTCTTGGATACTGATTAGAAAATTGGTGTGGGTATTTATTGGCGTGGATAGGACATTGAGGTACTTTCAGTTCAGAAACACTTAGAGATTGGGGAGTTTTCTTTATGAAAGATTAGTTCTCATATATGCCTAGTTTATGGATTTGGATTTTAAAAAACTTTTTTAAATAATGTTTCTTTACATTTGTATTTTCACAGTATTTTGGGATCAGGCATAAAAATACCTTTTAGATTGGGCCAGAACAAAACTAGCCAATCATTTTAAATTCTTTCATCAACTTTATACAGTTTTCTTCCTTCTGCCTTGTGCCTTATTTTGGTGTTTTGAATGGATTAAGATTTTGATTTCTCAATGCTGTTGTGCTACTCAATTTGTATATCGTGTCCGACGTTTAGAGAAATTTCATGACTATAGTTCCTCGGATATGAGTCCACATTATATCTGTGTTCTATAATGTTGCATACCTTAACATCCCTACCAGTTTCAGCAGAATGGACCTGCCCATTTGATTGATTTTCCTGTTCAGCATATATGCTTGTGTATTCTAGAGTGTATATTTAATCTCCGGTAGTCGACACAGAACCGTCTGAGTGGGCCTCAGATGTGTAAACAGCTAATCTAGGTTTTCTGACTCTTTATCCTGTATGTGTGGCTGTTTGGTGCCGAGGAATAGCCTCTTTCAGTAGCTTTCCATTGTTTGCTGTTGTAGTGCTATATCTTACCTTGCTGCAGCATAGCTTCCAATGTCTGTCGTAGTCTGACGTGATTTGTGACATTCTGTTTTGCGTGCTGTAAACCTCTTGCTGCTTCACCACTGGTCGGACATGCAAGGTGTTTCAGCGCCTTATAGTTTGGTTTTTAGCCTTTTTAAGTTTCAGTTGATGTCAAACAGGGGAACATACTGAATAGTTAAACCACATGCTTTATTTTTTATTTAATCAAAGAGTGCTATAAAAAGCAGATACTCATAAAATTTAAATGTTGTCTGGCTATCGTATACACACCAGAGGTTAAATAGGACAGATAATCCAGGTGGTGGTATATACTTGAGTTTGGAACGAGTCTTATCATTGATGGCTCTGGGTTGTTTATAATTGAAATGCCTGGTGTTGTTTATGTATATTGATTAATTTACTCTCCAATGACACGTGTGATTAATCAGTTTGGTGTTTTCGCTTGTCTTCTGTTCTCTCCAATGATTCTCTGTTGGTGCCTTGGGTGACCGCAATCATTGCACCAATCAACAACCTCTACTTCTCCGACCTGTGACAATGTTTTAAACGTACGTTCTCCTCACATCACCATCCCCGATCTAACTGCAGGCAAAGGTACGGTAACCGTGGTAACAGCCACTTGAGTAGACACTTGCCTCGGCAAAGAGGGAATATCTTAGAGTAACCGTTGCCATGGTGTCATGCTGCAGACAGTTGTATTAGGCGTGTGTGTGATGTGGTTTGCCTGTCTCTGTGTGCACTGTCTTGTTACTGCACCATCAATGGATGCATTATGCACAATTTGTCCTCCATGGTTGCATTTTGGTAGCATGATACTCTTTGGCGTTGCGTGGCATGGGCGGAGAGAGAGGCCTTGATATCTTGTGCATGTGTCTGTTACATTAAAATAACACAAGACGCAATTTTCTCATAGTAGAGCACGAGCACATTCAGCACAAGCACATACCAGTACATTAGAATTTTCTTTTGTTGCAAACATAATACAAAGAAACAGTTTTTAAATTGGACAAACATCTAGCCATCGTAGTTAGAATTTTAATTCTACTCGGTCGCTCATGTCTTTGAATTTATTTGCACAGATGAAAATATTTGCTGATTTTGTTTGTGTTGATTCTGTAGTCTCAATCAAGCACTGGAGCATAATTTAATCTGTAAACATACAAGCATGGCATGAGTTTTGAGGCAGTGCTTGTTGCATGCAAACATTTTGTATGGCAACGCACCTGAGCTGTTGATAAAGCATGATCTCTCCTTTGAAATATCTGCAACACACACTGATGTATTTGGCATGTTGTATTTTCTGATGTATTTGGTTGTTGTATTTGCCAATGTATTTGGCATGTTGTATTTGCTGATGTTGCCCGTTACAATTTGCATGCTTCGGACTGAGAATTTGCAGCTTGATCTTTGTGCACCCAGTTTCTTACTTAAATCGGAATGTAATGTATTTCTGTGTTTGCCACATTGCTGTCAAGCTCTTTTGACATTACGCCATTTCAGTCGACTTGATCGACAAACTTGCATGGCACATGCATGCTTGGTTTGTTGTATTTGCATTTTACGACTGCATGCTACGAGTGTTATGTACTGCATGACATGTTGAGTCATCCCTGTGGTGTACTTGTCACAGTGAGTCATTGTTTGCATGCATGATGTACTTTGTATTGTAGTGGAGAATGCAGCATGACCAGTGATAGTGTAACTTAGTCACCCCAAGCCTGGCATGGATATTCCTATCTGTGAGCCCTCTCGTCACCCCTAATACAATTAGGCAACTCAAACATTTTTGACATTCAAAACAAATCCCTAACCTTATTATTGCGCCACAGCTATACTAGAAAGCAAATGCAGTTATTTTTATTTATTTATTTTATTTTTTTTGAAACTCAGAGCATTAATCGTTGAAATTATAATATCAAGATTTGGACCATAATTAAAAAGTAATAGCATATAATTTCCACTTCTTCCTAAGGATACCATAACTGTAGTCCTGTAAACTGATGATCCACTAGACTTTAAATACTCAGCCACAGACCTCAGTGTATTTGCTGCAGTGTTGGTAATTTTTATCCCTCATTAACTTCATGAGCCAACTGTCAGCGGACAGGAGGTCATGTGACTCACCACCAAAAGTCGCCTGACAAAACATGGTTGTAGATCTCAGGTGGTCATATTTCCATTAACAGCTGTGATGGCTGGCCTTTGAAATTGTATTTTCGATGACTTCCAGCACTGTCAAAAATGAAAATCCCTTGGCTTCATGGCCAGAATCTTACTATGTCAGAATCTTACATGACCAACCGCTGTATATCACATGTCTGTCCCTTGTCACTTGGCTAATGAATTCACAACAGGGGTAAGAATATCACTACTAACTCAGCTGCAGTATATTGGGTTTTGTGGTGGGTAGCTATCAGTTTGAAGATTTACACCTGCCAGAATTTCTAGAAACCTTTGCCTAAATACTGTATTTTATGTAAACAACTCATATAGGGAAATCCAGAGAAACTAAAATCCAGAGAGCACTTACTAAATGCATGGAGCCCTCATAGATTGTGCTGTGATTAGAGATTCCCATCTACCTACACCCCCTGCATGATGCAATGGACTAGCCCAGATATCCCAGAATTCCCATGGACTAGACCTCCCCGGTCATGCTTCCCATCACTGCACCACATACGCTGCCCAGACTCCCAACTAACATAATGTCAAAACTTTTAAACAAGTTTGTTTTCTCTTCATTTCAGCTGCAAGAGAGGAGTGCTTAATATAGCTTCCTCCTAATTGAAGATATCCTAGCTGTTCTTCTGGTTGTTGGCTATTTTGTGTGTAATACAATACTTGGAACCTGCCAGGTTGTTAATCATTGTGTGTAGATTACATTCCTTGACTTCACTTTGCAGACTAAATATCTAAGAGGATGGCGAAAAAATTATCCGCTTGTCTTCATAATAATAGTGTATAGCAACTGTGCAAAACGATTCAGGTACATGATTGGGATTTTGGAGAAAGCAGTTATTGCAAATAAATACTTATACCACTTTAAATATCAAACTGTGCTCATTCTATAACAATTTACAGTGGTAAAAATATTAAATATTTTTAAGCTAGATGTGAGTGTTTCATGCTTCTCTTATAAAATACATAAGTAAATAAATTGAGGAATAAATAAATAAATAAGTAAATGTAGGACGGACTCTTAGTAGAATATTGTCATATGGGAGGGGCAGTGTGCAGCTGCAAATTACTCAAGAGTCTCTATCCCGGGATCTGATTATCTCCTGTAGCAATCCAGTATCTATATGGTGGAACTTGATGCGGCTCTGGTTCCTGGCTCTCATGTTGGCTGTAGTGAGATGATCTTCTGCTCAAATTGCCGAGTCTTGTAACCCATTGGCAAGGAAATGTTTTGGTTGTACCAATTCAAGACATTTTGCTTGACAAAAAAAGTGAAACAAGTCCCAAACACAGTTAATATATATCATTATTAAACAAAACTTCACCAGCGCCATAATTGGTTAACTGGTATAATGCTGCCTTGGTTTAATGTATATAATCAATCAGATTAAAGTCAAGCTGAGATATTAGTCGGTAGGATTACACTACGGCCGCATTACCCAATTCTTTTCTTTCAGCTAGGTGATATGATGTATTCAAGTAATATCTCCTGTGTCAAGAGGTAGCTTCTTTCTTGAAGGGCACAGTACCAGTATATCCAGTGAAATTCTTGTACTGAGTACAAGACAAAAAACACATAATCCCAAGTTAATCATATTATGACAGTAAAATTATTGGTAAAATATGTTGCATATACTTCCTGCTGTTTAAATATGCAAGCACATACATTACCAACACATGATGTTCACCGTCATGATTATTTATGTGATGTATGCACACATTGAGGAACTGGCTGCTTCTTGGGTCTTCCCTATTTAGCCTCATCTTACAATAATGTCTGATTGAGTTGTTATATTTCAGATAAACTGGCTTCTCTCTATATAGTGACCTGTCACCGCAGCCAGACCCAGAGTGGGGGATGCAGATTGCAGGATTTATATCCTTGTATGTGGTTTTCTTTAGGTAACAAGCGCCAGACAGCAGCTGGTGTAATTGTCTACACTGGAAGGATTTGAAGTGACATTCTGATGAGATGGATCAGTTGTAGAGTGGGTTTACATAGTATTTAATAAGTTGCACCAGTTTACCACATTAATTGTGGGTGGGGTGGGGTGGGGGAGACTTTTTATAGCTTGTATCGCATAAAATAACTTTTCAGATTAAAAAAAGTCAGGTGCCAACATTATTTTTTACAATGGTTATCTTGGAAAGAGCGTTGTGAACATGGTAATGTTAGGTTGTAAATAATGAAGGCAATATTGATTTATAACAAGTAATTATCTAATTATTTCCAATGAAGCTTTTCAGTCTGTTTATCCCTCAGTTGATTTTCTCTGTATATGCCAATCTTTCTCATTGTCCAAAACATGTCAAATTTTTCCAGATGTGTCGTCCAATCTTTAAACATCCAATCACATGAGCTGTTGCATGCATGAAAGCGCAATTGTGATTGGTGCTGCTGAATGCTGCAGCAAATGAAATGCTTGCATGCTATTGGTTGATACTCTGTGCATCTTGGCCTGCTTGTCATGCTCTGTGCATGCTCTGCATGTTGCACTATGCCTGACTATTCTGTAGACGGTGTCTCCTAAATCTGTTGGCATGTTTCTGTCTGAATATTTCCAACAAAATCAGTAGCCTGTTATAGCCAAAGTGTACTAGCTGTGTTAGGCCCTACAGGAATGTGGTTCCTATTGTGTGTAAGAATGACTGGACAGTAGAAAAAATGCAACTTCAGCAAGTGGCTTACTTACTGGTGTCTTAGGACTGGTGACAATAATTAGCATGTGGGAATACTTCAGTATCATAACCTTGCCTGTATGATTAATATGATTATATATGACATATACCAATCTTCACTTGTAACTACCTAAAGCCTTTGTCAAGTTACAAAAATAATGTCATCTTCAGTACGATTAGAAGAAGAAAGGATTATGTGAAAATTAACCATCAAGCTCAAGCAGACATAATATTTTATTATTTCATTTATTAATATTTATAAGGTGTACAGTGACAATTAATCTATTTCCATGTTCTTGGGTTATAAACAATTACTTTTAATTGGTATTGCTGTTAGTCAACATCATCCAAATGCAGTAAATGTGTATGGTACATAGCTACCATTCCCTATTGCTTCCCATACTATGACAAATATAAAAAAAAACAATATAGGCTTAGAAATGATAGAGAAGTAACCGTGAGGTTTATGAAGAGTAGTGGTACTGGTAATATTGTATTCCTAGTGTAAATTACTTATACATTGTATTAATCTACAGAAGAGGTGATTTTCCTGGTTTGTTGCCTTTATCACGGTAATATGAAACCTGTGTCTTTCTGGGGTGCAAATCGCATTATAAATGTGCATTGGCTCGCATTATTATAAAGCTGCTTGACAGAGTATTTAAATTGTGTTAAAATACATGTTACATGTACATGCATCTTTCAGATTATCAAATTTTCAACCACTTGAAGTACAGTAGTCCAGCTGAAACATTCATGCTTCAATTTCACAATGCAACTTAGCGTAATGGAAAATTCTGCATCATCACTCGGCATCTTCTTTCTTAAGCCTCGGAAAGCATGGAATCTTGTCTTCTTGAATCACAAAACAAAACTACAGAAGCCTCTTCTGATATGTTAACATATATACATGTATATTGTCAGTATAGTATATAAGTAAATTTACAGAGGTATAATTTACATTTCCTCTTTAAACTACCATGTACAACGGCATTTTGGTAACATAATTTAGTACCATATTAGATTTACAAATTAGCACAGTTGTCATCTTGTCTGTGCAAAAAATCTATATAAAGAGCTAACTTAAGCACTCACATGTTCATCTCTTAATTTTCATTTGTCTTACACATAGGAATCCACAGAAAATTTGAAAAAACATTTTGGAATTTACAATAATCAACTTCACACTGTTCAAATTAACCCAAGAATGGTGTGCTCCAGACAGATTCCAGCTATATTTCTCTGTTCATTTTATGTTACATATAAATCTATCCCCCCGCACCCAAAATATTATAGAAATTTTATATATAGGTGATTAAGTGACTTATACTCTATTTCTTCTTCTGCTTCTAGTCATTAATTCTTCAGAATCACTCTCAAATACACATCTATACCTAAGCTTCTGTCAACATTCTGCCCTTCTCAGTAACAACACTTCTCCAAAAGTACCACCAGAAAAGCACACCTGTACAATCTTTTCATTTTTACCACTTAAATTTCTACCTACAGTGACTTATTTGTTCGTGTCCCTCTGTTTGCAGGGAACCTTCCCTGTTCCTATGAATCGTGAGCAAAACAGCATCGTGTGTACAGAAAACACTGCGTTGCTACGGGAGATCTTCAACCAGAACTACACGATGGAGCACCCGATTTCATTTCCGTCGAAACGATGTCGCATGGCACACTCTCGTTGTGAACAGTGTCTGGACCAGAGCCGTTGCAAACGTCAGGGTCAGTGAGTGGAACTGGCTAGACACAGAACCTACAAACATGATGAAGACTAATGAAAAAAAAATACTTCTCAGAAAATTTGGGGGGAAAGAGCCGTTAATATGTACTATATGTACCATGCTTTGTTTTTATAGCATTTTTAAGAAATGGTAAGTTCATACAGCAACAAACAATAACTTTTTGATTGTTAGAACATTATAGAGTGACACTTTAATGTTCTTAAAACACTTTTATGTCTATATGTGTACAGAGTATTTATGAGAAAATTTTGTTTTATTATGTACAGGGCCCGTATCCTTCAACAAGTTACGAAGTTCATAACCCCGCTTTTTCATAAATTTTTCTGTGAAAACTTCATAACTTAGAGATTGTTTGCAATTCTTATTCTTGTAAAGTTACGATAAGATTTGTCTTAAATTGCTTTCGCAATGTTACAAAAACCAAGAGTGTTGTAACTTCTTTGTAACTCAGAAAAATCTTATTGTAAATGACTAACTGCTACTAAATATTGTGCTTAATTGTTGCCGTCGATACAGAAAAGGTATAAGTAGACCATAGGAACATCTGCTCTGTCAATGATTCAAAATGTAGAAACACTCGACATCATCAAAGTGATTTGTTTACGTTAGCGATGGCAAAATGGTGGCAAGAAGGCATAAATACCCTTACGAAACATCTTAGCTATGAAACTTCTTCTTAACTGTTTTCAGAATATGCTTTTACGAAAATTTGCAGCTAAGTAAATTGCAAATAGATATGAAGTAAAGATCAGAATTATCGTAAATTGTTGGAGAATACGGGCCAAGGTAAATTCTGGGTTGTGTTTGTCTGTCTGGTTACCAGCACTGGAGTTCTCAAAAATAGTTATCTCAAAGTTTTAACTTTTCACCATCTGAGCAATGTGATTGGCCAAGAATCTGACTCAAATCAAAACTAAGATTTGACTTGAGTCACAGTCTGAGGGAAGTGATTGGTTAAGAAACTTAATAATAGTCAAAACTAAGTTGACACGGTGACTTAAGTCAAAACTTAAAGACTTATAAGTATTTTTTGAGTATGCCAGCATTTATGTTTGCTGTAAACAGTTCAGTTCTACCTCAAGTGGAAAATAAATGTTTCCCTAAGACTGAACACGTCGTATCCCCTCTACGAGGTCACAGGTTTAAAGGAATTTTGGATTCTGGCCCTGTTTTCAGAGCTGTTTGAGCAGAAGTGTTGTCAGATTGACTGTTACACCCTGCCAGACTGTAAGATGTCAATGAGTGAGGAATGCACCAGTGCTGAGGTGGAATGTGCCATGGGTGAGTGATAATACGGTTCTCTGTGGTGGGATTGGACAGGATTGTTTAACTACATCATATCCTCACTTGACCTATGACATATATAGTTCATGATTATAATAGAAACTGTCCGTATAGAACAAAATATTGATTGTAGGATATCTTTCAAGACAGGATGTATTGTATTACAGCTGTCTTTATATTGTAGGGCTATGGCTGTAATTGTAAGACAAACCAGTAGCATCATGACTCATTATTTTCAGCATAACTGTGCCATTAAGATGAGACATCCAATATAATTTTTCTGCAGATTTTGTGTGTGTGTGTGTGTGGGAGGGGGGGGGGGGGCTCTACATGTACATGTTTTCAAACAGTTGCCATTACTGATAAACAACACACCGTGTAATTATAGCCACTTTGAGGTCATGCCCTATTCCATTTGCAAATCCCAGAAGTAAATATCAGAAATGTAGAAGCTAATTCTCTTGATATTACTGATTTCTCTCTTTGGTAGTCTGCAAAATTTGATCTGCCATTGAATTGCTAGTTGTTGCTGGTTTCAGTCGACCCCTGTATTTCTATATTTGGTTTCTCCTGACAGGTGATGCTTACCGTTACACCATCCAGCCCATCTTCCAGAACATCCAGGAACAGTTCCACTGTCATCTACAACACAAGCCACCTACAATCCTCTATCAGATGTTCTTCTTCATGCAGATTCCTGGCACCAGCTTCATGACACCTAAAGTGCACAGGACTGTCTACGCCAATGATCTCGTCTTTCAGAGTGAGGGCGAATACACGACTGATTATCTCACCATACAGCACAGTAGTGGCCTGCAGCTACAGGACGAGTTTATACTGATTGGTGAGGACCATGTCATCAATGACAGCCCATACTATAACTATTCCGTTCACTCGCTGCGAGAGGAAGAAGAGACCAAGAGACGAAGGGCGACGGTCCATGAAATCGACCATAATGTCTTTGTAGCATCCACGCAGTTTCAACGACCATTCGACTACAGTACGTCTAACTGGGTGACGGATGGGGATAACCCATGTGAAAAAGATACGAGTCGTTTCCGTAGCTTGCAGAGAATGTACGAGGAGGACCCCCAGCCGGTATCGGTCACGACCCATTACACAGACGATCCGAAACGGTATTTCCTCAAGTCTTCCGTTAATGGGCCCTTCATCAAACTCAACATCCCAGGTATATGCACACAAAGACTGGTTCAGGCTTTCTTTTACTGGTAGTACATGTACTGCTATGAAATAAAAAAGTATCTTTTTTAAAGTTCTGTGTAAAAATGGTATGATAATGAATCTAACTTAGTACATCATGTGTTGCGCATACTAGTATTGCGAGGTTCAATGTTAATTTATGGCCAACATAAAGAGACCCATGATTGAGGGTGTATGTGATTTATTTGCTGATAACCGAGGTTTTGGGAGACAATTTTGAGAGAATATATTTCTTAGATGCAAAGTCAAAAGAGTTGCTCCAAAAGCAGTATTCAGTACTGGGGTAGCTAACTAGCTATAATAGTCTAAGCAGTATGTTGCATTCCTTTCTTCAACTGCCGAGATCTGTTGTTATTCCAGGAAACATGTCTATCTTGCCATACTATTTCCGTGACAACGGAGCCTCATTAGTTATGGATGACTCCCTGCGTGCCGACCTTGAATTGACCTCTGGTGGCAAAATCTGGAACATCAACCTGTCAGGTAGGATGTAGAAACCATGGCAACAGTATCCATGGTGATGGTTGAGGCTTGTATATAAGCAACATTTAGCTGTGGGAAGCTTCTTTCAGTTTTCTGGAGAATGATTCCAGTAAGGTTAAAATTTTTGTGTGACAGATGCTTGATTTGATCTTAAGTGTCTTTCGTCATAAGCATTTGTAAACAATTGGGCTCTTTCGTGAATTTAGTGAACTTTATAAAATCAGGAAGGAAGGAAAAGCATAATACCATGTTTGCATTTTATTGTTACCAGGAGACATCAACAATATTCCATGACACATGACATTGTTGCCAGAACATATCACAATGTTTCCTAGTACTATCACACATCACAGTGTTACCATCATACGTCACTATTACCATGACACATCGCAGTGTCACCATGACACAATGCAGTGTCACCATGACACATCGCAGTGTCACCATGACACAATGCAGTGTTACCATGACACATTACAGTGTTACCATGATACATCACACCAGTTCCATGACACATCGCAGTGTCACCATGATACAATGCAGTGTTACCGTGACACATTACAGTGTTACCATGATACATCACACCAGTTCCATGACACATTGCAGTTTTACCATGGGACATTGCAGTTGCCATGACACATCAGAGTGTTATCATGATACATCATAATGTTAGTGTGATATTAACAGGTGACAACGACTTCATACCCTCTAACCTTCACCTTTCAGGTCGTGTAAGTGAAGTTCCTGGTTATATCGGTGTGACGATTAACAACCGAGTTGACATGGAGGAGATCTTCCGCTACGACATCCTGGTTATGGAACGTCCAGTGTTCAATATAACATTCAAGGTCCCTAACTGGGGAGTCCGCACATCTCACGGTGGTCTCCGTAATGACCTGAATAAAACATTTGACATCCATCTGGAGGATGCACACAAGAGCTATGATATCTATCTCACTCATATGCTGTTTGAACAACAAAGTCTTCCGATAGAGCCAGAGAAAGTCACAGCATTCCCTAACAACCCGGAGTCGTCTGCCATGTTTTTTGCCATTGTCGGTGGGGTCACCTTGGTGTGTATGCTTCTGCTTGTCGTGGGTTATATTTACATTGACAGCACAAAAGCCAAAGTGACTTTCAATGCTAACAAAGTGAGGAATGCGAACATATACGCCGACCCGCGACACCCAGACTCCGACAGTCGCCGTGGGTCAGGGGGGGTGGGCTGTGCTACTGCACGTTCCCAGCTAACTTCTGGTCAGACGTGCTTTGTCGGTTTCTACATCGCTTTCCGTGTGGTGTACAACTTTGTCTTTACCTTCACCGTTTTCTTCGCTGTGCTGTCTATGTTCATTCAGCAGGACCTCGGCCAGCTGGGTCACCTGGGAAAATTCCAGTCACAGAAGTACAATGACACGCTAGAGGTGGCGCGACGTATTGACGCCTACAGCAAGGAGGAACTGCTGAGACAGAGCTCCTTGGTCACCAGTATGCAGGGAGCCTGCAGTAACTACATCGGGGAGCTGTTTGAGTCCATGACCAAACAGATGGAGAATGTCACGGCCCAGCAGCATCTCCTTGATCTCTACAACAAACAGTCATCTGTCAGCTTCCTAATGCACCAGCGAGCGGACAATCTTCTCTCCAAATTCCAGGACCAGGTCAACCTCTATGCCACCGATTACCGTCGCCTGGTCAACGC
>JAAUYG010040784.1_pt1 | contig 13226 bp, 7 predicted proteins | sample 7278091 | NCBI WGS metagenome assembly JAAUYG01 (sample SAMN14350201, study PRJNA611818) | marine sediment metagenome | isolation source: surface marine sediment (0.6m) | place: French Polynesia: Moorea | collected 2018-08
CAAACATGATAAATTCCGTCTTGTCTGTGTTGGTCTTTAGAAGATTTACTGACATCCACTCGATTATTTCATCCACACATTTCGAAAGTTGACCGAGGCAATCTTCCAGGCCATTTGATGCACGAGGGGAGAAGGATTGATAATTCTGGGTATCATCTGCATAGCAGTGATGATTCGTGTTATGTCTACCACAGATGGAACCAACTGGACTGACATATAGGCTAAACAGAATGGGTCCCAGGATACTCCCCTGCGGAACTCCTTGCAACAACTGTCTGGGTTGTAAACACTGACCCTCGACGGTAACCCTCTGGTTCCTCTCGGTGAGATATGATCTCACCAAGATATCTCCGGTAAAACCAAATCTAAATTTTAGGCGATTGAGCAAGAGGTCTACACTGATAGTGTCAAATGCCGCACTTAGATCTAATAGAAGTACACACAATATTTGAAGACCAAACTGTGGACTACACGATAAATAGCTGAAGACGCTGTAGTTCTAGGCTTGACAGATGTGTTCTCCTGACTGTAATAACAGAGAAATCAGCCTCGATGCCATGGCTTTCCAACAAACGAGTAGGATTTTTAATAATCTATTAGACTTGAAACTGCGATAAACCGACTACGTTACGGATCGTTTCCACAAGCGTCGACACTTTCATTCATCGACTTCTGCTTTGGGGGCAGGCATCTAAGAACCAGCCATATAATCGAAGCATGAGATGGACAAACTAGAAAAAATAAAGATGTTGATAACAGTGGAGCAGCAGAATGCACGAGAAGACTTGATGCTGAACACACTTATCTAACAAGCTTATAGGTGTTGCTCTGAACGAAGGTGCCAAAGAAGGAGGATGTCCATAACACGATGTTCAGAATTCTACAGGCGGAAAGCTCGGAATCAGTCTTTCAGAGTGTTACGTGATATATACGTTGTACTTTTGTCATGATTTCTTCCATTGTCACCTGATACAAACAGGAGCCTGAGAACTGAAAGTGGCGCTGCCAGTTTGTGAAACGGATACGCGCTCGTGATGTATTTCGGGCATGGTTACATGGTCTCTCCAGTGTCTCCCTGAGACAGTTGAGTGTAGGAATTTATTAGGATGACGAGGGTGTTGTACAAATCACGCAACGGCGATAGAGACTGATAAAGTCTTAACATCGGCTTTTGTGCCTGTGAATGGTTCAGACAATGATAGTTATCATTATTATCTCGACATTTATACCGCATTATTCCGGAAACCGTTCACAGGCGCCAAGTACATAATCAATAGGCCGGGACAGGGGTAAAAAAATATTCAGTTATGAAGGTTTGTCTATAGAAGTGGTTTTTAAGTTTTGATTTAAAAGAGTCCACTGAAATGGTAGTGTTTCTGAGTTCTGCTGGCAAGTTGTTCCAAGCCTGTGAAGCTGCAAAAGAGATACGTCTATTTCCATATGTAGTTGCCCTGATCTTTGGTACGACTAATGTGTTATTCCTTGATGGCCGGAGATTGCGAATCGGTGTAATATATGGCTGCAAGCCTGCAACAGCTCTGTTATGTACTGCGGGGCTAGTCCTTTCAAAGATTTGAATACAATAGGCAGAGCTTGAATGCAATACGTTGTCGGATAGGTAATAAGTGCAGTTCTTCTTCAACAATAGTTTTCAATCTCAGTGGGTAGCTGGTGTATTGTATCAGCTATTCCTACCCTCACGGCTGGACCTGTAATTGCAGACAGCGACAGACAGTATGATCTTATATCGAACGTGACAGGGCAAGTTAGTACCACCCTCTTAAGTATTTGGTTTCCGTTTCCATAAGCGCGGAGTTTACATGTGTTCATAAAAATTCCGCCTATAGAGTATGGCTGCATGGGTGCCGAGTCGCTGTTGGTTTGAATCTGGCTAAGCTGGAACGAATGTCTCATTGCAGCAGGGTCCCCGTTCCTGTGGGTTCTTGTGCAGACACATCAGCACATTTCTTTTTCAGAATGAAATCAACAGAAGAAGAGCGCATGGGCGATGACACTTTAATGTTTGCCCTCAAATGGGCTGATGAGAAGTGTGGAAATACATAAGCCGAGTCATTGCCGGCGGACCCGACGTGGTGAATTGGGTCGTTATCCAGACCTGTCGTGAAAGGAATCGAAGGGGAGGGTGAGTGACACAGATTCCAGTAGAGTGGCGGCCCATCTCTAATTGAATCCAAACCCGTCGAGCCTTCAAGCATACACATGGTGGTGACACCACGACCCTTGCCTTTGTTACGGCCCGGAGCGGCCAAAGATATCTGTTCGAGAGCCACCGGCCATCTTCCCACACTCTCTGTCCAGAAAGTATCCGCTGGTGGTCTCAGGTGTGGAGAGAGACTGGGCCGTGTGGGAAAAACGAACTACGTGTAGCAGTTGCAGGATAAATAGACAACTGGCGACTTTTGCACTCATTCACCTGATATCCCACAAAATATACCAGTGTTATGAATTACCATGCGTTCTGGTAACTTTCACCGTGTGTCATGTTGGATATAGTGTCGTTGGGTATGTGTCTTAAGTGAAACAGTCTTGAGTGAAATAAATTACTATTAAGTCTAGCTCTTTCAGTGTTACATGATAAAACAGGTATCACATTTTGCTTTCAGACAAAACTAAGTTTGTAAAGCTGCTTGACAATGATTTTCTGGATTACATGTATGCCTGAAGCTAGCTACTGGAATTTAGTATTTTCTGCAAATTATACATTTCCAATTAGCAAACAAGCGTATAGTGTCGCTCCACTGTGTTTATATCCGTTTCGTCGTGGTGGCCATAGTACAAAATTATTGTATTTTTCAGCCAAATATATTTTGCCAATCCGTCTTTTGTGCAGAAAATGGGGCCAAAACAGATCATTCCATTCTATTTTTCGTTTGACAATTATGCTTTCAAGGTAGCAATGTTCGTTTAGGAAATCGGAGATGGGGGTTGCGATATCACCAGTGTTATTGTTCTCTTACTAGTTATCTCTTACTGCTTGTTCTATTTTAGCGAGAGTGTGGCACAATTACCCCTCACAGGGCATCAAAGATACATTCTCCAAATATATCAAAAGCATGATCTATGGACCTTTAAAGATTAGTTTCCGGCATCGTGCGGTTTATTTGCAGCGTACTTGTGCGTATAAATAATATTCATACAGGCGGTAACAAAAAGCACTGTCAAATCCTACTAATTCCTAATTCTTCAATATCGCACTGTGTAAAATGCATGGTACCTCCAGTATGTTTTACAGCGTGTAGAAAAAAGACTTTCCTCACTTCTGTGGCGTCCCGGGGTGGCGATATTTACTTACGCATTCGTATTTTATACTTCTTTTACCTTCTTGTGCTCCTTGGCATTCCTTTCTAATACATACCTAATGATTGCTCGTGGTCTGAAAATGTCGAAAGCTTCCATGTGCGGGGGACTTTTAGTTGCAAAACAAGTTCCCCTTTAGCGGCGCCCTACCGCTTCCCACCCTGCCCACATCGCTCGTATATAACGGTCAGCGACAGTGTTCCTGCGTCATTCGTTGGTATGGTAAGCTGTGCCGCAGACGGCATGCAGGGAACCCGCTCAGCTGGGCGTGGGTGGAAGGAATACTGACAGGCGGTGGAACCTGAAGTAAAAAAGCGAACGGTTGGAACAGTTTTCCCTAGGAGAGAAACGTTACAAGCTGTGGCTCAAAGGGTAAGTTTTTTTCGTTGATTGGGATCGGTGATTTTTACTTTCTGCACAGAGTGATTTCAACGTGTTGATAAAATGGTCGATATTGTTTATTCATTGATTGCCATGTCTTTGAAAAGCTGTGCAGCGCCAATACCACAAGCTCATTGCGCTATCGCAAAGATATTGTTTGTTTCTAAGGTTTTAGCTAATTAGCATGTGCTTAGGACTCCGGACACTGCTACAAAGTTGTAGTAATAACGTTTTGTTTGAGAATACGTTCCCAAGTTGTTCTGTAACATCCGCTAGCGAGGGTGAACAGCTGGAATTGACACAGATGGCTTTTCTTTGCCCTGCACCGAGGCCTTTTCTCCAGTGCAAGATACGGCTTCCTTGTTTTTAGAATGGCATCAAATATTCCCTGTCAATTTCTGGTTCCTAAAGGCCTGTCTATTTGCGTGAAATTCGTTCTCTTCTGCGGAGAGTATCCGACCCTCCCGTGGCGCGTGCACTTTAATTGAGGAAGCCATATTATCGACGTCCTCAATCTCTGCTGCCGCCCTAAAGACGGCTTGGTTACACAAACAACGCTTATTGCCAATTGCCAGCTACAGACCTGAAAATCTATGGCAAATAAGGGTCAGCACAATGCACTACATCTTCGTGCGAGTGAAGAAGCCTATGATTAATCTATTCAGTTAGCGGGATTTAGCAGATGGAGTGTAATGAATATCATTAGATACACTTCTACAGCTACTGCTGACGGCATGATGAGGAAATAAATGCGGTCGTGCTCTTTCGTTATTTTTGCATGTGAGCAAATACATGTATAGGCAGGAGCCAAAGAAACTGCTCCAGACTGAACAGGATCTCGCGATCTATCCATAGTATCCACCTACAGTCCCGCACGCTATAGCGCGACCACGCAGGCACGTATTAACGACCTTTTAACTGGTAAAAATAACGAAAATTTGAAAAAAAAAATTACATTTTTTAGCAGTAATATAGGTGACGAAGAGTGAGAGACCATACCGTCGCGACCATGTGGAAGTTTTGAAGTTCCCAAAAAGCTGCTGGGGGTAGGGAATCAGGCTTAACGGCGGCTTTCAACCCCCCAGGGTCATATCACCGACTGTACGTTCGATTCGGTGGTGTATGCAGGTGTATATGCGGGTGTAGATGTGATGGGTGAATTTGGACCTGTCTTGTTTGGGCCGAACGATCTGCTCCCGGCAATTTTTATTTATTTATTTATTGATGCCAAGTCAACGACCATCCACCATATGGGTGAGCAGATGGGAATCACTCAGACCAGTATACTGACTCCGAGCCGGCCAGGCGGTTTCTAAACATCAGTGCCAAGAGCCAAAATGAGAAGCGCAAATCTCCCAGATTTTACGTCTTTGGTGTGACGCGGTCGAGGGTCGACCCCGGCCTCCTGCACCCCGATTAGGCGCTCTAACCACTAGGCCACTGAGGCGGTCGCAAACATTAAGGCAAATGAAGCGTGAAGTGTCTGTTTTAAAAGTCATTTGTATGTAGTTCTGTCGGTCGGGCTGGAACTTTGTTGCTTCACAAAATTATTCAGGAATAGCTGACATGTGTCACAAATCTGATCCCACTTATTTCATTTACAACATCGGAGTCTCCCCTCGACTCTTACTCCATCATAATCCAGTGCCAGACTGGGCTTCTTGAGAAAAACCCGCAACTTAAATATGGAGACAAAAATTAAATCTTCTCGAGATTTTGTGTGCACCGTGACTACTTTGCCTTCCAATGTCTAGTGGGTGTTCCTACGGATGCTTTGGAAATTCTACAGCCACTTGCATTGAGGTAGAATGAAGTCCTGATTAAGAGACAGGCATTCTCAAGCCTAGGCCTGCCAATAAACGTCAGACACCGGCGGCAGAATTTATTGACTCTCTTTGAAACCGAAGTGTAGCGATACTGTAGATCTATTTTAAAATTGATATTTAAGGCCGCTTTAATTGAATAGTCAATAACGAATGGGTTCTTGGAAGGAAGTTCAAAATGTCCGCATTCAACGCAGAAGCCCATTAACAAACAGATGTGTCCCTCTGATATGTCATCTCTGATTAAACCAATCTCTTCTCATTTTTACAGATACGTCTTCACGTCAGATGTGGACAAACACATCTGCATTTAGACAACAAGCATCAATAGCAACATCATTGCGACACCAAGAAGCCAAACCCCGCGACAATTTATCATGATGACTGACGACAGTAATTCGGCAGAACAGATGCCCCAAGGCGGTGGTGTCTTGCCAGTCAACCTGACAGATCTTCTCAATGACTCTGCGGTACTCTGGGGGGATCGTTGTAACGGCACCGGTGGTAATTCCTCGTCCGTTTGCACCACGCCGGATGAGGACGCCGTGTTTCTTCATTACAAGACGGCGTCTCACACCCTGCAGCTGGTGCTGTTGCCACTGATATTCAGCCTGGGGGTTTTCGGTAACGGTGTCTCGTTCGCCGTGCTGCAGAGTCGCTTCTACAGGGAGACTTCCACCGGCTTCCTGCTCAGCGCTCTGGCCGTATGCGACAGCCTGTCCCTGCTTACCGGCATGCTGCGGAAGTGGATCCTGCTACTGTCTGAGAACTCTCTGGACGTGCGCTTGACCGGACACGCCACCTGCGTCATCCATTTCTTCCTGACGTACACCTCACAGGCCGTGGGATCCTGGACTCTGGTAGCGTTTACAGTAGAACGGACGATGGCCGTGTGCTTTCCACTGCAGATGAAACGCTGGTTTAGCAGGAGACGTGTCATCCTGGCGTGGTCTGCCATGATTGCTGTCGTCGTACTTTTCTACTCCCATCTCCTCTGTATAGTGGACATCAATGTTCTACAGTACCACGGAGCCGGCATACCCCAGTGCGCCATCCAGCAGAAGTATCGCGCCTGGGACTACGACGTCTACTTCGCGTTCGTGGATCTGGTGATCATGGCTGTTGTGCCGTCAGTCATAATCGGTTCTGCCAACATCTTCATCATCTGCAGGCTTTGCAGCAGGCGGCGGAACTCCCGCCTCACCAGGCGTGGCTGCGAGGAGGCGGACCGTCTGTGTTACTCCGTCACCGTCATGCTGATCCTGGTTAGCCTAGTCTTTGTCCTCGTCAACATCCCGTACGCGTTGTACTACTCCACACACAACTACATCCAGAAAGAGACCTCTCTACAAAAGGGGAGAGACTTGCTGGCCAGCACGTGCATCAACACGGCGTACTACTTTAACAACGCCATAAACTTTCTGCTGTATTGTCTGAGCGCGGAGAGATTCCGCCTGGCGCTGGCGTCCGTCGTCTGTCGTCTGCATTTCGCGTCCCACGAGGCTACCATGGGAACGAGGCTGTCATTAAGCAGTTCCGCTCGGCTCAGCCTGGAGATGCATCCCATAAACGGAACGGAATTGGCTAAGCGGGCACAATTCGCGAGGAGCAGCGTCAGCACATCCTAGACGAGAATCTGCAATGGAAATCTGCAATGGCCAGAAGGTTTGGTAGGGAATTAGTCACATTAAAAAGGGGACTAGACATATTCCTGGAAGCACACTATGGATGAAGCATGGAAGCTTTTGTTGCTGGTAATAAACTCGATGCTAACTGCTTAGAATAAGAAAAGCCATTGCTCTATGAAACAGAACAGAATTTCGAATTGGCCATTATGTATTTGCAGTCTATTTCACCGTTGAGCAAAGCAGTTCCAGAATGGTGTATAGGGAAGAGAACATTGTTGCGTATAGATGTTGTCACTCGAACCCTTGTGCATTTACATTCGCACAGTTGGGGATTGCGCTGTGGCCTGTATATTACCCAAGTGAGTGACTGTGCACAGTGCACACCCGGGCTTCATTTTCGTAATTCGTGGTCCTTGTGTCCCCCCAGCATTGTCATATCAGATGTTGTCAACACGGTGGTGCCTGTCGGTTGGGTATTTAAATAATGATAATCGCCGTTATGTGTAAGTGTAGATTGACTTGTTTTGAATACGTCTTCATGTTGTCGATGAATTAGTGAGGAGCGATAAAAAATGGGGGTATATGAATGACAACCTCCAGTGAAAGTACCTGGGCGGATTGCGAAAGATATTGCAAATGGGCATATTTACTAACATATATACACTATGTGCGTCTGTACACTCCGCCTGAGTGTGTCGTAAAATGTGTATTTATATACATTTTGTATATACTATATCAGGAAACCATGTCTACCACTGCTAAAGATTCGTCGTTGGCGTCATATTTTGTTGTATTTTGTCGTGTTGTTTGAACTGTGAATCGTGGCCCATGGCGTCTGTATCTTGCTTGTCTAAAACTCAAAAATGAAGGAAATGGGGGGGGGGGGGGAGAGCTTTTCTTTTGCACGGAGATCAAAGACAGGTTGAATTATGCCGAGGGCAGATATTCTGTGCATGTATCTCTGTGCTTGTGAAATGGTGAAGAATTGCAACTGGATTTAGTACGTGGATGAATAAAATGTGTATTCTGAACCTTGGTAAAACATAACATTTGCTGGGAGAAGAGGAGACAGGAACGAAGACTGTGCAGCATCTTTATCTTTGTTCTTATTATGTTTTATATACAATTTCAACACAATTGATTTTGTCAGCAGTGTCAGCTATTGTCTTGGCGCAGGCGTTCCTCGTCCCTCCGTCCGTCCGTAAAATCAGGTTTTTCTTTTTTCAAAATTTTCATTTTTACGTTGTTTTTTTTTTTTTTTCGTTTTCGTTAACATGGGACCCTATGGGAGCAAACATTTCAAAACGCTATTCCTCCTACAATTTTCATCCGATATGAGCCATGCTTTATGATAAATAAGGTAGTTACGTTTTGGTGATCTGCCAAAAATTAAAAAAATTCTGGCAGTTTGAAATTTTTGTTAACACAGGACGATATGGGGCTGGAAATTTCAAATCGCTACTCCTCCTACAGTTTTTATCCCATCTTAGCCAACTTTATGATTAATAAAGCAGTCCGAAGGGAATGTAAACGTATAAATGTTTTGGCCATCTGCCAAAAATTAAACTTTAGTGGCACTTTTAAAGTTTAACATGCGAGTCAATGCAAAAATCCTAAACTGTGCAATATCTTGAAAACGGCTGATCGTGGGGCGAAACGGACGAAAATTTGGGACTCTGGGTACTACAGTGCACATATATAGGGTACTTTTGATGCGCGATTCCTTGATTTTGGTTTGGGGTCATCCGGTGCACTTTGCAAAATTTCCAATTTTACGATTTTTACAACTGACTATTCCTCATCCAATTTTCATATTATTTCAAGCAAACTTTATTGTAAGTATGTTGGTCATAAGTGGATATAGCCTGTGACCTTTTGGAGGGATGTGCCAAAAATTAAAAAAAAATTATAGCACTTTGAATTTTTGTTAATACAGGACCATATGGGGGCTGGAAATTTCAAAACGCTACTCCTCCTACAGTTTTATTCCATCTGAGCCAAACTCTATGATAAATAAGGCGGTCATAGAGGAATATAAACTTACAAGTCTCTTGTCGATATGCCAATAATTAAAGATTTTGTGACACTTTGAAAATTAAACATAGAAGTCAATGGCGAAATCTTAAAATGTACAATATCTTGAAAATGGCTGATCGTAGAGCGAAACGGATGAAAATTGGGGACTTGCGGTACTATGTACTGTGTTATGTAGGGTACTTTTGATGTATGATTCTTTGAGGTCACCCACTTTGCAAAATTCCTGATGTTAAAATTTTCTAACGGCTGCTGCTCCCACAATTTTCACTCAATTTCAACATAACTTTAGAGAAAGCATGTAACCCGGGGAAACACATGCCATTACTTTTTCTGGTGATCTGCCAAATTTTAATACGTATTGCACTTTGAAGAGAAGTTAGCTCAGCTACATTGCCATTATCCATAAAGCTATATTAGTTTCCTCTGGCAAAAGGTAAAACAGAACGTCAAGGCCCCTAGGCCTTTTGTTTTCTTTTTGAGCAAATATAAAACTCGGATACAGTGAACATAAATATAAAGACCATCTGCTTTTAAGGAGCACAGTGTTTGAAGAATCCCAGATCATATGAGGATCAGCAAACTGGGGACATTACTTGCAACTCTGTATATTTCTCCTGCTATTGAACATCATCACCACATCATTGTCATAAAAAGTACCAGCAAACATTTGCCTATGGAAGCCAATGTCCCCATAAAGTTTGGCTGAAATCGGATGGAAACTGCAGGAGGAATGGCATTTTGAATTTTCAGCCCCATATAGTCTTCAAGCCTCATATGGTCATGTTTTAACAAAAATTTTAAGAAATTCAAGAAAAGTAATAGCCTATGTTTCCGCATGACTAACAAATTTTAGTTTTCACATTGTACAATTTTCGCGTGAACAAAAGATCATATGAGAACGAAAATTTGAAAACGCTACTTCGCCCACAGTCTGTAAATGTTAGCCTGCTAACTAGTTAGTCGAATAACTTTGCTTCATGAAACACCCCCACTGAGATATCGACCACACTTTACGATTAATGTGAAAACTAAAATTTGAAAAGAGAAAAAAGTAGCCTGGAGATATAGTGTACAGGCAGCTTCCCGTAGGTAGCTTCCCATAAAATTTGGCGAGAAACCTGAGTTAACGGACAGACGGACGGATGGCAAGAGAACATTCACGAGCTCAAATGCAACCGCAACTGGGATCATCTGTGTTCCAAATGCGTAATTAATGGCTCATAACACTGTTTTCCCGCAGACAAATTGGCCAAAATAGCCAAATCACGGTCTTATCGTGACTGGAACAAGATCAGCAAGCTCAATGGCTTTATCCTTGAACGAGGTCATGCATGTAGATGTTGGTGTGTACGTGTATTAGACCCTTCTTGTGCTAGTCCGACCTGGGGCCAGTCTGCATAGTGTTAGCCCACTGAAACACCACGTCACGGGTATGCAGTGATGTCTCAACCCAGACCATTATCCTCCTGACTCCCAGTCGGTCTCTACCTCTTATGTGTTGAGCACCAAGTAGAGCAGTAGCTATTCAAAAAGTTAACCTCCTTTGTTTGACGGGGCCTGGGGTCAAACCAGCAGCCTCCCGCATGTCACTCGAACGCTCAGCCACTACTCTACTCTATCCGGTGGCGGTACCATCAGATAATACTTGGTAGCTGCTTGGCTTAGGACCCTAAACTTTCTGGAAATGGTTAACGAGTAATCCCAAGTGTCCATACAAATGCTTATTTAAGCAAAATCAGACCATGCCTATTCGATCCAAGTTATTACTGTTGGTGGTAAAGATTCCTGCTTCCGCGTTCTTCTTTTGTTTCTTTTGTTTCTTTGTTTGCTTTCTCTTTCGTTTTCTTTTCTTTTTTTTTTTGTTTCTGGCGATCTAGAACCACTCCCTTCCTACGCTTTGAGTAAAATTAGTTTCGACAACTATGTGCGTCAATGCTGCCAGACAAGCCACATAATAATAACAAAAAACTACAAGTAGCGCCCAACGCATACTTACCAAAGCGGACGTCGTACCGTGCAGCACACCCACGGCGCCTCTGTCGGACGGCTAAACGACTAAAGCGGGAGCAAGAATTCCACGCTGATTGCCAAGGAATAATTTAAGTTATTATCACCATCCACTGAGTAAAATAGAAAGGCATAAAAGGTATGCCAGATAGTGGAAAAGTCAAGTCTGTATAGCTGGAAAAAAACGGCGAGAGTCGATTTGAAACAAGAGCTTCATACATGGAGACCACAGCGCAGAATAGGCGTACTATAGAGATATTCCTACTTTGCTCATTACAGCATGCAGAGCCTAGGCAATTTCCGCCAAACAAATCAGTTTAGGGATGATCTGTGGCCAAGCACTAACAGTTTCTATTTTCACATAGGAGCTGCATTCCGGCTAAGTGCTTATGGCTCAGTTGGCAGGTGGTGAATCCTTCTTCATGTTCTTAGGGCTCCGGTGTTTATTATTCCCAACAAACCTCTCCGTCTGATGGCTTGCATGTTTCCAGCAAGAGTGCGTTTGCAAACTGAACGCAGTAAAGGAAACACAACTGTCGGTCATATCTACTGCTCAAAACATTTAAGGGATGAAAAGTTAGTGTAGCATAATACAGAGTAGGGAGCAAAGTTCCAAACGTTTACGGGAGCAAAGTTAGCGTAGTTTAGTGTCAAATCAGTGGCCATACCAGCTACTGATTTACGCCTGATGCCAAAACTTTTGGTTCGTTTGGCTCTACGACTAGCCATTTTCAAGATACATTGTTGTTGAAATCTGGAAAATTGGACCGATTGATCTCAGATTGACCTTGAACACTTAATGACCAAAGGCGCCTTGTATACATTAAATATACTTATCCCCCCCGGCCCAAATTTGATCCGTTTCCCTCGTTGGCCAGCCATTTTCAAGATACAAAGTTGTTGAAAATTGGAAAAATCGGAAATGCACCAATTAACCTAGGACTGACATTGTACACTTAACGGTCAAAGGTACCGCATATACACTGAGTACTCACCCCATGAGGTCCAAGTTTTGGTCCATTTCACTCTATGGTCAGCCGTTTTCGAGATACAAGGTTGTCAAAAATCGGAAACGCACCGATTGACCTCAGACTGACCTTAAACACTTAACGGTCAAAAACACTCTGAATATACTACATACTTATCCCCGTTGCCCAAATTTTGGTCCGCTTTACTCTACGATCAACCGTCTTCAAATTTGGCGTAAAATTTGCTTGACGGTTTCCAAGAAAACTCGTTTTACAGACGGACGACGGATGGATAATCGATGGAAACCAGCGCCACGACAGTAGCTCTGCTGTGCAGTAGCACAAAAAGCAGAGCTAAAAGTCAAAGACTTTGCTTTTGTGAGGACCGTAAGGATAAAACTTTTGGAGACATTTGAAATAATTTGGACATGATCTGTAGTAGAAGCAGCGTTTTGAAGTGTTCTCTCTTGAAGTGTACACACGATAAGGAAGACGGGGAAAATCGTTAAAATTTGAGAATTCCAAACAATACTTTTGTGACGCCCAGGGGCCTTGACGCTCTTCTTCTTCACTTGCCAGATAGGAGCAGTTAGGTGTATATCTAACATCCATCTAGCTACTAGATAATCAGTTAGGTAGTTGAGGCGACTATGTAATCCTGTCGAAATCCGAAATGTACCGAATGGCATCAGACCTACCTTGCACACTAAGCAGTCAAAAGTACACTGAATTGACCAAGTACTTGCCCATGAGGCCCAAAGTTTGGTCCCTTTCGCTCTACAACCAATCGCTTTCAAGTTATAGCATATTTTATCAGTGGCCATACCAGCTACTGATTTGACAATTGTTACGGCCGATATTATAGCCCACCAGGTTCTTTTGAATAGAGTTCCTGAACAAGCAACAGAAGACAGAGTAAGATACCAAATTTATTATTAAGAATAAACTTCGAAGTGGAAATTACAAAATTTACACAATGTGACGAGGTCCTAAAACAATAAACATGCAATGTGAAACAGATGAACAATTTTAAAAGAAGTTTACCTGATAATACAAACAGACAC
>JAAUYG010017909.1_pt1 | contig 13224 bp, 5 predicted proteins | sample 7278091 | NCBI WGS metagenome assembly JAAUYG01 (sample SAMN14350201, study PRJNA611818) | marine sediment metagenome | isolation source: surface marine sediment (0.6m) | place: French Polynesia: Moorea | collected 2018-08
GTATCACAATCTGGTGCTGATATAGGCTGTTACCTTTTTTGGCAATCTGACAAATCTACGTTGCTCAGAAATTTAGAAACGCTTCTCCTCCTATAGTTTTCATCTGATGTAAGCCAAACTTTATGAGGACATTAGCTACCATGGTGAAATACAGGCTGTCACTTTTCTTGGCAATCGGCCAAGTTTTAAAAATTTGTGGTACTTTGAAATTTTAACATGGGAGCCAATGGGAAAACCTAAAATGTGGAATATCTTGCAAACAGCTGATCGTAGAGCAAAAGGAACTAATATTTGGGATGCAGGTACTACAGTGCACGTATGGAGGTTATTTTTGATGCCCGATTACTTGAGTTTGGTTTGGGGTTATTTAGTGCACTTTGCAAAATTTCCAATTTTACAATTTGTAAAACTCTGCTTCTCCCCCAATTTTCATCCAATTTCATCCAAAGTTTATACAAGCTGTCCTAATCATGGGGCAATACAGGCTACATGTATTACTTTTTTTGGCGATCTGCCAAAACTTAAAAAAAAATATGGCATTTTGAAATTTGTCATAACAGTGACAGGACCATAATTATACAGCTGGAAGTTTCAAAGTACTAGTTCTCCCACAATTTTCATTGGGGCCCATCCAGTTATGATAACATTGGTTACCATGGTAAATCTAAATACCTGTTAGAATACTGCAATGAGAAGGTGGCATCTAGTGCCTAAAATAACATATTCTAAAACTTTTCAAAACATTGTTGTGTACTGGATCTTCAGTTCAAACGGAGCGTCAAGGCCCCTGGGCCTCTTGTTAATCAGAAAAACCCATGTGACGCTTATACATGTAATGTGCATAGTGTTGAAGAAATATATGTATGATATGTATACAATGATTTGTGCAAATATTCTGGATGAATGTTTGTTTTGTAAACTATATGATATAATTGTTATTTGTGAGAAAATCACAGCACATGTTTTTATGTATTAAAAATATTTTTAAAAAAATACTGAAGTTGTTGATTATAAATATCCCACACAATACTTGAAGTCTGGATGCAGCCTTTTGTCTTTAGGTCCTTCTCATACTTTTTTCATATGGTTCCATGCTTTCCAATTACTATTGGCATATATTAGTATCTTTTTGCCAATTATATTTTATGAACTAAAGCAGTATGCCAATAATGTATCCTTCAGATATGCATGTACCTTTTATTTCATGCTGTTTATAATTAACAACTACTACTACTACTACTACTACTACTACTACTACTACTACTACTACTACTACTACTACTACTACTACTACTACTACTACTACTACAGTTAGACTACATATTCATAGATTCCATTCTCTCCTGCAGTGATATGAACAGATACCTTACTCTTTTAGTCGAAGAAATAACTGCAAATCCTGTTGGATTCAGTTGTTCCGAATACAATGAACACTTATAATTATGTTCTCATTTCAGGGAGAATCTCCTTATAAGAGGCATACATATCGCTACACACCTCTCCTGGCAACCCTCCTTCAGCCAAATATTTACTGCACAGTTCTCTTTGGAAAAATCATCTTCATATTATGTGATATTTTAACCGGATATCTCCTTTATAGCATACTTTGCCTTCAGGATGCAAAACGCACCACAGCAGTATTCTGCGCACAGCTATGGCTGTTGAACCCCTTGCCAATGACAGTATCCAGTCGAGGGAATGCGGAGTCCATCATGTCGGCAATGGTTCTTGGGGTTGTTTTCTTCGCACTGCAGAGAAAAACGCTCAGTTATATCCTTGGAGCTGTGTTGTATGGACTGGCTGTCCACATGAAGATCTACCCAGTTACTTATGCATTGGCTGTGTATCTTTTCCTGGATGACTCATATACACAAAAAGGCGGAAGAATCTCCAAGGCTATAGAGGCCTACATTGGACTTGATATTTGGCCCAACAGAACCCGAGTGATATTTGTGTCTCTGTCATTCTCAGTATTCTTACTTTTAACAGGATTATGTTATATGTGGTAAGCTAAACACTTCATATTTGACTGCTGATGGATACTTGGGTACTCCATACTTTCTAATAAATAAAATGCAGTTGAACAGTGACAAAATTGTAATTGATGCTTAAAATTTGTAGCTATAATTAACTGCACTAGTTATACTTAATACAACACTGGGGGTATATAGGTTTTATACAGACGAAGCTTTTTATAAGAGATTGTTCTTGAACAATCACCTGACTTTTCTTCTTTTTTTTTTTTAGTTTACTAGTATTTGCACTTTATAGGAGACTCATTTTGTGACGTACCTCTTATTTTTGCAGCACCACAGATTAATACTTCATGCAGCAAGAATCTGTATAAAGCATAAAAAGGATTGTACATGTATAAGATATAATAGTTACTTAGGTGGTAAAATACAATAATGTGTGTATGTATATTTACTAAGTAATCAAAGTACCATTCTTGTAGCTTGCCATTTGCAATTTTAATTTAGATTTAGTATGTTAGGTCTTTGTTTGATATGTTGTATGGCACGCGTCTGGCAGCCCCATGGAATGGTTGTGCTGATTCCTTGTGACCATACGATGGTCCCTGCATTTATGACCACCCATCCAGCCAGAAACAATTGCATGGTCTTAAATGTGTTAAGTGAAGGTGGTCTTAAAATTGAAGGATATTTAATTTATATTGAAACTATAGGATTACAGTAGTCCCTCTTTTAGTGGGCACTTTCAACAGAGGCCACTCTCTCTAATAAGGCCATAAATATTTTCCGCTACTACTATTGATGTACATTGTATTGACTTCTCCCTCTCATTAAAAGCCACCTCTCTGATGTGGCCACAGTTTCTTGGCAAATAGGGTGGCCTGATTGGAGAGGGACTACTGTAGTGTCACTGATAGGCGGTATTAAAATACAGAGATTAAGGGGTCTTAAGTCACAGTAACCATTGTAATATAATGTAAGAGTGACAGTGAGTAACGTAATATAGCAGCACTGTTGGGTAAAGCACTCTTGATAGTTCATTAAACTGAAACGGTGCTATATCAAGTTAATAAATATATAATATATTCTTCATTCTTTTGCAGGTACGGCATGGAGTTCCTACACGAGACCTACCTTTACCACATCACACGGCAGGATACCCGACACAACTTCTCGCCGTTCTTCTACCTACTGTACCTGGGTGCTGAGGGCAGCACGCCAGGTCTGGGCATCCTACTGTTCTTACCCCAGCTCTTCCTAACAGTGCTCATATCGATACGATATCGGCACGATGTGCCATTCTGCTGCTTTCTACTAACGGCAGTGTTTGTTACCTTCAACAAAGTGTGCACCTCACAGGTGAGTATGGGACTGGTGGAGTACATGGTGGCGATAAAAGTCTCAGTCACGTTAACATTTGGGAAAATACAGTAGACTCTGTCTTAAATGAACATGGTATTTGCCTAGAAATTGAGGCCACATAACATGATAAACATGATAAAGGGATGGGACTCTTGATTAGACCAAAAGCTTTATGGCTTCAAAGTTATTAGTCTTTCAAGATTTGCAGCTAAATGGTGGGAGAGTGGCTTCTGTGGACAATGGCCACCAAGATACTTTCTAGTACATACTGGTATTCATCAATTGAATAAGTGGTATTTGGTTGACACCTGCATGTATCTTTCACGTTAACTATATTGTGAATGCAAAGCACGTCATGTATTGTTTACAGATTTGGTTATACTTTCCTCAACTGCATATGTCATTTTGTTTTCACAGAGCCGACATGCCTCAGGACTTCTATACCTTTAAGGTGTTCAAAATTTCCAAAGTGTCAAGATATTTCTCAGACTGACTCCATCTGTAATACCAAATAGCTGCTTTCTTAGCCACAAGAATACAGTCGCTTGCCGAATGCTCCTGTACAGTATGTCAGCTTAGCACTTGGAACACCTCGGCCGTTTTTGAGGCAAACTAGCCTCGGATGTGTGTCGGAGGATTCCATTCGTTGAACTACAAAATGGCACCACCCATATAGTGTTAGACCATCAATTCCGTTTTCTTACTTACGTACACTTTGTGGCATATGTACAGGTTAAAAAACACCCTTTTTGTATGCTTTTTATAGTTCCGATGAGTTAGGATTTTTCGGACATACTTTTTATATCATATATATAAATTTTCATTATCGCCCAAAATATTTTTTGGCGTAGGAACTGTTACTATGAAGTAAATTTTCATTTCTGGCGGGCCACGTATCAATACAGCACATACATCCGAGGCATGTTATGCATGGCGATAACAGCCGAGGAGTTCCGAATGTCAGCTTAGCAGTAAACTATACATGTATATGCAGTTGTATCATCTCCCTTAACTTCCAGTACTTTCTGTGGTATCTGAGCCTGCTGCCGCTCCTCATTCCAAACTTAATATCCAAGATGTCTGCTAGAGAATCGCTCACTCTCATTGCCCTGTGGTTTCTTGGACAGGTAAGTTTGCGGTGTCTGCTAAATTTAAACATGAATATATAGTGTCTCTTATAATTTATTTTGTCTGCATCGAAGTGTATTGTATTTGTTTTTGCTGAAGCAGGGATTCTGGCAGCCTGGTCATATGAATTTATCCTTGTTAACAAGTTGCCTACCATCAGCCTTTTTCTGTTCTTGTTACAAATTCATTTCAAACTGTATTATCAGTCATATATGTAGGCTTTGTATTTTATTCCAATATTGGAAATGATGCATATTCTGCAGCAAATTTCTGTTTTCATTCGCTACTGAGTAGCTACTAATAGTTACATGTACTTCATTATACCACTATGTATGTTGATAAACAATGGTGGTCACTTTTAATGTTCAAACTGAAAGTGTTTTTTTTTTTAATTTCCAGTTTTTGTGGTTAACCCCAGCATACTATCTAGAATTCGAAGGCGTCAACACATTCCTGTGGATCTGGCTGGCATCTCTTCTCTTCTTCTGCATCAACATACTCATCCTGTCTAGAATAATGAGCTGCTACCATTCCAGGCCTCTCATAGACCCACAGGGAAATCTCGCCCAAGTACCACAGAATGATCTACCAACACTGGGCATGTGGCTTTGTTGTGGACAAAAACTTAATAATCTCTTCAAAGTTAAAACCTCCTGATGTTATAAGTAGCTGGGATTTATTGTATTTATCAAGGAGTTGCAAGGCAGACATGATAGACATCCAAAATAAAATATAGTCATACCAGCATACTAATTTAAGACGCACATGAATACATAAGCAATGTTAATACTAGTACTGGTGGTACTACCCAAAGGTTTTGCTAGGGACATTCTGTACATGTACGCTCTGCCCCATTAGAGATGTACATGTATATGCTAGAATATTAAAACCCATCCAACCAATAGGGAGTATTTTAAACCCCTTGGCGGGAAAATTTTCCCAACATACCCAAAAGAAGGGTAAAGGCGCAAAAACAGGGGCATCTCACGATTGGCGGAGCTTTTATTTGTCGCAAATATGATTGGCTAAAGGGTAGTCATATGACCAAGGTAGTTTGGGTTCCGAATGAAACCGATTATTCATGCTGCAAATTTGTGGCGCCAAATACTCCCTATTGTCTATCATTGGAGGGAGGGGGGGGGGACATATTATCTTTCATTGGAGGGAGGGGGGGGCATATTGGTGATGGCTAGACAAAACTGATTTTCAGTGTTGTTTTAGAATTTTTACCTCAAACACAACATGTATTTTGCTGTGTAGTATCAAATTAAATGATTTTTGATTGTTTATTTGCATATTTTCCCAATCTGAATGGAAAAATAAAATCTGAAACGTGCAATCACAGAATGCCCGATCTTTGTACCAAAACACATTTTATAACAGCATGTCACTCGGCTATGTATTCAAAACATGACAGGATGGCTTCACCTATCAAATCTGAAAGGCAACACTCTGCTTGTGGCACTTAACAACTTGCCAGGACAGCAAGCATGCCTAATGGCCATGTTACAAATATGAAGTATCTTGTTGTTTTTCAAAGGTGCAACTTTATATTCATCAGTTTCACTTCAGGACCAACCGTTTTCTACATATATATATATATTTAAGGTTCACGCTTCTCCATTTACTGCCATGTTTAAATTTCATTCAAAGTGCCAAAATGAACCAAGCGGTCAAAGATATGGTCTACTATTACTCCAGAGTCACAAATATCACTCCTTTCGCCCTATGGACTGCCGTTTTAGAGTTACAGACCATTTTCATTTTGAGACAAATACACCGAATGACCCCGAAACGCTACTAAAACAAATGAAACACTAAAAGGTCAAAGGTACCCCATGTACATATTAAAGCTACTCTCCCGCCCCCTCCCCCATAATTCCCAAATTTCACTCTAGTTTGTTCTATGCCCAACCGTTTTCGAGTTACAGGCAATTTTGAGACAAGTGCACCAAATGACCCCAAATCACATTAAACACTAAAAGGTCAAAAGTATTCAATACACATATCACAACTACACAGGTTTTTTCATGTTTATTTCAGCAATCATACATGTTGCAGTGTCTAATGATTCTTGCTCTGGGTAAAGATAAATTCCATATAACCAAGCATAAATAATCATAAATAACACTAAATCTTCCGTTCTCTATTAAATACTATCACTACATCATTGGACCATCTCATCCTTTCACAGACTAATATATGTTACAGAAAAATGTTAGCACAATATACTGGGTATGAGTAATGTTAACCTGTTATCTTGCAATAACAGTTCAGCAGGTTTGCTCTATACCGTATACATCGAGAAACTCTGGGAAAATCATTCATGGTGTAAAAAACAAAGCCACAAGCAAGAACCTAGACTTCGTTTGCAACCATCAATATTAAGTTACAAACTATCCTTTTGGTTCTCGAAACTGTTAGAGATTTCATTTTTACACATTCATTTTGGCAAAATTGTTTGCATTAAATCTGTTCCTGATCAGAATATCGCGAAGTTTGTCAATTAAGTGTCTGTAAATGTACATAAAAACATGACCCAGCCATGTCTAAGCTAACCGTTCGCATTACCATGCATGAAGCCATGAACCAATAATATACAATATAGATACTAAAGCTATGATATTCTATGCAATGAACACCAGAGCACCATTCTGGTATGAGGGTTGAATTTCTAAATATACGATTAAAATGAATTATTTATTTCTCACACAAATACTGCTTACCTAAGTTTGACTGGAATAGACAATACATGTATTTAATAGCAAGATTAGTTTAAATACTAACATAGTAGGATTACTAAATACTAGAACCCAACCACAGCAATATGATCAATATGATTACACTGGTCATGAATATTAAGAACACCCATGGGACCATGCGAATATGGTCTTGCATGGAAGTGTTTTTCAGATATTCATTGAACAGAACTGATTGCTATAATAGCAATTCATTCCAAATAGTATTTGGGTCCATATCAATTTGGGTTGAAACAGGTTCTGAGAGCTCATCTGGAGAATGTATATCTCGATCTGTGGAAAATACATCTGTATAACATGATACACTGACAACAAAAGTATTGATGTCTAGCAGCCTACATTTGCACTTATTAAGGCAGAATATGCAACTTTAACGTGTTTAAAGCCACGCATTTATACATGCAAGTACGCAGGCAGCATAAGCATTTTGCCATACTGACACTGTAGGATAATAGACACATATATCCCAATTCTGAAGTTATTTCGAGAATACAATTCGCTGTACAGAGAACCCTAAGAACTGGGGAAAGTTGCCAGATATAATCTTAAGTACAAAATCTAGGTAAATGTGATACGCTGTCATGGCATGTGGATTACTGAGCTTAATGTCATTTCTAAGACTGATCACTCTCCTAGAATTTCAGGGGTTTTTTGAGTCCAAAGTTAAAGAACCTTACTTGGTCATTCTTACAGCACACATTTTTCCACTTGCCTCCGTGATCAATACAGCCATAACCTTTATTATTAAAGTTCTACCTATTTAAATAATGTGATAAGCAGTTCAGTACGTTGCCCGGGGGTACGTTGTACCTTGCGGTATTTTGACTCAAGATTTTTCTACACTACCAGACTTCACAGCCCCCATCATGTACATGAAGTTTACGCATCAACACAATAACATTAGTTCTCATAACAATCTTCACAAATTTAACCACTTTGTGATTCTACAAAAAAAAAAAAACATAACCATTAAGTACTACATGTGTTGATAGGTAGTGTAAGCACCCAATGGCATTTTATCCAAGCACTGAAACTAAAATCGTTTCTAGACTTACGAGCTTTGGACAATCGGAGTCCTAGTTCGAGAAACACAATTATCTATTTCATTAAAACAAATCATTAAGTTTACATAAATTATATTTTAATAGTTTAAGCACCTACTAATATTTCATTTACACATTGATAATAAATTGCTTCTCACTGCCTTGAAAGGCTTAGCTAGGACCTGGGGAGGCAGCATCCTTTTTCACTATATCATTGTCCTTATTTGTTTGTAAGCTAGCACCAGGCGTAATCTCCGGCAGTGGGTTCGATTTTGACGTTGTTGGACCAAGTTCGATGTTGTCTGAAGAGAAAAGGTTGTGTTCCTTCGTTGTATGACTCTGCAACATGTCTGGTTGTCTGAAACAAACTCCGCAATCGGTACACTGGTATGTCTTACTACTGGGCCCATGGTGTCGCTTCAGGTGTATTTTCAGGGTGGAGTTTTGAGCTGTGGCATACTCGCAGTATGTACACTTGAAAGGTTTCTCGCCTGAAAGAATACAAATTCAGGATCAGTTATGGTTGCACTGAAATGCATTTCTTTTTGTACAATTATATAAAGAAAAAAATTAAAATATCTCTGTATGTGACACCAAATGAAGCATGCTATCACCCCAACCAACACTTTAACTTTAAAACTAAATTTTACTGCAGAGCTTACAGCTAAAGAGAAAACAGTTACTGGTGTTTTCAGTGCATTTATCATACACTAGTCAGTACGAGCAACCACAGAGTTTAAAGAATTTGTGCCAATCTGAGTGCAGTTAGTCAACCCAAGTTCAGTCTTCTAGAACCAGGAGTCTGTCAGATATTGAACTCTGATCAGATAAAAACCTCACGATTCAGAACAAAAGAAACTGGGTCTAAACTCCTTCCAGATACATGTATGACTGATACCCTGAAGTTATGACTAATATCCGCAAACAATTTTTTGCCAGACCGCATGCACCCCCCCGGCCCCCCCTCCCCCCCCCCCCAAACACACACAGAGCTGTCCTACCAGTATGTACACGGATGTGGACCTTCAGGTGGCTGCGTTCTACTGTGGAGTAGTCACACTGTTCACATTTGAAAGGCTTAATACCTGGAAAGACAGGACAAGTGAACATGCTGAAGACATAACGCTTTTGTAATCCCCAAGAGAAAAGCTGTACGCTTTTGTGACTGAAAATTTCTTTTGGTATTATATTCAATGAAAATGTAAATGTATTCAATGAAAGATTGTGAAGATATATAAACAAATCACTTTCCTGACTACTATCACTGGACAACACAGTGAGCAATAGTGAAGCTGGTACTATAGAATAAGTACCGGTATTACCATGGTATCATTTAAACTCAATTGCAGTGCAGATTGTGTAACTGAAAATAAACTGCTTACATATCAAGATCACAAACTTTAGATACCTGTATTGCAATTTTGCTAGCATCTGCTATTGTCTGAACATTAACTGACACTACATTTATGATTTAGTGCCTTAATATTGGGAGTTACTTATTAATTGACAAATTTGTATTAGGAGGATGGAGGCTCCAATTCTCGATATTATAAGACTTTATTTAGTCTAACTATTTTAGAATAGCCAGAGGTAAATCGATTTTTTTGTTTCATGTAAATATATTAAGGTATAAACATGATAAATAATTATTTATTAAAATTACTTCCAAAATTTATCACCATGCATGCTTTCTTGAATGTAAACATCCATAGAGGGGAAGTGGTTTTCTTCAGGTAGTAGACCCCTAATCTCGATATTTTATTTACAATGTACATGGGTAGAATTTTTAAGCTCACCAGGATGAGTTCACCAGCAGCAGATGAATTTTTCGAGCAATATATTTCTTGTGCACATGTACTTTCAAGGATACATATGCTTGTTTGTTTTTTTAAATGGAAATTTGCAGTTTTTGCATAAATCATGTAAATATTAATGGGTAAAGTAGGCAGATATTGAGAATAGGGGTAATATCGAGAATACTAGTAGGGACCTTATGCATAATTATAACAGTACATATAAAACAGAAAAATGTCTTTCTTTAATACCACCTACCTGTGTGTTTACTCTGGTGTTTCTTCAGATGGATACGTTGGTTGAAAGCATGGTCACACTGATCACACTTGAAGGGACGAGAAGTTGGATATCTCCTCTTTTTTCCACCAGACTTTTCGTCCAGACCGCTCTTTTCTATTTTGGTCACAGAACTTTGAGATTCCAACACATGGTCGGTGATATCTTTCTCAGAAAGACTGAGGTCATGCTGTTCATGGGGAACAAAAGCAGACAGCGGGATGTCCCTTGGATCACTTTCTGCCGCCAAAGGATCATACGTAAGTCCTTTGTCACCATGACGGCCCGTCTTTTCTGCTGGATCCTTTTCTTGGAATAACCCCTCGGAATCTTCAAAGAAACCAGATGGATGCAGCAACGAATATCCATGTTTCTGGGTCATTTCGTGGGCTGCTTTTTGTGCAGATGATTGCTTTTCTTGTTGGTCTTCCTCCGGAGATACGGGCATTTCAGACTGTAGGTCTGGGCTGGTAGTGTTTGGAGAAACGGAAGCTGTGTGCTTACTTAGTTCATCACCAGATATGGTAAGAAATGACATGGTATCTTTTGCGCTGGAAACTGGAATAGAGAAAGTACTGCCAGGGTGAATGATAACGGATCCTTGCTTGGACGAAGGCCAGACATTGCCTTGATGATGCTGGGTTAGGTTCCTTACTGGGATTGCTTTTCCTTGGATGTTCGAGCCATTCCCTGCAGGGGAATGCTCTGTGTATATATCGAGCCCCTCACCCTGAAAACCTTCCTGGCTTTCCTCAAAGTTAATCACGATACTAGGGGGAGCTGAACTTTGAGAACTGCCACGGTCTCTCCTCTTGCTTTTCGGCATGTGTTTGATTTCCATGTGACGCTTTCGTTTCTTCGGTACCACTGCACTGCAGCATTTTTTGGTGGACTCGTGCGTTCTTGGTACAACGGTGACCCCACAGTCCTGGCTGCCACAACATTCTGCACTGTCTTTCTGCGATAACACTTTGGAAGTGTCACCAGAAGGAACATTTGACACACTTTCTGCCTGTGGTTGGTCTTCTGAGTTGAGGCCAACTTCAACTTGGGTTCCAATGTCATTTGTAGTTTTATGAGTCAAGGAAGGGAATCCAAGCTTCTGCGCAGAATCACTCTCGATCTTGTCCCTTGATGCACCTGGTTTGTTCACACTGCTTAACACCTGCAAAGGCTTGAGTGAATAAAGCACAGTTCCTGTTGTTTTGGATGCCACGGAGGTTTCAGTACCAAGTTTATCATATGGCTTTTCAATATCAGAAAAGATAGGCCCTTCATTTAAACCGGTAGTGCCTGAGTGGTCATAACTGGTGATTTGCTGATGTGTACTTTCATCTACAACTTGTCTTGGAGAGGTCACTGAGGACAATATTTGTTGAACAAAAGAGCTCCGGAGACCATGTTCAACCAAATTTGATGACTGTTCATTAGAAGCTGACAAAATATGATTGTCGGTAAGCCTTGTCATTACATCTCTAGACTTGTTGCTCTGAGGGAGTATAGTCAGAGGCAGGTTGGATATAGCAGCTGATGACAATGATTCCTGACTACATCCAGTATCTACATCTTTGATGTTGTCTGACCGCTTATTCACAACGAATGATGAGAAATCTGGCAGCCTCTGCCTTTCAAGCTTATGGTCAGACGATATATTGTTCATCGTGGAATTTTCTTTTTCTATAGCAATCTGAACATGCTGAAGTCCGTAGGGGCTATTGTTATTTTCCATGTAGATTCTAAATGCATGATCATTCTGAGCATGCTTGAGAAGCTTCCAGGGGGTCTTAAACTGCTGGGGACAAGACTGGCAAAGCAGCATCTTCGCTACATCTGAAATTATATGGACAAACTTTTCAGCGCCTATTTCATGTGTATTTGGTATTATGACTGCTAAGTCTCTCTCTCAGTCTATAAATACATTTATATCAGTTTTCTTGAAAGTGGCTATAATTGTATAAGTTGTAACACATTCCACATGCTCCATCTGACGTGATTCCAACATAAATGTTGGATATGTGAAACACATAAAAGTGAAATAATCACTAATCTTTGGTTAGCCTCCTATTTGTGAACTGAATATTGTACATGTACACGGGTCACATGACTACACTGGCCACTTGCAGCTACTTCAAGTTTAATAAGAATATCATAATAAGTTTATAAGTTAAGTAATAGCAATACACATAATATTCCTTGAGTACCAACATTAACTATAATAGCATGCAGTTTCCTTGAAAACTATTTATTTTATAATACGAAGACAGTTTATATTCAAACACACTAAGGAATAACAACTACCTTGATCATCACAGTCATATCTCTTATGGTCCATGAAGTTTACAATATTAGAGAGAGGAAAATCCTGACGACATCCTCCACACACCAGCAAATCTGATGTTTTACCTAAAAAGACAGAGATGTTCATGATGTGTAGCACATGCAGTTAGAACTAGACAGTTGGTTGCTGTGCAATATGATGGGGCATCCCAGTTGGACAAATAATACCCTTTATAACACTCAGGGAATGCATTTATTTTTTAGCTATTTTTACTAAAAAAAAATAAATAAATAACTCCGTAGAAAATAAACGCATCGGAAAAAAAATTAAACTTGTCCTGAAGACCAACAATAAGAAGGATTTCCTAAAATACCAGGCCAATACAAGGTTTCATGCATTGTGTTTGGCCTCTGAGAATGGATTTTTGAGCTATTTTTACAAAGAAACAGCCATAATTCAGTAGAAAATAAGCATATCACAAAAAAATTCAAATTGTCCTGAAGACAGTGCAGAATATCCTGTACAGACAGGCTAATACTTTTAATACTGCTTTTGCAAGAGGTGCTTTCATTTTCCAAGGTCCCAGACTGTGGTCAAGCTTAGCACATGAC
>JAAUYG010061409.1_pt1 | contig 13223 bp, 9 predicted proteins | sample 7278091 | NCBI WGS metagenome assembly JAAUYG01 (sample SAMN14350201, study PRJNA611818) | marine sediment metagenome | isolation source: surface marine sediment (0.6m) | place: French Polynesia: Moorea | collected 2018-08
AAACGTCTTTATCAAGGTAGTGCTATTCAGCATATTTATATGAGTAATAATCCTAATCCTCAGGTATTAGAAAATGTGGCTACTCTTCCCACCACCAACGATCCTGCTCAATTTAATCCTACTCAAGTAGCTACACCCCCAGCTCAACCCATACCACCACAACAACCCGTCGCTACTCAGTCTACTCCCGCTCAAACTCCTGCAACTACAGTCGAAAGCTTAATGACTAATATCTTGACACCTTTAAGTCAGGCTGTTTATAACACCTACAATAGTTTGTTTACAGCTCCCCCCACTAGTCCCCAGGCTGCGCCTAATAGTAATAGTAATTAACTGTAATAGTTTTTATTAATAACTAAATAAATGAAGTTTTTTTCTTAAAAGCTTCTTTTTTTTATCTTAAATTATAATTAATTTTTCTAGTTTAACTTTCAGCTATAGATAATAATCCTAAATCCTATTCGTATAGGTTAGTTAAATATTAAGTAAGCTAAGGCAGGAAGCAAAGATACTTTAAATAAAAAAGCAAAATAAAAAAGTAGTAAAACTGAAACTCACTTCACTCAAAAGGATTCAGTATAATTGCTGAGTAGAAATTCCGTTAATTCAATAATAAATGAACTAAAATTTATTTAGTTAAAATACAACTATTTTAAGCAGTAAAATAATTGTCAACTATGATGAGGCAAAAACTACACCATTGGGCATTTATATTGATTTGTGGCTCAATTTTATGGTTGGGCTGGGTGTTCCAACCCGAAGCTAATAGCGAATTATCTCAGCCTCGTATAATGCATATTCTGGAGCGGATCAGCTTTGGCATAACTTCAGAACAAATGCAACAGGTAAAAGCTAATGGAATTGAAGCTTATATTCAGTCTCAACTTAATCCACAACTGATTCCAGAATCGCCCCAATTAAGTAAGTATTTAGCCAAACTTGACCTCATCAATCAAGAGCCAACTAAACTTTATAAAACATTGATTTCCAACAACAAAAAACTGCGTAATCAAAAGTTAACTGCCCAACAACAAGAAAAAATAAAGCAACAAAATAAAAAATTAAATACTCAAACTAGACAGCAAGCTACAGAAGCTCGATTAGCAAGAGCAATCTATTCTTCTCGTCAATTGCAAGAAGTAATGGTGGATTTTTGGTTTAATCATTTTAATGTCTTTGCCGCTAAAAGAGGCACAAGTTTATGGGTAAATAACTATGAAAATGATATTCGGACTAATGCTTTAGGCAATTTTCGTGACTTATTGGGAGTAACGGCAAGCCATCCAGCTATGTTGCTCTATTTAGATAATGATTTAAATACTGCCCCCAATAGTCCTGGAGCAAAAGGACAATTTAAAGGATTAAATGAAAACTATGCCCGTGAGTTGATGGAATTACATACCCTGGGGGTGGATGGTGGTTACACTCAGGATGATATTGTGAACTTAGCCAGAATTTTTACAGGCTGGGGAGTAGATCGTCAAGGGAAGAAAGGAGATAAAAAGGGCTTTTTCTTTAATGACAATCGCCACGATCGAGGTGAGAAAGTATTTTTAGGTCACAAAATTACTCCCAGTGGTGTGGAAGAAGGCAAAAAAGCTCTAGATATTTTGGCAACTCATCCTGCTACCGCACATTTTATCAGCTATAAACTAGCTCAATATTTTGTTGCCGATCGACCTCCATCAAGCTTGGTAGATTTACTGTCACAGAAATTTCTCGACAGTAATGGTGACATTAAAGCTATCTTAGATACTCTGATTCATAGTCAAGAATTTAATGATCCTAAATATTACAATCAAAAATTTAAAACTCCTTATCAATACGTAATTTCTCTAGCTCGTATGGGGGAGATTAAACAGCCTAATTTTAAACGTATTAAGGGAATGTTAGGTCAGCTATCAATGCCTATTTATATGTGTGTTCCTCCCACTGGCTATAAAAATACCCAAGAAGCTTGGTTAAATCCTCAAGCAATGTTACAAAGAATAAGTTTAGCCACAGCGATCGCTAATGGAACTTTAAACCGAGACTATTCGTTGGAATACCAACAGTTAGAAAATAATTTGGGTGTTATTTCTCAGCAAACAAAAGAGGTAATTGCTAAAACTTCTCCCAAGTTGCGTTCAGCTCTGATTTTGGGTAGTCCTGAGGCGATGTACCGCTAATCTTGGAGTCATCAAGACATAGTTTATAACTAAATTTATAACTAAATTTATAACTAAATAAAATAATTATTATTTCGATGAAAAGAAGAAGTTTTTTAACCGCAGCAAGTCTAGCAACCGCAGGAATGTTAATTCCAGTAGGTTTGAATAGTTGGGTTGCTCAAGGAGTTGATCCCTCGACTAAGCGCAAACGTTTGGTGGTAGTTTTTCTTCGTGGTGCAGTTGATGGTTTAAACGTGATTATCCCTCATCAAGAGGCAAGATATTATCAGGTTCGACCAACTATTGCTGTTCCCTATCCTCAAGAAAGTAATGGTGCAATTGATTTAGATGGCTTTTTTGGTTTACATCCTAATCTTAGTGATTTGATTCCCTTATGGAAACAAGGTAGCTTGGCTTTTATTCATTCTAGTGGTTCACCTGTATCCGAGCGTTCTCATTTTCAGGCTCAAGACTATATAGAAAATGGTACTCCAGGCATAAAAAATACTACAGATGGCTGGATGAATCGTCTTTTAGGTGAATTACCTCAAACAAGACTAACTCAAGCTTTAAATGTAGGGGTAACTACCCCATATATTCTGAGAGGAAAAATGCAGATAGCCAGCTTGAAACCTGGGAAAAATTCAGCAGCACCAATTTCCACAGATCGTCCTCATATTAACAAAGCTTTTAATAATTTGTATAGTGGTCAAGATGCTCTGAGTAAAGCGTATCAAGATGGACGTAAAGCCAGAGAAATAGTATTACAAGAGTTAAGCCAGGAAATGATGTCCGCTTCTCGTGGAGCAACCAACGTTAATGCTTTTGTTGATGATGCGGCGGAAGTAGCAAGACTGATGGTAGGAAATACTCAAACGCAATTGGCATTTATGGAAGTCGGCGGTTGGGATACCCATATTAACCAAAACAATATTCTCAAGCGGTTGCTACCTTCTTTGGGTCAAGGTTTAGCAACCTTAGTCAAAGGATTGGAGACAATTTATTCTGATACTGTAATTGTCGTCATGTCGGAATTTGGTCGTACTGTTAAGGAGAATGGCAATAGAGGAACAGATCATGGACACGGCAATGTTATGTGGCTTTTGGGAGGAGGAATTCGTGGCGGAAAAGTCTATGGAGAATGGCGTGGTTTAAATAAGGCAGCACTACATGAAAATAGAGATCTGCCTGTAACGACAGACTTTAGGGAGGCACTTTCCCTTGTTTTGCAACAGCATTTATCTATTTCTAATGATGCTCTAAATAGAGTTTTTCCTGATTACCAATTTAGGAGAAATATAGATTTTTTAGTTTAAGTATAATAAACATTTTTTTATTTCATCCGCTAAATGCTGCTATTCCAAATACTTTTTCCTTCGTCGTCTTTAAAGCGATAAAATAATGCTTCATCTTTAAATTGATGTTCATCAAGAACGTGATGAAAGAGACCTTTGTCCATCATGTGTTGACCTAATTTAATTGCATTTGGTCTAGATAATTTGGCTCGCTGAGCAATCCAATCTACAGCTTCATTTCCCAAAAAACAATGCTGATACAATTTTAATTTATAACGACGAGTTTTTATCTCTACTCCTTTTTCTGAGCGCATTTCTAATGCTAACTGTCGAAGGCTAATACGATTTGTATCTGTCTGAGATTTCACGGGAGCAATAGATACAGATTGTGTCTCAGAAGAGGAATGATTTTCATCATCTGAAGTTGAAGTACTATCTAATTTATAGTTAGTATTGTGCATCCAAATGCCAACACCGTTTTTTTCTTTGATTAGCAAAGTTGCTATTTTAGAACGCTCTTCATGATCTAGATATTCTTCGCGGCATTCTTTGATAGCTGCTTCTAATTCTTCTTTAGGAAAAGCTTTGACTCTGACAAAAGTTTTGCCATTGTAAATTATTCCCGATATTTTATTATCTTTGCCTTGTAACTTGCAAGATTTTACTTGCGTATAATCTAGGAAGAGCATTTATAGTTTTCTCCTAATCTTCTCCTATAGTTAATTGTCAAAATACCTTATCTATACTGTTATAAATTATGATTGCTTTAATTGTTAGAATTATTGTTGATATTTACGCTTGACGATAGCAATTTCAGTATATTCGCAATTATTAGAACTGTGTTTAACTAAAGGATAATTTTGCTGGTTCAATTGTAGCCAATCTACCTCACAATCTAGCTTTGGGGAGTAATAGATTAGCACATATTCTTGCCCAATGCGTTGTTCTATTTCTGTCTCTACCTCCCCTCGCCACTGGGTTTTAGTGGCTAAAATTACTAATTGGTTGGCTAACTCAGGTATGGCTTTAGCTACTTGTCGCCGATAGATTTGGTCTAAACTACCAAAAGGCGAGTCCATGACTATGGGGAACGTGCTGCTATCATAACCCACCAAATTATTTCGCTGACTCCATTGTCTTACGCGATCGATAATTCCGCCAATAAAAGATAAGCTGAGAATTTGATTTTCTCCTGTAGATGCGGCGACGGGTGTTTCTACTCCAGAGGTATTATCAACTAAGATCAGTTCATAATTGGTGCTAAGTTTTGGTATGTAAGGAGTAAAAGAAATAAAGCTAAATATTTCCTGCACTTTTTGTTCTAAAGCCAAGCGAAATTGTTGTTCTAGAAGAGTTCGTACTTTAATTAATCTGCTAATAGACTCTTGAGTTGCTGCAATTCTTTTTTGAGCGATTTTTTGTTTTTTTACGGTTAGTTTATGTTGCTCAATTTTTTTTTCTAGCTTAATTATTACTTGATTAAGATCATTTTTTTGTTGCTTACTTGCACCTTGTTCTAAAATTAAATCTTTTATTTTTTCTTCAATTAATTCTATATTATTTTGTAATTGCTGAATATCTTTATTAGGATAGTTTTTTAGCTGACTATTAGCTTTACCTAGTTCTATTTCAAGATAATTTAGCTCTCGATAGTAATTATTAATCTCTGCTTGATATCGATCGATATTTTGCCAGAAGTTATTTGATTGATCTGTGATTTTACCAACCTGAGTTTCTAGACGAATTGCTGACTCTTCAATATTTTTTAGCTCAACTTTTTGTAACCAAGATTTTACATTGTTATAAGCATTTGTCTGAGGCTTGAGTTCTTCTCCACAAAGACAGATTTGTTGTTGGAGTAGTTGTTGAATAAACTCTTGTTTTAATCCGCTAGATAGTTCGCCGCGATCGCGCAATTTTTGGAGTAAGTTTAAAAAGTTATCAGTTGTAGAAGGTAGAAAAACTAAGTGGCTATCTTGAGATAATGTTTTTTTGAGCTTGTCTTTAGTTTGTAGAATATTTTTTTTAATTGATGTTTGCTGCTTAACTAATTTACTTTTAAGTTCCTGTATTTTATCTGCCCCACTAACATTTAGTAGTTGACTGGATAAATTTGATTTTTGCTGTTCTAACTGTGTTATTTCTCTAACAATTTCTGAGATACGTTGTTCAACGCGATCGCTTTCTTGTTCTAAATTGATTTGTTCGGCTAATAATTGCTGAGTTTTAGCATCACCTAATTCTTGTAGTTCTTCTTGTAGAGTTCTCTTGGCTTTTTTTAAATGGTCTATCCCTCGATCTAATACTTTAACTCCCAATAACTCTTTGGTATCTTCGGCAATATTATTATTCTTGTTTGCCCGAAAAAAACTATCAATTCTTTCTCCATCAAAGAAAAAATACTGATGTAAACTCGCGGGTAAAATTCCTTCGATAATATCTTCTGCTGATTCAAGGGGTGGATACCAACGCCCATCATCTCCAGCAACTAGCATAAACAATTTAGTTGGACTGTATTGAACTTGCTGTTCTAAGCTTTTAGTGGCGTAACACTTGCGCTTTACCTGATAAATCTTGCGCTCGCGCTCAAATTGTAGTTCTACCCAGCATTCTACTCCTTGCTCTGCTTTAGCTTCAGTTATGGCTCGTTGATTAATTAATAGTTCTGGAGAAGCAAAAGCTGCCGTAAATTTTTCATACAGTAGCCAAGTAAAAGCATTAAGAATTGTTGTTTTACCTGCACCATTATTGCCATAAATAACGGTAGTATTACGCTCTCCACTAGCAAATTTGATTTGCGGTGTTTTGCCATAAAACTGTCTGAAGTTGCATAATTGCAAATAAATTAATTTCATTGCACAACTTTTTTGATTATATTTAAAATATCTTCATTGATATTTCTGGGAGTTTTCAAATATAGTTTATCTTTTTCTAGTTGTAAAACTTGCTCAATAATTTGTCTTACTTCTGGCGGAGCATTAGTTATTGGTTCTTGAATAGAGCTAAAGTTTGAGCTATTTTTCTTGGCTGATTTATGCATAATTTTCTGATAATTTCTAATATTTAAAAATTTTAAAAGCTCAATTTAAGAGCAATTAAGTCTGTATATTCTACAACTTTAGAATAGCTTATTAATATTGGGTTTTATTGACAACTTATCCTATTATCCTCTTATCGTACTTAGCTTGATTCGGGGTATTAGAAAAGTTCATAAAAAAGATATTTACGATCATTTAAGTTGGTAAATCTAGGAAATTAAGGTTATCTTCAGTAGAGAAAACAACTAGTTTAACCGATGAGTATCAGTAGCCTAGAATTTGAGTTCGATCTTTTGTGGGATGAGCTATATCCAGATTTAGATTTAGAAACAGAAGTACGGCTGATTCCCCAACGTCGTTTTAAATTTGATTATGTTAATTTTTCTGGCAAAGTAGCGATTGAAATTAATGGGCAAATCTGGCACAAAGGCGGGCATAGCACGGGAAAAAGCCTCATGCGAGATTATGAAAAACTCAATTTAGCCCAACAACATGGATATTGTGTATTTCAATTATCTAGGGAAATGATTACCGAACAATGGTTAAAGGCGATCGCTGATACAATTCGTAGTCGTAGTATGCAGTTGGTTTAGAAAAAACCTTTAATTTTTCTCTATTTTTAACTCTGCCTAGTCGTGGTACAACAATAAAGTTCTTTGTAGATCAAAAGCGATCCGAAAGGTGCGCTGAGCCTAATCGCCATGACTAAAACTTTCGATTTTTTAGATTTTAATGCCATAGCTGAACTATCCTTAGCAGGGGAGTTAATCGATCGCGCAACAGCTAAAAGCATTTTAGAAGCACCAGATATTGTCTTGCTAGAACAATTGGCAGCAGCCTATAAAGTTCGCCATCACTATTGGTCAAATCACGTCAGGCTACACTTTTTACTTAATGCCCAAAGTGGCTTATGTCCAGAAGATTGTAACTATTGTTCTCAGTCCAAAATCTCCTCCGCTGAGATTGAGAAATACCCCCTAATCGCCCAAGAGAAGATTGTAGCAGCAGCAGATCGGGCAGCAAAATTAAAAGCAGGTACATTTTGTATGGCAATTTCAGGGCGATCGCCATCCGAATCCGTATTTAGCAGCGTGCTAGAGGCTTTTGAAACGGTCAAAGCCAAACATGATTTAAAAATCTGTGCCTGTCTAGGGTTATTAAACCAAGAGCAAACTAGACGCTTAGCTGAGGTGGGAGTAGATCGAGTTAACCATAACTTAAATACCGCCGAAAATCATCACGAAAATATCTGTACCACTCATACCTTTCGCGATCGCGTTACCACCATTAAAAACGTGCAACAAGCTGGGATTACAACTTGTTCTGGCGGTATTCTGGGGATGAATGAAACCGATGATGATATTATCGACTTGGCTTATTCTCTACGAGAATTAGACGTTACCAGTGTACCGATTAACTTCCTGATTCCCATTGCAGGAACACCTTTAGCAGATGTCAATCAACTCAATCCTCGTCGTTGCTTACGTATTTTGTGCTTGTTTAGATTTATTTTACCGAAACAAGAAATTAGAATTGCTGGGGGAAGAGAAGTTCACTTGCGATCGCTACAGGCGATGGGTTTATATCCCGCTAACTCGATTTTTATCGGCGATTATCTCACTACCGCAGGACAATCGGCTAATGCCGATCTAGACATGATTCGCGATGCAGGATTTGTCTTAGAGAATCCCGATGGTTCAATTTTGGAAACAGAAAATACTACCGTGTTGAAAGTTGAATCTAAATAGGGAGGGGCGAACGGCCGTGCTTCTTTCAGAAGAGCTCCGCTAACGCCCGTACAAGAGTAATGAGTAATTAGTAAAGATGAGAAATTTATTCTGTTAAATTTCTTAATTCTTGATCTTGATACTCATATAGTTGATGCTTTAGTTGATTCTTCCCATTGCTTTTTACCTGATACATTAAGCGATCTACTAGCTCTAACATTTTTTCAGTAGAATCAGGAAAACGAACAAAGGTGATTGCACCAATACTAAAACCCACATCAAATTTCTTGGCTTTTACAGTGTCAATTAACTGTTGTTGAATGCGTTGTAAAACCAAATTTCCTGCTGGGTATTCAGTTTCTGGCAATAATAACGCAAATTCATCGCCCCCCAGACGAGCAATAATATCACTTTCACGAATACTTTTAGTGAAGGTACTAGCGACCAAAGATAATAGCTGATCTCCTACATGATGCCCATAGCGATCGTTAACCCGCTTAAAGTTATCAACATCAAAATAAGCTAGGGTTAAACAACGTTCATAGCGAATTGATCGCTTAGTTTCAGTTTGTAAAACATTTAAAAAATAACGTCGATTATAAATTTTAGTCAGCTCGTCAATACGGGCTAGTTTTTTTTCCTTTTTATAAGCCGTATTAAGAGCAGACAGCAAATGAACCACAACTAAAAATACGGATAACCTAACAATTGTGTTCCAAACTAATAGTAAATAAAACATATCTGCTTTGGCACTGGCTTCTGCTATGTACCAAAATACAGAACTTAGAACTGCAAAAAAAATACCTAACTTTTTACCTGTATATCTAGTAGCGATCACTATTGGTATTAGATAACAAATATATAAGGAAAGATCGACAATGATTAAATAATCGAGTATCCCAATTAGACATATAGATAATAATGTACTGCACACTAGCCATGATTTTGACATATAAATCAATAATTAAATCAACTAGTATTTTTTGAAGACCAATAAATCAACAAATGCTCAATTATCTTGCTATACTCACTCACCAAACCTACAATTATTCTCTAATATTTCTGCCAATAATTTCGTTGAGCTCAATACTTATTTGTTTTCAGCAAAAAAGGTTATTAAAACAATACGTAATCTGCGCCAATTGTTCTTTTGAGCTAATTCATTCTATTAGATTCAATCTTATTTTGGTACAATAGAACTAGTATACTCGTCAAAAAAGCATAATCAAGTTATAAAAAAAGTTATCAAGTTATTACTTTTAAACCTTAGTAAAGCGATCGCCAAATAATACTAGTTATAAACAGGGGATTAACCCTACATTAAAAATCATTACAGAAAGCTTTAAGGCGGTCTTGAAAGCTTTTGTGTTAAAATTTTTGAGTAATTTTTCATAACGCGACAAACTCAAAGCTCTAAGGCAATTTTCGGAGAGACTACATGACTAGCACTTACGATGCAGATCAGATTCAGGTTCTTGAGGGACTCGAAGCAGTACGCAAACGTCCAGGGATGTATATTGGTTCAACAGGACCTAAAGGACTGCATCATCTAGTATATGAGGTAGTGGATAATTCCATTGATGAAGCACTGGCTGGTTATTGTACCCATATAGAAGTTGATATTAATACTGATGGTTCAATTACTGTTACCGATGATGGACGGGGTATACCTGTGGGGGTTCATTCCAAAACAGGTAAGTCAGCTTTAGAAACAGTAATGACAGTCTTGCACGCTGGCGGTAAATTTGGCGGTGCAGGAAGCGGTTATAAAGTTTCTGGTGGTTTACACGGGGTAGGTGTATCTGTTGTCAATGCTTTATCAGAATGGGTAAAGGTAACGGTTTGGCGGGAGCAAAAAGTTCACCTCCAACGCTACGAGAAAGGAAAAGCCCAAGGAGAATTACAGGTAAGCCCTAATAAAGATAATCCCAAGCAAACGGGAACTTCCGTCCATTTCTTTCCCGACAATACTATCTTTACCGAGACAACGATTTTTGAATACGAAATTTTGGCAAAACGGTTAAAGGAGTTAGCTTATCTTAATGCGGGAATTAAGATTACTTTTAGCGATCATCGTGAAGAGGAAGTACGTCAGGATGTATTTTGTTACGAGGGTGGCATTAAAGAATATGTCAACTATATGACGAGGGAAAAAGATACACTCCACGAAGACATCATTTATGTTTCGGGAGAAAAAAATGGTGTGACTGTCGAAGTTGCTTTGCAGTGGTGTATCGATTCCTATAGTGATAATCTTCTCGGTTTTGCTAACAACATCCGTACCATCGATGGGGGTACTCACCTCGAAGGTTTAAAAACAGTCCTCACTAGGACGATGAATACCTTTGCCCGTAAACGCAACAAACTTAAAGATGCCGATAAAAACCTCGGTGGGGAAAATGTACGAGAAGGCTTAACAGGGGTGATTTCGGTTAAAGTACCCGAACCTGAATTTGAAGGACAAACCAAAACCAAATTAGGTAACACAGAAGTTAGAGGGATTGTAGATTCTTTAGTTGGGGAAGTTTTAAACGAGTATTTAGAATTTAATCTCAATATCGGTGATGCAATTATTGAGAAAGCTATACAGTCTTTTAAAGCCGCAGAAGCAGCCCGTCATGCAAGGGAATTAGTCCGTCGCAAGTCGGTATTAGAATCTTCTCCCCTACCTGGTAAGTTGGCAGACTGTAGTTCCCGCGATCCCCAAGAATCGGAAATCTTTTTGGTTGAAGGCGATTCAGCAGGGGGCTGTTTTGTAGGAGATACTGAGATTGCCCTAGTTGATGGGCGTTCTTTAAGCTTTAAAGAATTAGTGGCTGAGCAAGAACAAGGTAAACAAAACTTCTGTTATACAATTCGCAATGATGGCAAAATTGGTATTGAAAAAATTATCAATGCCAGAGTTACTAAAAAAAATACTAAGGTTATAAAATTAACGTTAGATAACGGTGAAAGTATTACCTGTACACCAGATCATCGTTTTATGTTGCGGGATGGAAGTTATAAAGCAGCAGAATTCTTAACGCAAGATGATTCACTGATGCCACTCTATCGTAGGATTTCAGATATCAACGAACTTGGAATAACTATTAATGGTTACGAAATGGTTTGGGATAATCGTTCTGATTCTTGGTTATTTACTCATATGCTCGCTGACTGGCTCAATCGTTGGCAAGGTGTATATGTCAAAGAGGATAGAGAACATTGTCATCATCTTGATTTCAACAAACTGAATAACAACCCAACAAACTTAAAGCGTCTATCTAAAGAAGAACATCTAGCTTTACACCGTCAACATATTGAAAAGACATTACATCGACCAGAAGTTATCGAAAAATGTCGTCAAATTAAACAAACAGCAGAGTTTCGTTCGATGATGAGTCAAAGAATGAAACAACCTGAAACAGTAAAGATATTATCTAAACAAGCTAAATCACAATGGCAGGATGAAGAGTATAAAGCCTACATGACTGCTAAATGGCGCGAATTTTATGAAACTAACGAGGAATATCGCCAGCAAAATAAAGAACAATTAAATAAGGCACAACAAGAATATTGGGCAGAGGATAGCAATAGAATCGCCCAAGCTGAAAGAGTTCGTAACTATTTTGCTAATAATCTTGAAGCGAGAGAAGAACTTTCATCAATTGCTAAACAACAATGGCAAGAAAAAACATTATTAGCATGGCGTAAAGAAAAAACTAAGCAACAATGGACACCTGAATTCAGAGAAAAACGCCGTCAAGCTTTAAATAAAACTTACTACCGTAAGACACTGGCAGCATTAAAACAGATTGAAATCGAACAGGGAAATCTAGATGTAGAGAATTACCGTCAATACCGTCTAGCAAGCAAAGATAAATCGCTGCTTAAGTTTGATACCTTTGTTACTCGTTATTTTGATGGGGATAAAACCAAAGCTTGTGAAGCAGTAGCAAATTACAATCACCGCGTCGTAAAAATTGAATCAGTAACCGAAAGATCTGATGTTTACGATATTGAAGTTCCTCACACCCATAACTTTGCTTTAGCTAGTGGTGTATTTGTTCACAATAGTGCCAAACAAGGAAGAGACAGGCAATTTCAGGCGATTTTGCCTCTAAGAGGTAAAATTATCAACATTGAAAAGACTGATGACGCAAAAATCTATAAAAATAATGAGATTCAGTCGATGATTACCGCCTTGGGATTAGGTATTAAAGGTGATGAATTTGATCCTTCTCAGTTACGTTATCACCGCATAGTAATTATGACGGATGCTGATGTAGATGGAGCGCACATCAGAACTCTTTTACTGACTTTCTTCTATCGCTATCAACGAGAATTAGTAGACCAAGGTTATGTCTATATTGCTTGTCCTCCATTATATAAATTGGAACGAGGACGCAACCATTACTATTGTTACAGCGATCGCGAACTGCAACAACGCATCAGTGAATTTCCTGCTAATGCTAATTACACCATTCAAAGGTTTAAAGGGTTAGGAGAAATGATGCCACAGCAACTTTGGGATACGACAATGAACCCAGAAACGAGGGCAATGAAACAAGTAGAGATCGATGATGCAGCTGAAGCCGATCGCATTTTTACCGTTTTGATGGGAGACAAAGTTGCCCCCAGAAGAGAGTTTATTGAAACTCATGCACCCAAGTTAAATCTTGATGATTTGGATATTTAGTGTCTGTCGGTTAAACCATAACTTGAAATTTTAAAGCATAAGCTGAAATTTTAAAGCATAAGCTGAAAATAATTAAACCATAAGCTGAAATTTCATGTACTATATAGGGTATCTCAAGGAGTTTATTTAAACTCTTCCTAATTATAAGAGATGCCCTTATTTTATGGCTGTTTCAAAAAAATCAAGCACACCTCGCCAATACAAACAGACTGCTGGTCACTTTAGCTGGAGGGGTTACAGCCAAGGTTTAAAAGCTTATGTAATCAGGGATTGAGGGAAGTAGTCTCCCAAAACATGAGAGACTCTTATCAATAAGAATTACTTGTTGAAAACAG
>JAAUYG010155551.1_pt1 | contig 13222 bp, 9 predicted proteins | sample 7278091 | NCBI WGS metagenome assembly JAAUYG01 (sample SAMN14350201, study PRJNA611818) | marine sediment metagenome | isolation source: surface marine sediment (0.6m) | place: French Polynesia: Moorea | collected 2018-08
AAAAATGCATTCCCGGAGTATTATAATTGGTACTTTGGGGCCAACCGGGATGCCCCATCGCGTTGCACAGCAACCGACTGGGTAGTTTATTTTAAGAAAAAAAGGTGTCTGATTTTTTCGAAACGTTCCTTGGCACTGTTTCTTCTTCATTCTTTGTTTATTACACTTTTATCAGCTCTGAGTGATGAGATTGATGCATGGTTCTGTGATGTGATCGAAAATCATGGGTTGTTGTGTCTTCCGTAGCTGAAATGTGCTGAAGTTTGGTGAAAAGCACCTTTGAACTCCCGCTGTGAAACTGGCCTTTGAACAGTGTGTCAGGGTGGCGTGGGTTCAGTTTCTCTTTCTTTTCTTTTAACTGGGGGAGGGGGATATCAAAGATGGACAGTGTTAAGGCCTAATTACTGTAGCTCGTGTCACGCCGGGCGTCAACAAAAACACCTTTTACTCTGTTACCTCTGGGTGATGGCCACAGGCACAGCCGTTCGCGGGGGTCGTCTTACGTTATTACAGTGGCCGTTTCACAGTCGGCGGAACTATTTGCGGTGTATCTGCGAGCGTCTTTTGATACTGCGGATGATTGACAGTTGTTACGTAAAATTCGGGAGCCAAGGTGTGACCGCGTTATATCCGATTCCGCGGACTAACAAGGTGCGTTATAACGAGTCTCGACTGTATGACTGAGTGTACCCAATATGCATGTGTGCATAGATATGCTGTGATTTTAAAGGCTGTTATTATGTTCGGTGTTTCTTTCCTCTGTTGCCACCAGGTCCAGAATGTGATAACTCCTGTCCGGAATCCCCGCACACTGACAACAAACCCTGGCGTCATTGCTGGGGTGAGGGGCCGGGCATGTGCCAGAAATGTAAGTCACATACACACCGTGGTCAAAGGAGGTATTGGGTTTTTGGAAGTCAGAAAGAAAGATAACTTACAACGCACACCCCTGTTCTTAAACATGTTAACATTATGTCACAAGAGTTATTGGAAGGTGTTTGTATTACCATGACTTTCCTTAGTATCCTGAAGCGTGGGAAACTTCTTAACAATTGTAATTATTTTGGTAGTTTTTAAACATGTTAAAAGCTTAGCAATACATTTTTTGGATGAATATTGAATGTCCGCGACTGTGTGTTAACATGGTGATGTGTCTTGCTGATTAGAAACGTAACAGTAATTTGTAATTTCTACAGTAACGACTGAGAAGAAAACTCAGAGATAAGTATTTGAGAAAAGTCTTTAAGGAAGATAATGCTATAATACTAGATGTTTTCTAGCAGGAACTTTTTGGGTGGTTTAAAAATTGAAACTGCAAAATTATTAGGAGTAGAATACTTGTATAAGACTGAAGACGACGTGGCCTGTACAGATAACTTGGACCGAGTTGCATTTACATGCTGGGATTGGTTCATATAAAGGCCGAGGAAACTTCAAGGGTGTTTATGCCTTCTGTTCTTGTTGTATTTTCCTGTAACATTCCAGGAAAGACTCTAGGCTGTGTTTGTTTGACTCTTACAGTAACTCGCGTGATGTGCAGTCCTCAATGCGATGGTCGTTGCTACGGACCCACTCCTCAAGAGTGCTGTCACAAGGAGTGTGCCGGCGGCTGTGATGGTCCCTCCAAAACCCAGTGCTGGGTAGGGTTATATAACAATGCCATGACAAATAAGAGGCCATTTTACTGCAACACATATGATATATATCTGTAATATCTCTATCTCTAGAGATCTCGAATAGTCATTTAACAATTTTGCTCGGTTGTTTTTTTAGTGTGATAAACTTACATACATTTTCTTCTGTACCCATGCTTGTTTTAAGATAGTAATGATTATTTTGGGACTGTGGCTACACGGTGAGTAGAGACTTTCATGGTGTCGCATCAAGTTAACAGGTCGTTTGACCCAAGGTGGGGAGGTGTGATCAAAACCAGACTGTCCAGGCGCGGCATTAGACTGCAGCATTACTGAAAATCTAATCACCTTAATTAGAAGGCTATTCACTGTTATGTGATTAGAATTCTGAAGTGGTTGCATAGTAAGGACTCACTGGACGTAGCTACAGTAAAACCTCACAATTAAAGACCACCCCATGACCGAGGCCATTAGCCAAGGATTTGTGTCTATTCTGAAAAAAAACAAACAAAAAAACAAACAAACAACAAAACAAACAAAATAAACCAGCCTAATGTGTAACTTTGAGGGGGACCAATAAGTGGTGATACTTCCAATGGGGAGAGGGGGACGGTCTTATCTCCTATCAGTCCAGGTTCCATTGTACATCTCCTGGTCACCATCCCAGTGATTGACTTTTCTTGCCTTGTTTTGCCTCCTCTCCAGGCTTGTCTGAACTTCGAGAACGATGGCGCCTGCGAGGCTTTTTGCCCGCCGGAAATGATCTACAACCCGCGAACGTTCAAGAACGAGCCAAATCCTGACGTGAAATATGCTTATGGTTCTAAGTGTGCGGAGAAGTGTCCACGTAAGTAGAGCCTGTAATAATCATGTTCAACATCGTCGGTAACTTGACTAGACAGATAAGGGTTAATTATTTGGTTTGTTAGTCCAGCATATAATGAAAAGTGAAAAAATTACACTCAGTACACCTACCTACCCGTTAGGGTGTTGACTGCATTACAACATAAAATACAGTAGTCTTGAAAGACTGCTCCATTGCCTGCCCCATAAAAATATGCTGCCTTGACAGGTGTTCTTTGGTGGCAAGTTCAAATGCAGTGAATGTGGGACCTGGTTCCAGGGATATGCAGTCCTTCGAGACAGGTTTTCTCTCATGGCAGGGGTCTCTCAAGACAGATTTTACTGTCGTGCAGCATCTTACATTGACAAGAACTATGACCTAACGTTGTGAAAGGATGTGGTGACTCTGGTAGTGCTATTATATCATGTATATGTGGGACTACTTCTATAGCATATTGGTCAGGTGTCATTGATCGTGCTTTCTCAAAGAGGTCTTCTATCTTACAGGTGTTCTAGAGCTACCACTGAGGTAGATGGTACCACATGCGGGCTCTGTGATATCCAGTGTTGATGTTAGTCAGTTTGACGGATCTATGTGTTATTGATTGTGTGGTGTTAACTGCTGCTGTTACCCTGTCATTACAGATCACCTGGTTCAGTTCAAGGGCGCTTGCGTCCAAGACTGCGGTCAGAACATGACTGTTGTAAACGGGCGTTGCGAAGAGTGCAACCCCTGGCCATGCCCTAAACGTAAGTAGATGCAGCAAGTTCAGGGAACCTGCAGAATACATCTGAGGATAGAGAACCTTAACATGTACTCACAGAATGATTTCCAGTTAAATAATACAGAAACTTACCATGTTGTTATGCTTATCAGCAGTTATCAGTGAAATTAATAAATCAGTCTTGACAACAAGGATGAGGTAAAAAAAAGGCAACAGAACAAGGCAAATATGTACGCATAGACGTAATACAGAATTAGTTAGCAGCATAGTACACAAAAGATTTAATTTGTCAAGGGTCCTGAAATATTACGTAAAATATCAAGGACATACAGACCAATCTGCCAGTGGTGCCTAAAAAATTGGAATTTTCTTTCAAGGGTGTTGCGGCTCTTGCCATGAAAACTGAGCAGAAGTATACCGTAAAACTTCTAATAAGTGCCTGGCCGCTAATAAAAGCCTGCCTCTAATAGGCACCAGGTGTACAGAGACACTGAATTTGAAAAAATCCCTCTAATTATATACCTCTAATAAACGCCTGCCTCCATTAGCAGCCGGGTCTAAGGCACGTCTGAAATTTATTGCCGCCCGGGCGCTTATTAGAAGTTATTACGGTACTCCTGTTGTTACATGTTTTGGTGAAACATTTTACATTGTATCATTGTCATAATTTTGAGCTTGTTTACTAGGTTGGGATAAGCAAATATTCCGAATCATGATGCTAATTTGGTACTTAACTGATGGTTAAGGGTTCAGTGTGGCTGAGTGGTTATGGTAGCATCGGGATTTTCTGGAATTTAGTGAAGTTTAGTGGTTAATAAATTAGGGGCAGCAGATAAATTATTAGGAAATTTGGCTCAACTTTCACTACACACATCTAGTAACACATTTGACAAGTTCTTATTATGCTACTTTATAAACTAATGACGATTTTTTTTTGTGTGTGTGATGATGCTTCTGTTACATTTTACGTTGTTCGTTCATGTTTGCACTTTTTTTTAAAACTGGCAATGTTTAACTTGTGATTTTCAGAGTGTATGTTTGACAACCCAGACAGCATCATAAATGCAAACACTATACAAAACATGTCCGACTGTACAGTATTAAAGGGCAACCTAATCATAAGAGATGATACGTTTCATGGGTAAGACACGAGAAAAAGCCTGAGTAAGACACTGCAAAACTGTAAAAAATTTCTTTGGTGTGGCCTACCTAACCCAGCCGAACATGGAGCCTCCAATTTTACATAAGAATGAAGAAAGAAATGAACAGTTGAACTGTTCCCGCTGCTCTGGGAGACTTTGTCTAGCAGCAGAACTGCTCATTTCTTTCTTTCTGATCTCCACTTCAGGCTCTGGTAGTATCTAGTTATAATAATATTCAGTTCTAATCAATCGCTTTGACATTTTCACCTCTTTGATTTCCCCCATTTCTGGCAGGCTGTTTGGGGTGAGGGGGCTGGTTGGATGGTTGGTGGGGAGATTTGGGACTGGTTGGGGCTGGTATCTCCTTATCTCCATAGCCTTGCTGCGGCTTGACTGCCATGGTTTAAGCTGACCCAGACTGCCTCTGAGTCTGTCATCTTGTGCGGTTTGACACCTCCTTCATACCATCTTCAGCTCTGTTAATTACAGGTCACCAGTTACTTTCCGAGAATAGACAACTATTTTAATCTTGGGAGTTGATAATTTAACCACAAGTAATGGAAACAGAATTAGCCATGACTATGAACTTATTGGCCCTTGTGGAAAGAATATTTCAATCACGTTTGGAAAATTGAGTGTCTCCATTATCACCATGATTATTACATTATGAAGCACACTAGCTTTGGTGAAATATCAGGAAAACACTTTGACTTCATTAAATATAGTAGTTCATTTGAACCGGATATTAGATTTATTTCCTTTAGAATACATTAATTATGTCAATTAGCGACTCCAGTATCACATGTTAGCCACTGTTGCAAGAACTGTTTTTCACACATCCAATCAAATCCACTTTTCTGGAAGAACTGATCCCTGGAAACTAATCATGCTGATACAACTTTGGTTCCCTTATAGCCTTGCTATCTCCCTTTCCCAGTGACTCTTTGAAAACAGTTGTTCCTCAAAGGTTTTTGACTTTCCGTATGAACCATATCTGTTAGGAGTCGAGTCCCTTTTCCAAGACCAGATCGGTGCCCTGTGGGAGGTGAAGGGTCAATTATTGAGTTTGGGTCTCAGTATTAGTTTTCCCGCCGTGGGAGTCCCAGGGTGAATGGAATGGGCTACCAGTCACCACTTGCACCAGACAGGGGAATGTATATACTCTAGCTTCAAAAATTCTGAATGGTTTTAATCTTGTTACATTGGAAAGAAACCTTTTTAAGTTAGAATTAGGTTACTCATAGGTCGTTCCAACTACTGTCCAGTTAAGGATAAGACTTGTTATGTAATTTGATAAGTTAAACCATTCTCTATATCTATGTCACACTTGTGTCATAATCTTCTCTGTTCACGTGGATCATCACAGGTTAGGCTATTGTTCAGCATGTTCAGATTGGAGTAAAAAAAACATGTAAAATGTATCTATTTGACACTTACATCGTAATCGTCTCTGTTCGTGTGGATTATCGTCACAGAATAGGCGATTGTTCAGATTGGAATAAAAAAAATGTGTAAAATGGAGCGATATTTTAAGTTGGTCAGTTTCCCGGTTTCTTAAAAAATCATAAGTCCTATAATAATCTTAAGCATAGAAAAAAAGACGATGGTTGCCAAGGTGATTAAGTAAACTTAAGTCCGTGTCTAGACTTAAGATTTTTCCGGAAACTGGCCACAGGTCTTGAGCAATCACCAGAGAAGAGTTTAGAGTACTCGAGTAATCAACACTGTCTCTCAGAGGTACTAGTGTACCGATGAATGGCTGTTGCTACGGCCGGCGAGGGGAAGCTGAGGGTTGGAAGTAGTCCATGGTCTCTGGGCTTGAATTACAATTTCTGAGATCTGACATAGAGTCAAATCATCCAAGTGTAGTTGATGGTGTTATGCTGGGATAGAGATTTGGTATAATCTGGAAGGTATTTTGTTGTGTTTGGGTCAGATATCCGGAGGAGTTGTATGAATCTGAGAATGGGGGATCTCACAATGTATATAATGATTCGTGCTGTATGTAGGCATATCGCAGCAGCTACTTACTATGTAGGGGCTAAGCAAGCGTGCACTGCAGTTTATCTCACACCACACCCAGCCCTTTAGCTGCAGTATGTCGTTAATCATCTCTTTTAGATTCTTCACCGATGATCAACAGCACCTTGTGCCGCTCACTTAACTAACCCATTCCAGAAATCAAAAAAGCCCATCTTTCTATCTTCTAACATGTATGTTACTGTGACAAGATTTCTCGTTTTGTCGCTAACAGCTTGCCGAGTACCAGCGGATCCATCATTCTTCTTAAACAACGAAAACCTCGACAACTTTACGGATTGTACTATTTTTAAAGGAAGTCTTCCTATTATACAATCCACCTTTGATGGGTAAGACAGAGCCATCATTTACATTTAACCAGAAATTGGCACTTACCTTTAAGGATGTATACCTGTAGTTCTGTGTGTGTGTTGCTCTACTTATAACGTTGCACACCTGTAGCTGTGTGTTGTGTCAGTACTAGCGCACTGTTGTTTTTGTAGATACATTCACTACTTCACGTCTGACTATTGTTCTGTGTGTCTGTAAACCTTCTGTTGGCTCTAATACTACCTAACAGTTCTATGTGTGCATACTTGGCAGGCAACTTCTGAGTTTATGATTTATATCAGTTTGTTCTGTTTTTCGGTCGTGGCATAATGCGATCGCGACTGCGGCTTGTAGATGGCATATCCACACGTTACACAGTGTAGTTTTCCATATCTTTGTATCTGTTAGTAAATATATACCTCCTGTCCGAAATTGTCCATACATGTTTCTCTGTGTTACGTGTATATGTGTAAGTACAGAACCACAACCTATATGATCTACCAGTGATATGTAATCGGTGTCATCCTACCCGACTCCGAAATTCATGGCATTAATGAGTGGATCTCCATACTCGCACACCTTTCATCACTTTTGTTGGATTAATTTGTACCCTGTACCGCAGTGTTTTCAGCCTGTACCCCATGATGTTGGCCTGTTCCTTGTAAGACTGGCAGTGTAGATGCTATGTCTTACTGAGACATCACTGTTTATCACTTGGTGGTGGCTTGGCTTTACATGTACCCCGATTGCTATGACGATTACTCATTGCCTATGATTTGTTAATGGTATGTGCATGTGTACATGCCTGCTGAGCACCAAGCTTCCCGAGGTTTTGCTGGCATGCTGATTGCGTAGCTAGATGGTGGCGGGTTCTGCATTGCTGCTGCTGTGTTTGACTGTAATGCTTCGATAGGATATTAAATCTACTTGCTTTATGATCAACGTGTCCTCTTAATGCTAATTATGCTTTCGATAAAATCCTCATCATATAGTATTTTACTGGCACTAAGTAACCTGTTTCAACTTGAAAAGTGTTTAGTTTATTTAATTAGTGCAGGAATTAAACTTTTGTACAGTACGAAAATAGCATTTAACAGGTGAGAGGAATGTTTAAATTTTGTCTTATCAAGGAGGGTTCGCCTTATTATTCATTTGTGTGTTTTTTAAAGCTGATAACATCAACAGCATCTATATTACTTATGTATTGGGATAAAGGGATAAATATACATACTGATTGCTCCCGTACAGATTGTTGCTGGTGTGTACATGTAACTAAAATGCCCATTATGTAGTCATATGAAAAGATCGAATGTGCTGCCATAGAGCCGCATACTTTGGTGTACAAATGTTCACATTCTTATTCACAGCATTTTCAAACAGATCAGTCAGATTTATATTTATAATACCTGTGTGTTTTGCTTAAACCTGTAGAAAAAAATTCGAAAATTAAAATATAACTTTCACAATATCTGTTTGCTCCCTATTTCTTTTAGTGATGACTTTCTGGGCATACCCCCTATGGATCCCAGTCGACTGTCCGTTCTGGAGAGCCTCCAGGAGATCACCGGATACCTCAAGATCCAGGGCAAGCACAACAATTTCAAGGATCTTTCTTTTCTTCACAATCTGAGATACATTCGTGGGCGGCAGGTTGACGAGTGAGTACGGCGTCGGCGCCAGGTTACCTGGAGGATGTGCATGTGTGAAAGAGTTAATTGTCTGACATGTAAAAAAGATCCCTTTTACTTTTTGAAAACATTAGGGAACTTTCTACGGTGCTGCGTTTTGGCTGTCACGCTTAGGTATATTTGATCTGAAAAGTTAATGCCGACGTTCCATTCAAATGAGATTTACCTGTTAAACTTATTCCTGTAGCAAGCGTGAAATTGTATCAGACAGTCTTATGCTCTTATAGTGTTACATGTAACTGTGAAATATGTGGTATCAAGTCGAATGAACTACCTGTTCCAACACCCCATGTATGTATCAGGTTTGGGTTTTCCTATCCCTACAACATCTGCTTGTTGACTACCAGTGTTCACTCCTGTTGTCAAGGATGCGTTTTGTTTTAGGATCCAGTCTGCAGTCCATATCATCTCCACGTCGCTGGAATCCCTGAACCTACAGTCTCTCACGGAGGTAACCAACGGTGGCATCATCATCATCCAGAACTCTCAGCTTTGTTTTGCCGAGACCATCAACTGGAGAAGCATGGCGAAGTCCAAGGACGCCAGGGTCCTTGTGACCCGCAACAAGAATGCCACGGAATGTGGTAAGTGAACTGTAGCCGGGGTTGTTTCATAAAGCACTGAAAACGATACAGATGGTCATCAGACATTGAACAAATGTATATCAACAGATGGGAAAAAGCTGTGCCAATGTGTAGTAAAAGCTTAACTTCCAAACTTAAGCATAGTAAGCCAGTATGCATGGAAATAGGGCTATGGTGGTCAAGGTTATTCATGAACTCAAGTTTGCTTTTAACTTTCTTCCTTTTCCTCACCACCTCCGCCCTACTCCGATCAGCTACCTAGAATTTTGGAGTTAGATCACTTTACCAAGAATTTGTTGACATATTTTACATATTCTGCACAGTTTAGGATTACCGGTACAGTTTAGTTTTATATTGAGATCTAAAGACGTGTTCCAGAATATAGACTGTATTTCCGAGGTTTCTTTCACAGTGCATCAATATAGCAAGAATTTTCTATCTGGATATGCCAGAAAAATACTTGTTCCAGAGTATAGACTGTATTTCTGAGTTTCTTTCACATTGCACCAATATAGGGAGGATTTTATACCAGAATATACCAGAAGACTTGTTTCCGAATGTTTGGCTCTGTATGTTAGAGATTTATTCAGGTCCCTTTCTCTGTTTCGTACGTTTATCCAGGATTAAGAAATTGCGTTTATGAAGGCCTTACAGGTACTTGTAATACTATAGTATATCTCATGTTAACACTCAAGAAGTTTGTTACAGAGGCTGCAGGTAACATGTGTAACAGACAGTGTTCTGATGGCGGGTGCTGGGGACTAGGAGACCACAACTGCTACTCCTGCCGCTACTATCACTACGGGAAGATCTGTATGAACTCGTGCGAGGCATCCCTCGGCTTGTTTGCTGCCGGAGACATGGCATGTCAGGAGTGCGATCCAGAATGCGCCATAGAGACCAACTTGACTTGTGATGGACCGGTGAGATAGCCAGATTATTACATGTATATATACAGTAGAACCTGTCGTGGAAGACCACCCCATTAGGTATTAGAATGTGGTCGTTCAATACAGGTGGTCTTTGGTAATAAGTTTAATTAATTTGAAGTGTGGAACCTTCTGTCAGGAATATCTGGTCTTTCAATAAGGATGGTCTCTCATGGAAGTGGTCTCTTAAGATGGGTTTCACTGTATTAACTAACTATACAGATAATGTTCTGTTACTGCATGTCATGACTTTCATCAACAGTTTCCATGTAGATAGTAGACATAGAATGTTCAACCTGAAAGCAAGGAGTTGGCTGTGTAGTTGTGTTAATAACAACAAGGACCCAATTGACATTATGGGCCAGTAGACTGGGAAAAAGTTTTTTTGTGTCTGAGACAGAGAGAACCCTTTGACTTAAGATCAACTACAGTCATGGCCAAAAGTGGCCTTAAATCTGAAATGACTTAGCACTAAGTAATAGCTTTTGGTTGTCCAATGGGTGGTCGTAATTCTAGGGAGGTCTTATTGTCAGGCTGGTCTTGTGGTGAGGTTCTATGAATACAGTTGGACTCTGGTTCCAGTGCCTGTAAGATCCTAGACTCTGATCTTTTACTCAAGTTGTGTTCACCGTTTGTTGTCTTGTAGGGTCCCGAGAACTGTGTCAAATGTAAGCACGTCAAGGACGGTCCGTACTGTAAACGGCAGTGTCCTCAGACCAAGTATCCAGACGAGGGATCCATATGCCAGTCTTGCCACGTCAACTGTCAACTCAACTGCTCCGGGCCAGAGGACAACGTCGGGGAGAGGGGCTGTCACTGGTGCGACCTGGGAGAGATTGACGGCTACGGCAACGTGACTCGCTGCCTCGCACCGGACGGCAGGTGTAAGAAAAACTATTACCAGAGGAAGCTGACTGACGCGGAGGCCAGAGTGAAGAGAGTGACACATGTAGGTGTCTGGTGCGCTAAAACAGTTGGTACATTAGGGTACACAATCTCTATGGTTAAATGAGCACATTCTCGCAACAGGTGAATGTGAGTTCCCTGTGCACTATGGCATAACAGGACCAGCTGGGTCTGGGTATGATCTGGGGACAGGAAGTACCATGAGTGCACTTGATGTGCACTCTCCTGAAAGGACTCCTCTCTGACTTAGACAGCAAATTTTGGCAGAAGGGATTTTGTTCAGAAGAGGATAGACCCCTGTATTGATGTAATACCGTGGTGGTCTCTACAGAAAAGCCTTAAAATGATGCAGTAGTCCCTCTATTTTAAGACCGCCCATGGGACCAAGAAAATGTGGCCTTATATTGCAGATGGTCTTAAAATAAAGGTAAATTTAACACAGAAAATTGCCCTTTGGAACCAAATCAAGCGGTCTTATAATCAAGGGTGGTCCTAAAATAGAGGGTTGTAAAATAGAGGGACTACTGTAACCATTGTATGTACTGGCTGTTTGTCACTCTATGACTGATCATCTGTATACGAGATTTATTCCTCTGTTTGTCCAGTAACAGTTTATCTTTGACCTTGTCCTGTTTTTTTTTTCCAGTCATGCGAACAATGTCACGAGCTATGCTACGAATGTACGGGCCCCGGTCATACCAGTGCCGACTGCCAGGTATGCCGTCACTTCAGCCAGAATGGGGTCTGCGTGGCCAACTGTTCCGCGGACTACTACGTGAGCGGCAGCATGTGTCTACCGTGCCACCAGCAATGTCTGGGGTGTACGGGTCCCAGCACGACCGACTGTCTACTCTGCCGCTATAACAAAGTCTACCAGTCTGACGGGATACCCTTCAGTAACCATACAGTAAGTACTGCGGCTCAACCGCTTTGTCTTATTACTAGGTCTTTATTAATTCTCCCCACTGCCAGTGGATGCTTTGGTTACCAGTGGAGAAACGTGAAAAGTATCGAACAATGGAACTTTCGGCCCCTTTGTCATAAATTTGTCTACTGTGTTGTTCAAACCTAAATATTCATTAGCTCGGATTAACAGTGTCAGTAGAGCTTTTGTCAGTTTTGTCTAATACAGCTGTCTCATTATGCAGCACCTGTAGAGGGCGTTCCACCATGACCTCGTCAACACCAACATTGTACTTTTCCCTTCCATTGCAGTTCGAATGTGTACAGGATTGCCCGAAAGATTACCCGCATAAAAATCCGAACGAAGAAAATGAGAACGTGTGTCTAACAGAGGTGCAGTACTTGGAGGTGACGGGCCAAAAGTAAGTCATGCGTGATGGTCAGGTTAGAAGTTGTGACGCTTCGATCTAACTTCAGCTATTTACTATTAAGAATTCGAGAATGTCAAAGTCTTAATTAATGTGTGAATATAGTAGTGGATGTGATTATGTTTCTCACTGGCAAGGTAAAATGTGTAGGTTATGAGTCTTTGGGGATGCGCATTGAACAGATGATCGTATCTGGAGTAATAACACCAATGTACTGGACTTGTGCTCAGTGGAAAGTTAAAATATGAATTCCCCTGGGCATTATTATTATACCCCTGTCATTGTATGAGCCAATAACTTACCTCCAGTTTATTATAAATTAACAGGTTGAGCACAAAGGTATTTAAAAAAGTAAGTGGTGCAACAGGCTCAGCCAGACAGACTACAGTGTAACATAGATGAGGCTATATTGAATTATAGTGCTTTTCCATAGGAGTCAGAATTCTGGTGATTGTGAACCATTGCTGCTCAGATGTACGTGTATTTCTTGTTTTACGTGGTTGGGTATTGAAGAAATTGGGTATTGGATATATACATGTGGTTGGGTATTGAAGTGCCGCAAAAACCCAGAATCTTGTGTTCAAACCCTGTCCTGGATGGTTTCTTCCAGAGGGATCAATATCAAGCTGATAGTTGGTCTGACCCTCGGCGGCTTCTTTCTGATCGCGGCCGCTGCGATCATCTTCGGTTACTTCTGGCGTCAGCACGCCCGCTCGGAGGAGAACAAGCTGCGACTGACAGCCAGGATGAGCGGCCTGGAGGAAAGCGAACCGCTCACGCCGACGGATGCTAAACCGGACATGGCGCATCTCCGGCTGATCAAGGAGTCAGAGTTGAGGAAAGGCAACATCATTGGCTCGGGAGCCTTTGGGACCGTGTACAAGGTAAAGAGAGGATTATAATATCTGGATACACAACAGGGATAGTGCAGATAGCGCAGACTAGTTGGGGCATCCCGTCCTCTGACGGGATCCCCTATGGGCTTGCAGACTTTTTTTTTTTTTTTTTTATTTTTTTATTTTTTCTCCTTCCGCCGCCAAATATGCCATTTCCGGAGGCCAAACAAAATGAAGGAAACCTTGTATTGACCT
>JAAUYG010225608.1_pt1 | contig 13221 bp, 9 predicted proteins | sample 7278091 | NCBI WGS metagenome assembly JAAUYG01 (sample SAMN14350201, study PRJNA611818) | marine sediment metagenome | isolation source: surface marine sediment (0.6m) | place: French Polynesia: Moorea | collected 2018-08
CAATCAGACTTTTCATCGCTATGTTAGGACATCTGAGCGCTTTTTTGAGTAATTTTACTCAAATAACTCAATGAAAAATGACCTCAGCCACGCCATTTTTTAACTGCCCCTGTAGACTGTCCATAAGCATGTTTCTGCAAAATATCAGCCCAATCTGACTTTTCATCACTATGTTATGACTTACAGAATGCTTTTTTGAGTAATTTTACTCAAATAACTCAATGCAAAATGAGCGCACCGCAAATATTTTTTACCTCAACCTGAAGCATGTCCATAAGTATGGTTGTACAAAATTTCAGCCCAATCCGTTATTTTGTTCACAACAAATGGGCACAGAACATGCCGGTGGAAGAAAAAAAAAAGACCCCCCCAAAAAAAAATCCATAGGGAAACCCATAGGGGCAAAAGCCCATAGGGCAAACCCATAGGGGATCCTGTTGGGAGGGGATGCCCCAATTATGAAAGTGCAGGTAGAAAGCCTATTGCTACACATGCTTCATGTAGTGAGTACATAATGTACGTGGGTCATGTATATCGTGATTTTTTTTTTTTTTTTTTTGGGGGGGGGGTGATGGGGGGGGGTGCATGTTACCAGTAGTGCATCTGTAGTACACATGTTATTTATGTAAAGTCCTCTGTATCATGTATTGATGCATGGGTAAATAAAGCTTCTTGTATCTGTTATCTTTAACACCAGTTCTTACCTTTGCCTCCAGAGGCGCCCACCGCCACCCTGTCCCCCGCTGAGAAGAGATTGCCATCGATGATCGTTCTGTGGATTTCTTCCTCAAATGTGAAGTAAAAGCAATCCTTGCACATAGCATCACCCTAAAAACACACGAGAACATTTACGGATTAAGAATACGGTCTTATGGAGACATCCCTTCTACCAAACAATTCTGTCCTTATTAGAATAGAGAGGTGGCCTTTGGTAAGAGGGGGCATTATAAGCATTCATGGCACTTGATGCCAAAAACTTGGTGTCCTTTCTAGAGGGGTGTCCTCTCTAGAGAGTGGATATTTCTGGAGTTGTGATTCATATAAACTCAGAAGAGAACCTGAATGTCATCCCCCTTTGAAGGTGAAGGGAAGACTTCAACCATTTAAAAGATCTCGATTAACATCATTAAAGGGTATTAAAATTACTCTCTCTCCATTGGCAATTACTGGAACAGTATAGTGCCAGTGACCCAGTGAATCTTTATAGACCCCCCCCTTTTAATAATTCCCTCCACTTTAAGAATGACTATCAATGGTGCCCCAATTAACATTTTCAACATAACTATTTCCTTGCACTTTCATAATTGTCTGACTAAATGACAATGGTCTTAAAATGGAGGGACCACTGTTGACTCAAGTATTAGGTAATATTGGTACATTAACAAACCCCACTCCATCAGCTCAGCATTCACACCGTTCTGCAAGCAATATACCGGAAAAATTTAAATCATTTACTGGTATACGCTTCAACAGAACGTCATGCATTACCAGATTACCGATATTGTATTTATAAAAACTTTTTGTCTTCATAAATTTATGAATCTTTATAAATTTTCGTAATTCTTGAAAATATTTTGCCGGACCTATAGAGGACTGCCAGGCTATTATATTGGGTACATCCTTAATAGCCAGCAGCCGTTGAACATATGTTCAATGTAAATGCAGTGAAAAACATCAATGTGAAAAGAAGCCGAGACCTCACAATTCTAGCCAAAAGGGACAATGGCATGCCATATTATATTACACCATAGCTGGAAGATACCTAAATTCCATGGCAAACTACGCTGTTCAGCCTCTGTTGCGATAATGTCCCCTCCGTCGCTTTTTCTCATCCCCTTTCTGTCCCAACTCTAGTTACACCCCTATACTTAAAGATTTGTATGCCTGCAAACTAAGCCAGGGCCTTGGTTTCCGAAAACAATCTTAAGTCAATGCCTGCGAAGGTGATTACTGAAAATTCAAATCTTGAAAGGAGCTTAAGCTTAAAGTCAGTCATCAGCTTGACCTTAGCAGCCGCCTAGACTGATGCCTCTTGCACCTACATGTATATATACATAGTTACATTGTTTTGTACCATTTTTAATTGGCTTCTCTTTATTTTACTTTTCGCTAAAACCCTTTGCTTCGGTTCACATATACCAGTGCATCTAAAATGCCTAGCACTCTGCCAGTTTTTAATCCAACTCAAGTTGTATGTACAGTGAAACCTGCCTTTAAGACCACCTGAGAATAGGGACGGCCTGGGAATTAAGGACAGCTACATGTACCTCAGTCCCTAGGCCTATTCAGTACATAGAAATGGACCTGAGAAAGAAGACCACCTCAGAAATCAGGACAGTTTTTTGCAGTCCCTTGGGTGTCCCTAATTCTCAGGTTCCACTGTACTTGCTAACCCCTGTTTTGTTTACTGTCACCCCAGGTAATTCATGGAGACCCAGTGGCCGATACATACCGGTATTCATTATGCTGCTAAAAAATGATTTTGCTCCGCTTTGTATTACTTGAATCGGTCCACCCTGATCCGGATCAAAACCACCACAACATTTTATCGCATTAGACTTCAGTTCCTGAAACAGATTCTGATTCGAATTACTGCTATTTTGCTAGTGTAAATGCTCCAACTGGTCTTGAAACTTTTTCAATCCGCATTAAAACTGTTAATTGTGTAAATGGGTCTTAGACATTCTAAGTTCAGTTTTTGGGACTTTAGATTTTTTCACGAAACCAGCCCCAGGCCACATATTGTATATATAATTCCTGCTCCTAACAGCAGGACTCTGTCCACAACTTCTCCTCCTTATTTTGTTCTCCGTATAATTTCCCAGAAACCCGATCGCCGTTGATAAGATCTCGGTGTGCCAAGCCCACTGGCAAAGCTGAAAAAAGCCGCCATTCAACCAAGAAGCAATTATTAAACCCATTTTTTTTGGTCTGTTTGTTAACCTGGCTTTCTCAAGTACAGCTTTTATGAAGTATTTCTGCTCCTATATAGATGATAACACGGTATGTGCGAGTGGAACCAAATTGCTAAGTGACGTATTTTCTAAACTTGCTGTTTGACAGCCAACATCGGTTTTTCTGTCTCTTTGACGGTCATTACGGCCGTGATGTCAATGAATGAAAATTACTATCTACGTTATCTTTCAAACCAACTGCTAGGAAGTTTTGTCATATTCAATGCATGGTCATTATGGGAAATCAGATTACACATATACTATTTCTTTTCTCAGACATGGGCCACTGAAATCTTGTTCTCAGTCGGGCTGGGAAAGCTTTGCTACAAAGCTAAATTATATACTCTGGGCCCTACAGTGTCTGCCTAAGTTTTAAGGGTGCAATGGTAATGTCAGCTGTTGGAGTTTAGAATGTCTGCTAAAAGCACTCTTTTAATTCATGCAATAAAACTGGTATTATACCAATATTGCAGGCAGCATCAACCATGAGACACAATGACAATATGTGCAAGAATGATGTGGAAAATGTGATGCAATGGAGGGATCCAGTTTCTATTTTACATGATATAGACAGTGGTTCCTCTAGTTTAAAACCCTTTATTTAAAAAAAAAGACCACCCTTGATTTTAAGGTAACTTGATCCGGTCCCAAAGTGCCACTCTGTGTGCTAAATTACCTTTATTTTAAGACCACCAGCAATATACATTATACAGGTGGCCTTTGGAGAGAGGTATATATACAATATACATCCATTTATAGTAGCAGCAAGAAATATGTTTGGCTATATTAGGAGGGTGGCCTTTTTTGAGAGGGGCCAGCAAACTGTTTTTCCTGATCGGTACAAACGCCAGGATGCATATGGAACTACATATATATCTGTGATTCTGGAATGAAAAAAAAAAAATAGTATTATCCAAACTAGAGAACTTCTCCAGTCCTGCATGGGTTTCTCCCTGTCGGTTACCATATATATGATGTTATTTAAATATCTATTATGAAACTACTGTACTTAAGTCTAAATCTACCACTATGACCAACATCTTTACTGATACTGGATAACTATTTCTACAAATTTTGTAGAAATAGTTATCCAGTGTAGTGATTCAGTGTAATGATCTGAACACAGAGGACTGCTAGGCCTATGTTCAGTATGAATAATTATGAATGGTCTACTACGCAAGATTCCACACACTTAAGAATCAGTCTCTATATACATGTAGATATATCTTGAATGCAACCCCCCCATTTTCCTACACACAAATGTATACAATATTCCAAGTTTCTTCTACGCAGACTGAGCATGTAGAGTGAGAAACCATTCCAGAATACCCATTTGTTCATGAGGATCTACACTTCTATAAACCTGAACAATTTTAATGAGGACTTACCCACTTTTTCCAGTGTTTAATTGGGAACTATACATATCATAGCAAATGAATACGCAGGCATCTATCTAGCTACCTTATGTCAGATGGAGCTGCAGGCACGGGATTGGTGACTATCCGATACAAATTGCACATCTGAAGATTTTTTATCATATGGGGTACAAGTAATCATAGACATATGTTCAGAGACTTCCGTTAAGTTTATTTACATGTGCTATAAAATCAGTGCATATATTGGTAATGGAATAATTATACCTTACTCTAGCACTGTGGTCTTTCTGTTACACTGACCATGGATGGAGTCCTTGGAACTATTTAGTTTAAATTTGACTATTATGTGTGTATCTAAAAGCACCTGTGACATCATTGCGCAAATTCACTGTGTACATAACACACCACATACACTGTACATCTAAAAGTCACGTATCAATACTTGTCTAAGGAACAAGTAGGAAGTTCATAATAGTTACTAGTACCAATTAACTATGTATAACAGATCATCTACATAATATGCAAGGCTGCTAGAAGGCAGGACTATCCACGAGATTCCAAGCTACAGAGCATCACAGATGGCAGTAATTTCACTGTCTCTGGGCTACGCCGCTAGCAGAAACCTAAAGCCTCCACACCCGATGGTAAAGGTATGTCTGCTCATCCACAACAGCCTACCAACTGATTGGACTGTCTGGCTAAGGTCACAGAGCCGCCACTGTCCCCAAAGTATTACCACCCTGCCAGTTGTCACCTTCTTCCAAAACCACTTTCACATTACGTCTCTTTTCGGCAGGCAGCGGTGCCTGCGGGGAGCGAAAGGCCATAAACAATAGATAACATCAGCACTTATTAGCGCTGTTTCAGTTCTTCAAAAGACAGCGGGCAGTTGTAAACACGGGGTTTCAGCAGGCTAACTACTCCTTCCCCTGGCACTGTTGGGAGGAGGGATGTCCATTTCGCGTTATTACGGGTGTCTATCAGACGAAATCTGCCTGATTACGGTCAGGTTACTTTGTCATTTTCCCCCTCGCTATGGTTATGTCACATACCTTGTGACCATGGTGACAAAACATAATTGATTCGGTCCCCGCGGAAAAGTGACTGTATTGCACGGGACTGACTGGCCGTGAAGAAAAGGAAAAGCAGATGGGCATCAAACAATGCCATGTAGTCTTTGAAGATGGAGTTTTTGCTAGCATTGTTAACACAAATTAGGGCAAGCAGGAATGCTTTGTATGATTCACTTGATCGTTTTCCACACCTGCCCAGCAGCTTAAAATGCCAATAGCTGAGAACGTCTTGAGTGGCTGATAACTCAGCGTAATTATTACTGACATGGGGTAACAAGATGTGACTGGCACATTCTTTAACACATGTAACACATTCAACAAGTTTAAGAAGTCTGTTCCACAAGTTTCAATACCTGTAAAGGACTGCTGCAAGTTTATTAATATGGAGCGTGAACAAGTTTTGTTGAAATATTGTTATATAACATTAAATACACCTGAAATGCATTATGGTCTCTAGTAAATGCAAGATTTTTTTTCCGATAATTCTTTTTTGGGAGATGGAAAAGTAAAATTTTGCGATGACAAATATTTTGTATAAACACACTGTACATGTTTCAGCTACATTAGCCCTCAATGTTGGACATTACCAGTAGAAAACTAGTTACATGCATATGCATATAATTTGTCAACAAGCAGATTACTGTTACCAACTCCGACCTCCCAAAATAAAATTAAACTGCAAGTTTTGATTTTTAAATTGTATTTCCCACTTTGTTTGATATTTTCTGTTTGTGTGACCCCAGGGTCATTAGGGGTTCATTTGCCTGTCTCAGACTGAAATTCCAGATACAGTAGTCCCTCTCTTAGTGGCCACCCTCTCTGAGTGGCCACTCTCAACAGAGGCTACCTCTCTAATAAGACCTCTTCCGCTACTGCTATCAATGTACTGTATTTACTACTTCTCCTTCTCACCAAAGTCCACTTCTCTAATGTGGCCAGTTTCTTGGCAATGGAATGGCCTTATTAAAGAGGGACTAGCTCCTGCATCCCATCCCTGCCATTTTATTTTACACCCAGTGCATCTGATCACCTGGGGCTGGCCATTCTCAAAAATATCATACTTAAGTCTAGGCTTTATTTTGATGGAGTTCTCAAAAATACCGAAGCCATAAGTTTTGGCTTAAGTCACATTCTTAACCAGTAACATCACTCATATTGTTGACTTAAGTCAAAACTTAGACTTAAGTATTTTCAAGAAATCCAGCCCTGGGCAGGCTGATGAACAGCACTTGAACACTTCAGCTTGTTACCAATGGTACAACTTCTCCCAATGGTACAATATAAACTCTTTGCAATTTCAATTAGCCAACATGTGACTGTCATTTCAAACCTTGAAAGCTGTGACCTATAACATGTATAAAACAGCCGCAGATTTCCACTGGGTGTTATTTCGTGGACATAATGTCCATAGATTCACATGGCAGCTCAGCATGAAACCTCGAAAGAGCAGCAGCTGAGTGGACCTGAATGCCCTGGTTACGCAATGCGAAAATCTGCCGCCTTAAACGACAATCCCACTGCCATCACTCAAACTGTGCAAATTTAACACTGGCGTATTACTGGTAGTCCTGGCCTCAAAACAATAAAAGTGACAAACCATTGCCAAACTGTTATACATGGTACGTGTACATGTAGTACCTGAAATGTAGTAACTGAATTTTGATATTTGCAATGAAAACTTACAGTAAACATGGTAAATGTACATATAATTGGTAAATATCTTACATGGATATTTATGGTGTCCAATTTGAACGGCATACCCGGTACAAACACTTAATGGAAAAACAATTGACAAAAGTACTGTTCCTGATATGACTGCAATAATAATGCCTTTGGGTGAGTCTATTTTTTTTCCTTCTCCACACTTCCATAACTTGGTATATGGTTCACAAGAAATTCTTAGAAATTTTTGACCCTCAAGAAAAAGTGCGTGGAGCATCCCCAAAACATATGCCCATGGGCAAGTACAATTTAAGGTGGATTTAGCACGTCTGCATGTAGGATAAACATAAATATATGTATGTGGCTTCCTGGTACATGTACTACAGTGCATCAAATGTATACCCAACATAACTGACATGTGTACCGGTATATTGTAATATGAAGTTAGAGGGTACAACTGTTAAATTTGGCAGGGGTACAACACGTTATGCATAGTTTGAGTCCATTGGCTGTTATTGCTATGTCTAAGTTGACCGTATTACATCCCCGGGGTTACATCTGACATTAATCATTTAACCCTGTAGTTTGGCTCAAGCAACACTTGTTACTTCGAAGACTTACAAAGAGACTTTGACAAACAAGATAGCATTGAAATGACCTATCTTTATCTTCATCTATATCACTCTAAATAACAGGGAGCTGTGTGACGGAGCATAATTCGGATCTTGACACGCTCTTTTTATCGTACATCAGCGGCATAAAAATACCCGAGCTGGCCAGCAGGAGGTGCCAGAAGGGTTGTAGTTGCATTGAAGTCGCCGTGCACATATGCCCATGCAGTGGTAAAATCTCCACATATGTGGAGACACTTATTTAATTACATGTTTCCATCAAAAGCTACTTTAATGTGCTTATGAGAAATTGGCCCATTTATCACCAATGCCTCACTAACCCCAATCTGTACCTTTCGCTGCAACAAATTGAAAACGTCTTGTTAGCGTATAATGGCAAAGGTTGAAACTTTTTTGGGGCAGACGGCCTTTCTTATTTCTCCTTCTCTTTTTTCTCGCCTTCTATAATGTCAGAAGGTTTGAAAAGGCCCTTGTGGGGTCGATCTGTCACACTAGAGCACCAGATTGGACCCCAATGTGAGCATCTTTTGCACACTGTTATGCTCTTAAATTTTTTTTTTAATAGCGAATCTACATCAGGTCTCTATCGAGCGTGGGGCTAAATGTCAGTCTTTATTCTAGACAGGGTGATTATCTGCCAATAAATTCTCCTTGTTACCGAAAACCGGGGACCCAGGACAGCCCAGAGGTCATGTGACCCACTGATGAGCGACACGTGTCGAGACAATGGCCAACACAAAAACCAGGCCGTTAATTTTTGTACATCTTTTCATCGTAGCATTCCTTTTTTCCAAAACCCTCTGTGAACTCTGCTTTCAACAAGGGGTGCTTGTCTTGTTAGGAAACATTGAGCGGTGGACACAAGGGCCAATAATGGGTGTGAGAAATGGACAGGAGGGTTAAAGGAGCATTCCTAAACATACCTTTATGCGCTAACATCCCAGCAGGCGAGCAGCCTGATTACTCAGTAAGAACAATTTTTTTCTCCCCCAACAGGCGTAGATATCAGTACCCCCCAACAACATCAATTAAATCTACAGTTCTTACTGCACGTTACATAGAAATCAGGACCAAAGTTTATTGTGCTTGAAATAATATGCTGGCACTGATTCAACATCTGTTGGGCATTTGTAAAGTTCAGTAACTTTCAAATCAGCATAAAGAATAATTCACCAGTCATGTAATTTTTTCGTAATGTTAGGAAAATGCATTTAGGAAGATGCAATATTTTAGCAACTTGATCTCTATTTATAAGTTTTCTAATAAATGTACAAACTTAAATATATACGTATACATGACCTTTCTGCAATTAAGACCTAGCCAGAAAATAATTAAGACCACTTTTGGCCTGACTGAAAAATTACCCCCATACACCATATATACTACAATGTTAAACTGTTCCAAGTGCAATCCAGAATTCTAAGTTAAGTTCTAAAATTTCAAAATTGTTGGCATTGACCCCTGAAATTATAACTGTTTTCGTCCTTCAGGGACGGATCGAAAGAGTCATATGGTCCATGATCCAGATGCATCATGTGACGGACACTATTTGTCATCTCTCCTCCTGACGAAGGTGGAGCAAAAATACCTTCGAAAATTTGGCACAAATTCTACTTGGGATGTGAATATATTTCTTGTCAAATTCTCCTACCGGTATAAATATATATGCATCTTGTACAAATATAAACATCATCCACATAAGCTACAATACACTGAGAAAAAATTTACAAGAGTCCTTTTTTTTAAAAAAGTCAGGTCAACATTTGCTGTTGACAGACATTCAATAATCAGGCCTTGGTGTGTTAAATACAGATTATATCTACCGGATATATGCTAAAAAGTCTCACAAAAGCCACCTGAATATATTTATTGTTTGATATTGCGTAGTTGTACGTACATTTGTTTGCAATTAAACCAATGTTTTATTTACACAATATTTTCCAACAAATGTAGTTCAGACTGTTACATCATTGCCGAGTTGCTACTACTACAATGTAATTAACCTTCCTTATTGGGGCATCACCCATCCTCAGATATGGGGTTACAGACTTTTTTTTTCTCCCTCTGCAGCCGAAAATGGCATTCCCGGGGACCAAACACAATGAAGAAAACCTTCCATTGCGCTGATATTTTAGGAAAACCTTGTGGGTAATTTTCAGAAATGGTGTAATTTGTTTTTTTTCCGAAGCCATCATTTTCTACCAAGTTATGGTTGTTTTTTTTTTTGGGAGGGTTGGTGGGGTGGGGGGTGGGAGTAAAAATTGCTCAAAATTCATTCCCGAGGCCAAACACAATGAAGGAAACCTTGCATCAGGCTGGTATTTTAGAAAAAAAAACCTTATAGGTAGTCTTCAGGACAAGTTTAATTTTTTTCCCAATGTGGCAATTTTCTACTGAGTTCTGGCTATTTTTTTGGAGTAAAAATAGCTTAAAAATGCATTGCCAGAGGCCAAAGGAAACACAAGGAAGGAAACCTTGTACCATTAAAGTGATATCAAATCTATACATGTAGTTTCTCCAAAGAGAAATCTAGAAACGGGAGATGCGTTTCCAAATCGTATATAAGCTGAGTGTTCCCTGCATTGAACACTATGTTAAATTCATTTAAATGAGGCTTAACACTTTTGACATTTTTCTTATCCCATTAAGATTAGGGTATTACAAAATATTTGGTGATATCATCAGTATAGGCTACAGTGCCAAAGAAAATGTTCCCATGAACACCATGAACGGAGCAGCCAATATCACATTTCTTCACCCTCAACAATGGCTCGTCTATGTACACTGAAAATAATATTGGGGATGTGACTCATTGGTTGATCCCGTTTGAAACTTTACATGCATTAAAATAAAAGTCACCCCACTTACTGTTGCTGCTTGCCAGGAATATAGGTAAACATAACAAAGCAGCCAGAAATCTAGCAACAAGTGGACAAATGCTTCTTTTAACAAGCAACCAATACGATTTTAAATACTACATTATATCGACAGTTTTACTGGCATCGAGCCTGTTCTTAACATATAGGTGCCTTATAAAGAAACATTTTTATATACCGGTATATATTCTACAAAATATGGAAAAATATTTTAGAACTTACTACCAAGGAAGCAAAATGTTACATCATTACAGCCTAGCCCATCTGGCACCTACATGTATTTCCCCATAATTATCAGAAAAGCTGAATGGGTGGCATGGGAGGTGGAGTGGAAGCAAGAAAAAATTCTGGCTTGCTTCTCTCATGTCTCTGCTCAAACTATCTACACTGCATTAAAAAGGAGACAAAAGGAAAGCAGTTTTGTAGCCGGTTTTTTTTTTTTTTCTGCCATTCCAGCCCATATGGTTGGCCCTTACATCCATACTGCCATTACTGACTGCAAATCGTCGGGGTAGGTTTAAAACTTACCCACCCACCTCATACGTCTCATGTGCTAGCTGGCTATAACATGCTATTGGAACCCTATAAATTGATTGGAATATAATAGTGCACAAGTGTGCTCATTAAAACGTCATTCCGCAATGAGACACAGCGGACTGAACCAAACCTGGTACTTTCGACACCGCAGCAAGCCACTTCAACTTTTCCAGCTGACTTCGTTGCCATCGCTGAAATTTCGTCCTGGATGGGAGTTTGTCCGGTCCTGCCGTCCTGTCTCCATATGTCACGTGGCTGTCATTACAGTCGAAACGATGGGTGATTAATAGATTTCCTTTCACCTGAGGCCCTGGCAGCCCCAACTGGGCAGTTCCCTACCCTCGGACAATATAATATTTCCACTGTATTACTCCATTCATGTTAAATTGAGTGACTAATGCTGATTACTAGTAATTCATCAGAAAAGGTTTCACCCTTACACTTTCGATAGGGGCACAGTAAGGCGAGGGTTTTGCCGAACCCCTGGTTGGGGCACTGACCGCAAGGTATGCCCTACACAATGCTCTCTACCCCCCTTGGCTAACCCCGCCTCACCTTTCCCTTGCCTTTGACCATACCATTTCCCCCAAATACTCTCTCTTTTAGAGGCAAGCTATTTTCTTTTCCTGTGTTTTCAACAAAACACGTGATGTACCCTCTCAGAATAAAAAAAAAAAAAAAAAAAACTGGAAGAATGTTGCTGTTAAGAGTGAGTCTTAGTGAGCGTTCTTCGGCTTTGTCTTTTGAAAATCTTGTTTTTCGTCCTTTTTCTGCACAAGTGAGGTTTGGCTAAACTGGGCCGAACAGCATGCGGCAAAATGAGGTGAAAGATGACTGTGTCCCAGACTGGGTTTAAACTCTCAACACATCGAGCTGAAGCGATAAGTATTTTATCGCTCGTCTAGCATAACCAACGTGCCATGATCTGATTTTCATCAAGAAAAATCAAATTCCCTTTTGTATTACATTGTAATAGCAGACACATACAGTAAAACCTATCTTGAGTTGTCACTGCCATGAGGACAACCTGTCTTGAAAGACCACATATTCATGTCAGATGGACCTACATGTACATGTATATTCCAGTATCACTGAACCTGTCACCAGAGACCATCAGATCTTAAGAGACCATGGTGGTCTTTCAAGACAAGGCTAATTGTACATATATACTCGGATAGGTCACAACCAACAACCACTCTTGAGCATTGAGAGTAATGTTAATGGAATGTGATGGTCTTTCACAATTATACTTTATATTGTAAACTCACTGATCCAGAAATGATAAAATACTGGGATTTAACATCTTTACTGCATTGTATATAATAACTTTCAGTATATAATAATACATAAATAATGTAATAGGAAAATGCAAACAATTCCATTCACAGGGCAGACCCAACACCCCCAATCAGTAGCCGCTGAGGACTACATAATGGTCTCGTTTAATTATATACCGGGTATTACAACTTAAAATAACTGTTTTATAGTGTCACAGTAAACATGGTAACACATTTGCAAACTTCTGCATATTACAAAACCTGGTGTACATCCTTCACCGCAATTCATTTGTTCATTTGTTTGTTTTTTTAATTTATTCCTTACACTACCCTATCCATTAATTTGAGACGTGTGATTCTACTGAAATCTGGAAAGAATATACATGTACATGATAGCCAAAGGCAAAGCACAAACCTATCATGAGTACACATACAGTGGTCCCTCTCTTAGTGGCCACTCTCAACAGTGCCCACCCTCTCTTACAAGGCCATAAGTATTTTCCGCTACTACTGTCAATGTATTTACTTCTCCCTCTGGCCAGAGGCCACCTCTCTAATGTGGCCACAGTTTCTTGTCAAGTAGGGTGGCCTTATTAGAGGGGGACTACTGTATTAATAATGTAAATTTGAGGTGTACATGTAATTGGCAAGCTAATAGGGAATCAACAGATCAGCAGTTACTTTGCTGATTAAATTATTGATGCATCGGCAACATGAAGACAAAAAAAAAACACCAGACAAAAAATAAATAAAAAATGCCAGCAGCCAGGTGGCGAGTCACCTTGAACAACTTGAGGCTTGCATATTACCCGGTATTGATTGATTTTGATAATG
>JAAUYG010101518.1_pt1 | contig 13220 bp, 11 predicted proteins | sample 7278091 | NCBI WGS metagenome assembly JAAUYG01 (sample SAMN14350201, study PRJNA611818) | marine sediment metagenome | isolation source: surface marine sediment (0.6m) | place: French Polynesia: Moorea | collected 2018-08
CAGGATGCCTTTAACATTTAAGTAACTTTGTATGAGCTACAATAACAAGTCAAATATTACATGTACAATGTACATGTATTTCCAATATATTTACAGGATTCCTTTAAGTAAAATAAACCAGTTTCATGTCAAAACATGTACCATGCAACTATATACTGTGTGCATGAGATCTGTGCCTTGCATCTATAGGTGTTGCTCGAACTTGAACGTTTAGCCTGGATCAGGTTGGGAAAATAAATTTAGACAACACCATCAGTATTAATTTCTGCATATGACATTCCTACTTACTTACATGTACGTAGTGACCTAAAATAGGCATGTACATGTACCTTACTCTAGCATTTTGTGTATGAAAAATCACCAATGTTTAGCAATACTGTTACCCAAAATGCATAGTATCATGTATGCGGTGTCTCATGATTGCATGAAGGTCTTATATAGATTAAATGCCTTGTGCTAACTTTTCAGTTCTCATTAAAATATATGCCAGTTCATGTATGTACATTGTAGGATTTTTTAACGCTCCACAAATTGAACTGTATACAGCAGTCCCTCCAATAGGGACATGCCTTCTGCCAAATCAATCTGTGATTATCAGAGAGGTGTCTTTTGGTGACAGGGAGCAACACATGAATTAAGGGTACTCGTCAAGAATTTGTGTCCTTTCAAGAGGGGTGTCCTCTCTAAAGGGTGTCCTTTAAGACTACTGTATACATGTAACTCAGCTTAAATCTACACTTTGACATCCTTATAACCCCCAATCTCCCATAATCAACTTGAGTTGATATTACATTACAAGTAGCTTCAAGAAATATGATCAGGCAAGCACTCACCGCATCTATGCCGACACATGGTTGCATGTTGCTGTTTGCATCACAGTCTTCCAGGCTAATGGAAGAGCTGCACACCGGGCAAGCCGGGTGCTGGAAAGGCGGGCAGTCAAGCTCAAAGGCTGGAAAGACATCCACACAGCGTGACCAGTTTCAGGGCAGACAAGTGGCAGAAAATGTTTGTACATGCATGTTTGTATGTGCATTTCATAAGTGACAGCCTCAAGATTGCTAATACATGTACAGAAAAGTTAACATATAAATTCTCAGACTGCTAAAAGTCACAGTCCAACCTAGCCAGGCCAAATATATTAATACCAGTTTAGATAATGAAATGGATTTCTTAATAAAATGACAGCTCTCATCAATGTCCTGAGGAATTTTAATAATGCTGGGGCAATTAGTCTTGCTCAACATTCTATAAATTTAATTGTGGAATGCTAGGTCCCTGTATATTTTCCATTTAGCAAATGTTTCTTGTATTTCAAATTATATTTTGAGAATATATTCTGCAACTCAAAACATATTTGGGACAAGAGAAGAGTCCACAGATAAACAAAGCCCTTTTTTCATAACAGCTGTATTATATTATGAACACCAAAACTTGATCTTCCGAGTATTTGTATCTGTAAATTGGGTCATTTAGGAGAGTACTTTTCCAATGCGAAATTCCAAGTGCACCTGTGCTTGTTAATTTCATATTTCAAGCACGCACATCAAACTGTGAACTACACATTTGAGGAGGGGAATTGCTATATTAGCCATTATTTAACATGATAAATGACCCAAATTATATTGCGGTATAATTTTGTGTCTCGATCTCATCTTAAATCTGAATGTACCAGTCAATTGTGTACATTTATGTTGAAACAACAAAACAAAGTAGCAGGACTTACGGTCACAAGTACAGAATTCAAAGCAAATTGTTCCATCTGGATTGTTGATTACATCTGGATCAGGTATACATGGGAGACTGCAGTCAGCTACAGGAGCACAATATCGTGAGATACGGATTCGGTTACCACGCTTGTCCAGTGTGACTCTAGTGAGGCACCTCCACTGAAAGCAACGTGAAAAATTCATGTATAGGTGTACCTAACATAATTCATGTGTGCGTGATACCAGAGTAACCCAACTTCATACTACCGATTAGGTTACTTACAGTGGCATCTTGTTCGAATATTAAGTGTGTATATATATGTACATGTAGAGAGTTTTGCACGACAGTAAATTTGATAAATTTAAAAACTTCAGTATCAAGAACTGACAAATGTGACAAAGGCGATAATGACCTATGCCTAAAACAAGAGAAAAATATACATGTACTACTCTGGCCCAAGTAGATTGTATGACACTCACTGGCATGGCTTACCCGGCTAGCATGTAGCCAAGGCTAGCCAGACTGAGTGCTCTCATGTTCTTCACTTGGTCAGACAAATTTGGTGTGCTTCAGCTGTGCTGGAGTTGCCTCTGTGGCCCGTTGACCATGGCTACCGGAACGGCCAGACTCATGCTGGACCACCAGCAACCTGTGCTCTCCCATTTTAAATTGAACCAACTGTGGCTCCCACATTAATTCGGGCTCTGATTTATAAGCTGTAATACTTTGGCCAGAAGTAGAAGATATCTGGTCCAAATTTATCATGAAAGATTTTGAGAGGACACATTTAGGGAAAAATGAGCATGCGTATTTTATATTTGATATAGATAGAAAGTTTATTCACACTTTTCAACATATAAATATAATAAAAAAATATAAATATATAAAAATTATTTTAACTATATACAGTGTTCATCCTAATAGAAGCGCACTGTGTAAGTGCAAGAGCTTGGGGGCGCATCTAATAAGTTCAATAATAAAAAAGCCTGTTGGCTGGTACCTACAGCCCGATGGTAGGCCTACATGTATACATGTGTATTAGGGAAACCTCATGGACCCTTGCTTCCAAGGAAGAAGTGATTTGTGCATGTGTGGTGGCCAAACAATGTGAATATCACTCAGATTTTACTGTTTTTTGATGATATTTGATGGCATTTGGTATGACTTTGCCCGTTAGCTGGTATGCAATGTTTGTTGCTGGAGGGGTGTGCACATCTATTAGGTACTGTGCTGGTATTAGGATGAACATGGTACAGCAAATTCTGGGGTGGTCTAACTTGTGAAACAGAAATTTAAATAAAGGGTCTTATGATATACAAGTGCATTTACAGAGTGGTACATTCAAATTTTGTTATGAAATTGTCCCTGTCCAGTGGCTGAATGGTTAGAGTGCCGGGCAATGTGACATATATGCCCCCGTGAACCGGGTTCAAAACCCGTCGCGGTTTAATGCCAATCAAATGCCCCAACTTATGGCTTATAGAAAATGATATAGACAATTATGATTAATAGATGATGATTACAGAAATGATATTGCAGTGTTGTAAATGTTGTGAAATTGTACTTTGAGTGAGTACGAATAAAGATTTATTATTATTATTATTATTATTATTATTATTATTATTATTATTATTATGTCACTCACCCCTGGGGGACACTGTACGAGGGTACCGGTTGCAAAGCAGCTGAAGAAATTAGGTTTGTCCATACACTCAATGCATGGACAATCCTCAGGAGCTACAAAAAAAACACCATATTGATTTAAAAAGTACTTTGTCCTCATAAAAAAGTAAATATGAAAGAAGAAACTACACCTGCAGCAGCAATTTACCTGCAAAATTGGATTTTTGTATACACTTGTACATGTGTTGTATACACTTGTATACATGTACAAACTATATTGTTTTTATTCCCATTACATCAATCTTTTCCACATGCATATATAGAGTTTATAGACATATACATACATTTTGTGACTAAGTTGGAAATGTATGTTTAAAAATTCCCATCAATGTAATTGTTACTATATATATATTACTGTTTGAGATCAGGTTGGGCCTTAACAATGTATCACTAAGTAAACACGTGTAATGACCTTTAATTTTCCAGTCAATGATTAAGTGTTACTATATCATGCTAATTAGCAAAAACATTTACAATATACCAATAGTAACAAACATTTTTAGCAAAAACTTACGTGATGTGGTGGTGACGCTTGTCGTTGTTTCTGTTGTTCCCGTTGTCATTGTTTGTGTTGTTGGTATTTCTGTTGTTGTTTCTGTTTCAGTTGGTGTTGGAGAAGTGGTGGATGCAAAAGTAACAGTGCCACTTGTTTCTGTTTCAGTAACAGTTTCAGTTGGTGTTGCTGAACTGGTGGATGTAAGAGTTACAGTGGCAGTTGACTCAGTTGGTGTTGTTTCAGTAACAGTTTCAGTTGGTGTTGCTGAACTGGTGGATGTAAGTGTTACAGTGGCAGTTGACTCAGTTGGTGTTGTTTCAGTAACAGTTTCAGTTGGTGTTGCTGAACTGGTGGATGTAAGAGTTACAGTGGCAGTTGACTCAGTTGGTGTTGTTTCTGTTATGGTTTCTGTAGTTTCAGTTGGTGTTGCTGAACTGGTGGATGTAAGAGTTACAGTGGCAGTTGTTTCCGTTGGTGTTGTTTCAGTTTGTGAGACAGTCGTTGTGGTTTCAGTCAAGGTAATGGTGGCTGTTGTCTCCACTGTTGTAGCTGAGGTTGTCTCGGTGGCAGTGGACTCAGTCAGAGTTATTGTAGCAGTTGTCTCTAAGGGTGTGGTAGATGTTGGCCCAGATACAGTGGCAGTGGTTTCTGTAGGGGTCACAGTGGTCGTTTCAGTCACAGACACAGTAGCTGTGCTCTCTGTAGGTGTGGGACCTACCACAAAAATTGATGGTGAAATTTATTAAAATGTGCAGCATAATAAAATGGGTACTACCGGTACTGCATCTATGCTACCGCAATAGATGATCCACTGAAAACTCTCACAGAAAAGATAATACTTGAATTAGGATTATGAATTAGGTAATAATTCATAAATACCCATGAATCAAATCTAATTAAGTTTATTAATTAATGCTCAGGTGCATACATCATTTAATTTTCTTTCTCTACAAGCAAACCAAATCTTTTGTGGCACAAATTTAGGATTACCCTTGCTGGAACATTCATATGTACAACTGTACAGAATAATAGCTAAATGCTACTGGTAGGACTACTATCCCTACTAATTGCTACTGCTACCTGGTGGTGTTACCACTGCTGATTACTGGTACTTCAAGTAAATTGTGGATTATTAAACCCCAAATAAGCATACCTATACCGGCTTACCTGTTGTGGTTGCTGTGGAGGTTGTCTCGGTGGCAGTGGACTCAGTCAGAGTTATTGTAGCGGTTGTCTCTAAGGATGTGGTAGGTGTTGGCCCAGATACAGTGGCAGTGGTTTCTGTAGGGGTCACAGTGGTCGTTTCAGTCACAGACACAGTAGCTGTGCTCTCTGTAGGTGTAGGACCTATCATAAAAATTGACGGTGAAATTTATTAAAATGTGCAGCCTAATAAAGTAGGTACTACTGCATTATTATAATTTGCAATAGACAATCCACTGGTAAACAGTAACTACCGGTACTGCAGAAAAAAATGATACTCGAATTAGGATTATTTATTAGATGATACTCTAGTCTGGCTTAAGTAATGTCCAAGCCTCTGTTTCACAGAATGTAAATATGTCTTTACAGAAATCTCCCAGGCCACTGTAAAGATGTATTTAGGATTTTTATGAATCAGAGCCATTCAGTGGCCAGGTGCATAAATCTTTTTTTTTCTCTATGAGAATACAGTACCCCTTCACATTTGACACCAATAGAGGTGTAATTGGCAGCCAAATTGTGAATCGAGAAATCAGCAGTCATTATCGATGCATCGTGATGCATTGCTAAAATCCCATCTGCATAAAATATGCCTAATTGCCATATTATTTCTCATCAACAAATAAATGGTAGTCGTTCTCAAGTTTATCTCTTGAAAAAAGTATTTCTGCCCAATGCGTATTGTTTTTTGATGTTAAAATATACGGAGGATAGTGTTGCCAATAACAGCCTCAAAGTCATGATTTGTTATGAGAATCGCAACGGGCATCACCTGCCAGGTAATGCCCATTGCGCTGCTCATAAGAAATCATGACTTCCAGAGCAGAACTCGATATGGAAGTACATGGCTGCCAGCCGTTGTACCCTACACGGGTAGGTTTGCCAATGCATTGATGCACACAAATGATAATTGGTGCTCTACGAAATTTGCTTGAATCGATGATTTGCCGATGTATCAATTAATCGGTACATCTCTTGACTCCAATTTAGGATTAACCTTGCTAGGGCACAAATATGCACACAACTTTAGTTGAACACTACTACTACTGCTCCTACTACTTGCTACTGCTACCTATTACTGTTACTACTGTTGACTACTTCTAGCAAATTATGGATTAGTAAGCCCAAATAATCACAGCAGTTAAAAGTACATATCCATTCTGGCTTACCTGTTGTGGTTGCTGTGGAGGTTGTCTCGGTGGCAGTGGACTCAGTCAGGGTTATTGTAGCGGTTGTCTCTAAGGGTGTGGTAGATGTTGGCCCAGATACAGTGGCAGTGGTTTCTGTAGGGGTCACAGTGGTCGTTTCAGTCACAGACACAGTAGCTGTACTCTCTGTAGGTGTGGGACCTGCCACAAAAAATTGACGGCGAAATTTATTAAAATGTGCAGCATAAAGATGGGTACTACTACATAATCAAACCTTCCATGGATGATCTACTGATAAACAGTAACTATTACAGCAAAGATAATACTCTAATTAAGCTTATTAATTAGATGATACTCTAATCTGGCTTATAAAATAATGTTAAGATGCATACATCATTTAATCATTCCTTTATTAGCAAAGCCAGCTGTAAGCAATCCCATTCACTTGCTACACCAATTTAGGATTAACTTTGCATATGACATTCATATGTACAAAACATTACCTGAATATATGTGCTGCTACTACTACTACTACCCTTACTAATTGCACCTGCTACCTGGTACTGGTACTGCTGCTGACAACTTCAAGTAACTTGTGGATTATCAAACATACCTGTTGTTGATGCTGTAGAGGTTGTCTCTGTCAGCGTTATTGTAGCTGTTGTCTCAGATGGGGTGGCTTCTTATGTGCAAATATTAAATATGAGTGTCAGATATAGGTAACAGAACAGCTGGGTATCCTTGTATAGTCAACAACAATTCCCAAACCACATACATGTACATGCAACTTTGCTACTTAATTAATATAGACACATAATAGAATACACTGTAACAGAAAGATGCCCTAACAATATCAAATATTAATGACTTACATTATATGCTTTAAACATTTAATTAAAGATGTATCATGTAATGCTTCAGGGAGCATGTATTACAATATACCTTTACCTACCACTGCATGTTTTTTGTTGTTTCTTTTTTTTTGGGGGGGGGGGGTATAAATGAGCAATTAATAAACACTAAGGCTGCAATACAGCTCTCGGTTAATATTCCAGTTGTAACAATTGTATATTTTAGTTTATCCCTTTGTTTATCACTGATTTAATATTACTTGAACTTCATAGATTTTCTAAATTCTGTGTCAAAATGTGTCTATATCTATCGTTAATGCAGTCAGTACAGTAGGAATTTAAATAACATGTCTTGATATGTCTACAGATGTTTACTGTAACATAAATTGTTTCGACAGCTTCACTGCTAAGTAGATTATTTTGAACAGCAGAAGCAATTTGCATGCAAGCACTTGTTATTCCTTGTTAACATCGTCACGAACATTGTTTGTCAAGTAAATATACAGGTAGTTAAATAGATACATGTAACAGCTTGTTATTGCATCGGATTTATCCCTGGCAAAAGCATAAAGATTAGCACCTGCATATGTACATTTATTATATGTGACACGTTCAATGTGTATAAAATGGCATCCCAAACTTGGGTCAGTGGTCAAACAATATATGCTGTCTTGGGCACTCCCTGAAACTCTGCAGAAATGGACAGCATTGTAAGAATTCCTTGAATGGGAGATATTACTGGGGCATTTGCTTTTACATTTGCACATCTCATTTTGTCATCTCTGTGAAACTTTCTGGACATCTGGAATACTCATATTGTACTAACTGCCTATTCTAGATATTTATTGGACTGTAAATGAACGCTACAAACAATCTGCAGTGGTTCGAAACTCATTATAATTACACACTAAAGTTATGGTGTGGTAGCTACATCATTATAGGACAATAAAATGCTCATTTGAAAAAAAAAAACCCTTTTTAACTTACCGGATGTTGAACTAAGCACAGTTGTTGCGCTTATCGTTGATTCCGTTAGTGTTATGGTTGCAGTGGTTTCAATAGGGGTAGCGGTGGTGGTTTGTGAAACAGTGGCAGTGGTTTCAGTGGGTGTTTCAGTTTGTGACACAGTCGCTGTGCTTTCAGTTGGTGTTGCAGTTGTGCTTTCAGTGGGTGTTTCAGTTTGGGATACAGTCGCTGTGCTTTCAGTTGGTGTTGCAGTTGTGCTTTCAGTGGGTGTTTCAGTTATTGACACAGTTGCTGTGCTTTCAGTGGGTGTCTGACTTTGTGTTGTTTCTGTCAGTGTTATTGTTGCAGTTGTTTCTAGAGTGGTAGTGGGGGTGGTTTGTGACACAGTGGCAGTGCTTTCAGTGGGTGTTTCAGTTTGCGACACAGTTGCTGTGCTTTCAGTGGGTGTTTCAGTTTGTGACACAGTTGCTGTGCTTTCAGTGGGTGTTTCAGTTTGTGACACAGTTGCCGTGCTTTCAGTGGGTGTCTGACTTTGTGTTGTTTCTGTCAGTGTTATTGTTGCAGTTGTTTCAATTGGTGTTGTGCTTTCAGTCTGCGTTGTTTCTGTCACAGTTATTGTTGCAGTTGTTTCAAGTGTTGTGGTTTGTGTCGCTTCCGACTCAGTCGCAGTAAAGGTGACAGTTGAGAGCACAGCTGAAGATCCAAAAGGAAAAGTATAATTAATACCTTGAAACATCATAATACATATATACTTGTACCAATACAGTGAAATCTCTCTTGATTGACAACTACCATGAGAGACCACCTGTCTTGAAAGAAAACACATTCCCAACAGGGGGTCCCAAATTCTAACTCTCAACGTAATTGAACCTGTCACCAAATACCGGTACCACCTGTCCATGCGGTGGTCTTTTAAGACAGGTTCTGCTGTATATGCACAGTAACGGTAACTTACAAAATAATGATGGGATGCACCAATGCAGCCTACATAACACCTTGACAAATTAAATGTGTAATGTACAGTAATGAATAGAAAAAATACATGTACATGTATATACACATCATATCCTCCAGTCCTCATATACCGGTACATGTAAATCCAGCCAATGCCTAACCCAACTGTACTAATAGTTTGTTTTTGTACTGCTGAACTTTACAAGTGCTTTTGTATGACATTCAGAGTAATTGATGCTTACACATAACATACACCCACACAATGGTTAAACAATCTAGGCAATTTCTATTCTTGTTTATACAAAAGTATCTACATTAACAGTGCAGTAAATGCTGGCAAAACTGTATTTTTTGTCGATATCAAACATGAAACAAATGTATCCGAACAAAGTGCAACAGGTCTGATGAGATAAGAATCTAATAAACACCTTACTTACACCTTACAGGTTAACAAAATCACAACCCAAAAGATGTCACAGCCACAATATATGTACAATGTATTTATGGAAAAAGCAAACAACTTTTCTTATATTAAATTCCTTGCAAATAATGGTATAAGTCCAAGACCTTTTCTTCTTCTTCTACCTACCATACAGAGTCTGCTGGAAGACATGTGTACTTCCTAATACAATTTGGAGATATTAAAGTCTACAGCTGCAATATTTGGGATAATAGCATTTGCAGGCTCACATCTCATAATTTCCATAAAGATTTTTTTTTGCTTTTTTGAAGAGGCATTTTTTAGTACATGTACTTGCAAACAAATTTGAGCTAATCCTGATTCTGAATCTGCTGATTACATGGAAGTACAAGGATTGTGTAAGCATATACATTATTTACAAACAGACCACTGCACAAAGGAAGTCTGAAGATGCACACTACAGCACAGGTAGTTAACAGTTGTAGCACCCATACTATGGTGTGCCATTACCAAGACTTACATGTACTTGATGCTGTTGGTACTGAGGTGGATTCCGTGCTGACTGTGGATTTCGTCACTGTTGATTCTGGTGATGATGTCACAGTTTCAGTTGTGGCTATAGGTGGAACACACACACAAAACCCCCGTTTCAAGCAATATTCAACAACTGCACCACAATGCACAACCCAGTGTTATTTATTGGGTATAGTTCATGTATGCTCCCAATACTTAGGCTCATACATCCATAGTGATTAACAGTACATCGGTAGTAGTACATGTAAATGAGATGTACATGTATCTCGACCTGTAGACACATCTCTGTTTGTGGTAACAGTTGCTTGGTAATATTACCTGGTACTGGTAGCTCACTTACCTGATACGGATGTTTCAGTCACAGTGGTTGCCGTTGTTTCTGCTGTTGTTGACACAGTTGCAGTGGATGTGGTTTCTGTTGGCAATACAGAAGTAATACGCCTGTACAGTTAGCATCATATAAAATTCTGAAGTGACTATAATCAAAGACCAACAGTTGTAGGGTTTTTATTTTTTAAGAGATTAAGGGTATATGTATGATATTATAGGCTCAAATCTTGTTACAGCAATGCTTTAGGCAGGTAATTCAATTTAGCCGCATATAACACATGAAGCAAGAGTCTCATGAACTATCAGGGGGACATTTTGTAATTCTGTTTTTAGCCTATACATGTATATTGACAGTACAATGGATCTAGAGATCGAAGTCCATACTTTTGTAAAATATTAAGATATCTTAATAACACTATCACTCTGCATACATTGATTCCTTTTGGAATTATGGACTATGATCTGATCATTCAGCATGGCATTAATTCATCTATTGTTTTTCAACCTGGCTGACCATCGGGGATTCTTTGATCATGTGTTGATCATAATTTGTTTTTAGCTTGCAGCCTCATCTTGGCTGCAGAAACTGCTTGGAAAAACCAGCTCCAGATTTGATCAACCATCCATATCCAGATGTTCAACTGCTGTAAAATGCTGGAGAGTGCCACCTCAACCCATTACATGCTGACAATAATCTGACTTTCATCAGCTTTTAGCTCTACTTTACATCATATTGTTTGCAAAATTTTATTTTTAAAATTAATATCACATTTTCACCCTAATTTTCACTACCTAGTATAAGATTCCCAGAACTGTTCACACTTCTCGATTTCGTTAATTACAGTAACGGTATGTCAATGGCACATACCAGTAGGTCACAACACAGAATTAGATCAGGAGACTCTTGTTTGTTGTGCAGTCAATGTTTTGATGATGGGGCTAAATTTAAGTCCTGGGTCAATATATTTTCAAATACTGGCATTCTAATATTTCTGGAATTTAATATCAACATTTTTTTTCATAATTTTTCCATACCCTGAAAAAAGAAATATTACCTATTTCACTTGAAGAACATATATACATCTCCATGTTGCAAGAACTTTACTCGCAGTTAACAGTTCAGAACATGCAATCACTCTCGGATCAGGTGTATATGTATACTATGTGGCAAAAATATTACTCACTGTCAACAGTTCAGAAGGTGCAATCATTCTCAGATAAGGCTATCTATGCAAAAGCCTTAATAATACGGACCTCTTCGCATGTAATGAAGGCTCTGGTTAACAGTAATACATGTACATGCATGTTGTAGTCCAATGACACTGCTGGAAATATTTCCATACAGTACATGGAAATGGATGATAGAGCCCGGCCTTGCTATGGCACCATCTCCACAATTTCTCAGACTTACCCATAACAAAACGTGATAAAGGGACGTTAAGATAAGTTTAATGTCACGACATGTACAACAATGTACTGGCAGTTTCAGTACATGTCTATTACTTTAATTCAAATGAACCCAATAATGTTAGCCATAGCTAGGTCTTCTATGGGCTAACTAACCTGGACTGGTGGTGGTGATGGTTTCTTCAGTCACACTGCTGGCTGATGAAGTACTGAATATGGCTGTCGATTCCGTGGTTGTCGATTCTGCACTGACAGTGCTTTCAGACACTGTTGCAGCGGATGTTGTGCTCAGCGTTGTTGCTGATGTTGTCGTGGGTGTTTCTGTGGTCTCTGTAGCTGTACTTGCTGTTGTCACTGAGGTGGATTCATTATGATTTTCTATACTTTCCCGATAATGATGACAAAGTTAATCATAACCATACTATTTACAGCCTGAAATTCTTTCTCACAAGGCTAATGTCGAAAACGTTCAAATGACATCAGTGATAAACATATTGTTTACTGTAAATTCATTATTATTTGCGGGGGATTATTGGCGATATCTGCGACCACCTTTAAATCGCAAAAGTAAAAACCCGCTAACATAAGTTATGTACCTTCATAATTAGCAAGACCTGACCTAACCACAAATATTAATTCCCACGAACATGGTTTAGTTTCAAAATGCAAACATTAATGAATTTACAGTATATGATATTTTATGTTTCATTCTGTGGAATAATCAGTCCTCAGATACTGAGGGATTATTGGAGTTTTTAATTTCCTTTTGCAATAATTTACATGTATCTCATGTTTTTTGGGGGAAACAGAGTGATATATCATATTAAATTTGCTTTTTTTCACACATTAGTATTACAAACTATAACCTATATATGGATCAATCATCCCAGGTTCACACATACACAGTGCAATATCATCAAAGATTTTAATTAACATTTAGTTTTTGTCAAAATTTACCATAAACAGGTCAAGAAATTACCAGATATAAAAATCCTTTTGTTTCTTTCATTACCCCAAAGCATGAAAGCACTACTTCAAATATATCCAAGGCAGTGCCTATCTTCACTTAACGTCTACTGTTTTGAGCTATACCTGTTGTAGAGACTGTCGATGTTGGTGTGGGAAATGATCCAGTCAGGGTCTGTGATGATGTTACAGAACTTGGTTCTGTTGCAGTGGTTTCAGTTTGCGTAGAGAAGGTTGTAGTAGACAACACACTAGAAGTTTCCGTTGTTTCTGTCCGAGTACTTTCTGTCACCGAGGTACTGGCTGTAGCTTCTGTTGCAGTAGTAATGGAACTGGTGGCTTCTGTTGATGTACTGGCTGTAGCTTCTGTTGCAGTAGTAACGGAACTGGTGGCTTCTGTTGATGTGCTAGCAGTAGCTTCTGTTGCAGTAGTAATGGAACTGGTGGTTTCTGTCACAAATGTACTGGCTGTAGCTTCTGTTGCAGTACTAATGGAACTGGTGGCTTCTGTCCCAGATGTACTGGCTGTAGCTTCTGTTGCACTACTAATG
>JAAUYG010108672.1_pt1 | contig 13219 bp, 10 predicted proteins | sample 7278091 | NCBI WGS metagenome assembly JAAUYG01 (sample SAMN14350201, study PRJNA611818) | marine sediment metagenome | isolation source: surface marine sediment (0.6m) | place: French Polynesia: Moorea | collected 2018-08
CATAATTTAATCATTTTTAGACATTTACAAACAATACGATAAATAATAAATTGCCTAGAACGCGTTTTACATAAAATCATCCATGTTAATAAATTGGTCCTGCTTTGCACTATGTACAAGTGAACTCAAATTTCAGTCATTGAGAATTTCATCTGTACAGTCGCTTTTGTGTCGGCAGTTGCACCACGCAACGAAATTCATGAGCCAATGATTGTTAATTTTTGGGTGACTTATCAGTGTGGGCTGTGCTAGAAAAGAGAAACATTCTATCTAGCTTAACTACACTGGAAACGCTAGTCTTTTGAAAGACGTGGCTTTACGTTCGTATTTACAAGTTTCGAGAACGCGACTTCTGAAAAATGCGATTCTGACATTCACGACGTCAGTTTGATAACTTGAGAAAACCGCACGCTCACTGTTATGTGGCAAAGGCAAGTGAGCACGAAATCTCCTGTTCTGTCGTGTTTTGCTTTGCTTTCACATGAGCCCCCCCTCAAATTAAAAAAAAAAAAGTTCTGTGTGTTCCAGAACAGACAGGCAACGGGAACTGAAATTTCACTTCGAGATGAATCTGAGAACGAAATTGGTAGCTGCTGGTACTTTCGGTGCAAAAGAATGAAAACGTGCGAGGCAATTCAGCCAGGGTTCTTGATTGAACAGAGTGGTGAGAGGGCAGGTCATGTCAACAAAAACACAAAACACCCCAAAACGATTTGACAAGAATTGAAACGACAAGCATAACACAGGTGGCAAGTGGGTTGTGGTGGTCGCACTTCCCCGTGTCACAACACGATAAAAGTTGCACAAACCTCGGCAGGATTGATTCGGTTGGTGTCTGCGACAAGACAGGTCCCACCAAATAACACATCTTCTTTTTCACTGTTATTCACCGGCATTCGTGCCTGCGTTTTGAGCCTTTGTGCAGAGGATAACGACCCCCCCCCCCTCGAAAAAAAAGCTTTGATGTCAACACCGAACGGAGCCGCAGGACACCAAGCACTCAAAAGTTGACTTTGACACCGCTTTTACCAATTACACTTTGGTAGACTTCATTAGAAAGAGAACATGCTACTGTTCTTAGAGATGTGTCTGAAAGAAAAATGACAAAACGTTTTGTTACGACAAGTGAAGATGACATCAGATTTGAGGTTTTCAGTGAAGAGCTTCACACAAGTGCTATGAATGAACCATCCAGAAGTCTTACACACAAGAGTGCAGTGCAGACACAAGCACAAGACACGACGACGAAACCTGTGATTTACGGTCATTTTGTCATCCCGCACTGCACCAAGACCACATTACCGGTAATTAAAATTTGTGCCCAAGTTTCAGTCAGAATATGTCAAGTGGGCGGGACACCTCAAATTGAACTTCTGATGGAATACAAGAACCCCCAAAAGCATTGACTGGCTCCAAACGTATGTACCAGTGTTCTCTGCCTTCTTCCCACCCCGGAGTGTGGTAAAAATGTTAGATTTTGTTGCACTGCCCAAAGTAATGTCTGTTTGTTTGGTGCCTTGTTCCATGAGTGGCCAATTCGTCATGAACCTGCCCTGTCCCTCTTGCTACAGGAGGGATACACTGTTCCCAAAATTTCAACTTGCAAGAATGGAAGATTGCTGGAGGGAGGGATACACCAACCTAAAAATGTCAACTTGAAGGGAGAGAAGATTTTTCGCCCCCAAAAAAGGACACGACCTTCACGTTGCAATCCCGGAGCCGTTTCATCTTGACGTCCCCAAACTTTCACAATGACCGTAAATGAGGTTTGCAGTGTTTTCCAGAAAACCCCGCAGCAGAAAGCGAGATTGCACAGTTCGTTTTCCCACACAGAAAGAGTTTCTTAACAAATATGATAGCAAAGCACGAGGAAAGGCGGAGTAGTCTTTCAAATGTTGATTAGAACCAGTGACAGAAGGTGCTTGTTTATTCAAACATCTGAGATCGGCACAGGAGTGAAAGATGGCAGTCCACCCGCTTGTAGATCGTTCGGAAGCTCTCATTTAGACTGCAAACACAGACCAATTCTTTACAGTTAAACACTTGAAAACAGAAATTGAACAGACACAAAAAGAGGCACCTTGGTTGTGACAAAGAAAAAATGAAATTTTTGTTGAAAATTAGCAATTTCTGCAAAGGGAAGCACTTAACTGCCTAGAACACTGACCACCCAGAAACATGTACAAACGAGAATAAAACTTCTAAAAGTGGCAACTTAACAGCACTCAACGCTTTTGTGTGCTTACCTGTAATGCATTGCGGTGGTAAGCTTTCATTCTACATGAAATATTGACCGACAAGTGCAAAAATTCTCTCAAAGACAGCCCTCCGCTAACTAGACCGGAGTCAACTGCTTTTTCACACACACGTGCGGTGACAGTTGCAGAACGGTGTCGAACTTCGTTCCTATGTCTTGAATTTGGTGTTGGCGCACGCAAAGAAACCTGACAAACTACCGGTAAGTCAGCATTTGAAGGATTGATATCTTACCACAATGTTATCCTCATGTGCTGATGGTTGAGGCGACACGTTTGAGTTGGACATGGTGTCCGCTTTGGACTGCGATGCTTCTCCCGCTCCGTGAGAAGGGGAGTCGGAAATTTCAAGCTCGATGTTGTCGGAACTGACCGCCTGCTGCCCTGATGTCATGCGCTGTTGACTGCTGCGCACAACGGGTTGAGGAGTGCCGTCTGCAAGCAATGCACAAGCGGTAAGACAGGCCGGAAACACAGAGAAGTCAAAGGGGGAAGTGGGATTGTTTTCACAAGTATTCACCGTGCACTTCTGCAATGTGAGTGAACTAACTGCTCTCAGATTATTTTCAAGACCTTTCGTAACAATTGTGCCGCGCCAGATGTTACTGAATGCCGAAAGTTATAATTGCGGAAAGGAACACCATGGGAAACAACAAAGGTTTTCACCACATGTATGTGACCAGAAGAAATGAATGGCAAAGTGCTGATTGATAAACAACGGACAGGCTGTGCATGTAGAATTTGCACATTGAGAGGAAGACAGTGCACCACTTTACAGGAAAGTAAGAGGCACTTTTAATGAAGCGAGGAGGACGTTTATCCTGGGATCCCATGTTTCTTTTCATGCAATTTTCTGAATTTTGAAAAAAGGACATGCAGGATGGGCCAAAGGGCCAAAATTTTAAAGTCGAGAGCTCAGTGTACATGTATCTTAACGGGAACAATAACCTGATTTTAATCCTGATTGCAATGCACAGCAATACATAGGGCAATTTATGACCAGTTTGGGTTCACAAGATTTATCATTGAAAAAACAGCTGCACGTGTAGCATTTCTTTCCGACTGGAAACTGTGCAGCGCATGAAGTTCTTATGTTTGCACATGTATACACACGGGAAAGAACAGTCCAGTTACAACAGTACCACATTACAGTACCACGTTATATGTTCACAGCAACAAGACCACGTTACTTTCGCCGAATCATTTGTCCGTTTTTTGTTAGGTACCGCACCAAAGATCTTTTAGTCGAGTCTGTCTGTTCCCAATTCCATTGGCCACCATACGGAAGGAGGTTGAGGCAATTTTTCTGTCTAGGGTTAACTTTTTTGTGACAATAAAAACAGCATTAGAACCCGCTGAAAGATCTGAGATGTTACGTGAGGTAATAGCAAGTGAGGTGTGGGATATCATACCTAGCATATCACTAGAACAACTTGGACTAGACGTGGTAAAACTAGGCGTACCCTCCGTGTATTCGGTGTGGGTAGGGGTTGACTCGGACATGCTATGAACAGGTGAACTGAGGAAACCAGACCCGTGCAGTTCTTCATTCGCCACATGTCCGGCACTACCCATAATCTCCACACTGCAAAACAAGTAGAGGATTCTCATTACCGAACAAGGAATGCTTACAACATAAAAAGTTCCGCAGTTTTAACGGCAGATAAATAAGACTTGCAGTTTGATTTGCTAAAGTGCGTTACAACCATCACAGGAGATATATCTTCTCACCGTTTGATCAAAACATTTTTGCAACATCTTCTTGGTTGTTTTCGTTTTGTCTTTTCTACTTGTCATTTTGTAAAAGCATACATCCTAAAAAACGCCCCTAACTTCCAACTCACGAATACCGGCGCTGCAGTAAAAATCATTCTCTTCGACCTTTCCCGAGTGGCACGCCCGTGCCAATGAAATGTGTGAAAAAGATTCGCTTCACTTCTACGCACCACACCCATCAAGCAAATGTGATCAAGATACACGACACAAAATCTTGACTCGAATTGTCGCAAAGGAAAGAGTCTGGGTTGGCTGACAGGTTATGAAGATTGTCACATTGCAAAGAAAGTTCTTTTTTACAGTTTCGAGGAAAAACTACATTAGTGAAAGCCAGTCACAGAACGAAAACTCTTTCAGCTGGTAAAAACTCTTTCAGCTGGTAAAATACACGCGCTATCTTTCAACTCTCTTGCAAGCGCGCAGGGTGCGAAAGATGGAAGTTCTTACGAGGATCTGGTGGAAGTGGTGGAGACGCGCGCGTGCGCGGAACTGGACGCCGCGGCCGCCGCCAGACTGCGCTCCTTCTGCCCATCAGCCAGCGCCTCGGCGAACGTCGGCGGCGGCGTTGACGTGGCCGGCAACAGATCTGGTCTTCCACCAATCGCCCCCACTGAAAATAGCCAGAGGGTAAACACAATTGTCGGATGTCTGAGCAACAACACTTTCCTCTTTCCTCCAAGCAAAAACAAACCGCAGCGTACGTACCACGGGTATGCAAGGGAAACTGCAACAAATGCAAATACCTGTTTCTTCGTTGCTTGTAGTTCGCATTCTCTCTCGACTGTCCCCCTCCGTGTTGACTGACCGTTGTCGCCCGGGTACACCCTTTTTCTTCGAAGGGGAATGCTTCAAGGCTGAAGTGAAAAATTCAAATTTGTTCGTCGACAACTTTGGATTACATTTCACAAAAGCTGCACCAAAGCCAAAAAAAAGAAAAAAAAACCAAAAAAAAACTCAATTTCACCAGCAAGTAGTTTCCAACAGGATCTATCATTGTGGTCAAAAACATTGTGCACATTTACCACCAACACGTTTGTGAAACAGGGAATTGTAGTGTGTACTCTACGTCAGACACCAAGATTAGGCAAGGGGGTTTAATAAAGATGTTTCGTCCAGTACCAACAAAGATGATACTTAGTAACTCGGGGCCACAATCTCGTTAATCAGGACATTCACTTTCTACCAAATAAGAACCACACCATTTAAGCAAGTATACAAAGAGCTGGTCCGGTAGGTTCACAATACGTGTGACTAGTATTTGAGGCTTAATTAGTAAATGACACTTGATGGAGTTACTAACCTAGCGCACTTGTAGCTGAACAGGGCGGGGAATGAAAAAACATAAAACAGATTAACATCCGTCAGAACAACATGTATCAGATAAGTGGATTCACAGAACATTTCACACCACACGAATTGAGAACAATGTCATTCGTCAATGTAATTTTCCAGAAGGTTTTTCGAGATTAGTTGTGGAAACAAATTTTTGGACGGAACATGAACAACGTGTTTTACACCACAGAGAGAAAACACAAAGTTGGTTTTAAAACCCTCCAAATTTCCACACAATCTTAGACATTTGTTCGCGTCAACAGAAAAGTTGTCATTTGAAGCTACTGGAACAAAGACGTCAATTGCAAATAAATGTACTGTCCCAACTCAGCGTTCAAGTCCCCTTTGCAAATACCTACAAGGCTGACAATTTCCTGCCCTCAACAAACAGAAAAAAAAAGAAAGGGACAAACACTAATTGCCTCTCTGTACTCAATCAATTGGAGCTTGTGTTGTAAAAAAAAATTCTGCAAACAACAATGAACACAAACAAGCAACGAAGCAATTGATGTGTGTCTTTGTGGTAAAAGTCCAAAGCCACAGAATTTCTACGTTCTTTTTTCTTCTGCACTGGAAAATTCGTGGTGATAGTGAGAGACCAGGCCATTGCTGCACAAGCACGCACAAAATGAACAAACAACAGAAAACAAGGGCGTTGAACCAGCGTCGAGGCCGCGCGTCCATTCATGCTCGAGTTTTGTGGTCACGTGGTGGGTGGTACATTTGGTTAGGGGTCTCTGGTGCTGACCAAGACAACGAAGGCAGTATGACTCAGATATGCCGCTCTACTTCACAGCGCGAGGCCCAAAAATTAACAAACAAGTACGCCTCGTGGGTGTAAAGGCTGGGCAGGTGGCAGGGGACGCCAATTCAACACACTCCTCAATCCGTCACACAAGTGAGATGGTTTGGGGAAAAGTGTGCTGTCTTTGCCGGGGGGGGGGGGGTTTCACAATGGCAACAACAATGATTACATGACACCTGCGTGACTCCAGGCCGCAAGGTGTATGTAGAATCAGCCTGAAGGCAGCGTGGTTCAGATGGAGTTGTGGTGGGGGCAGTAGATGGAGGCTGACATAACAGGGACTAAATAGACGACTCCAACATGACTCCAGCAGAGCGGTTTAAAACTCAATCAGGACATTTGTTCTATTTTTGCCGCATTTTCTTGCAAAAACGACAAGGACAAATGTGTTGAATAAAAACATTTGCAGGGGACAGGGGTGAGAGCTTGGGAGGACACAGATCGATGTGGCGAATAAAAAGTCTCTAACACTGAAGCATAGCCAGGAAAATAAACAAACAGAAAAACCCAACAGTTGCGTCAACTGCATGGAACAGCACTTCTCTTCCCGACGGTGCATCACAGAAGCCAAACGCGTGAGGAATTGAACTGGCTATCTTCTATCAAATGTAATCATTCTAATTGTTACACTATGCATGTACATTTCTTGCCTTACCTTGCACTTCAAATCGTACGAAGAAACAAACATCATGATGCTATTAGATTCCCAAATTGCTTTTCTTTCCAAGATTTTTGGAGAAAAATCTGACAAACTGCTTTCCTTTTTTTTAACTCCCTCACTTTTCCCACCCAGTTTTGACCCTGTATCAACTAGAATGATGTACACATCTGTGATATTCAGACCGCACAATCACTGCAATGACAACATTTAAAACTTCTATTTCCATGGACTAGGCACAGTTGATGTGGTCACAATATTCATTGCATACTTTCTGTGACAATATGTAACAGTTTCTTGTTTTGCCATCAACATGAACAGTGTTTTGTTCAACATTTCCACTGATTTCTTGCTTCTAGGCTTGCCTTGCGTATCTGTCTCCTCCGTAACGAAAAAAAACCTGACAAATCTTGCCAGATTTCCTATCAAAGTGAAAGTTTCTAAAACACGCAAAACTGAAAAAGTTTCTTCGAAGCGTCAATTTTGTTCTCAAGCGGCACGATTCGAGGGAATGTCATAACAATGTTAACATCACAACTACTTTGCTGCAACCAAAAATAGCCAAACAAATAAAATTTGGAAAAGAAAAATTTTGAACGAAAACTACTGAGTAAAATACGCTTCAGAGAATTACCATGCCTTCAGATAGGACCATGGTTCCAGTGTTGGAGCAAGTATTCAAAGCTACTGTTGAACGTAACCAAAAGAAAACTTGCTCTGAACGAATTTTCTGTCTCAAAACCAAATTGGAAAGTTGAACATGCTGACAGGTGAACCAAACAAAGCCAAAATTGAATACACGAGAGACAATTTGCAGAAATGAAGTCAAGAGAAAATTCTATGTTACAAGGGCAAGTCCAAATTTGGGAAATGAATCCATGTCCATCTTTCTTCATTTCTGCACACTGTCTGATGTAGGCTGTAGTTTCAGATTTGTTTCACGACAAAGCAAAACTTCTAGGTATCAACCGAGGTGTATGTAGATTTCTAGTTAATTACAGCAGCGGGAAAACTCAACTTTTCATAAGGTTCACTTAATAAATCACACAAACAGTTTTTAATACACGCTAACTAGATATTTACCTAAATGGACCAGTTTTCTGAACCTCATATGAGGTCCTTTGATGTGAGCATCCACTGAAGTGAGGAGTATTGTGTTACAATGTGGTAAATCAACTGGACGAGTCGAAGTTGCCGCAGTGAAAAGAACGGCGTTTTCTTCCCTGAGAGGCTTCGAACACATGTAGCAAATGACATCGTAGGAAATGAGTATCTTTACTTCCGGCGCGTGGACTTCACCTTCTAACTAAACTACCAACACAGGTGTGTTGCTCTTCTTCTCCTTCTTCTTTTTTTTTTTTTTTGTAAAGACACCCAAACAAACAAACTTTACCGTACATGCCTTTCACACAAAAAACAAAAAGGTTCGAAAATAACAGAAAGACAGACATACTTCAGAACTAAACCAAGAAATCTGAAGCTAGAGCAACCACGACTGATTTTTCACTGCACTTCGGACAAAGTAAACAACCGAACAATTTTCACAATGGGTGGGGACAACATGACAAGAAATCTGACTAATCTCGAGAACAATTTCAAAACCGATCTGGAGTAAATGTCTACAAACTTAAATGTAAAGGTACCTTCTTAACAAATAGGAACTAAAAGTACAAGAAGGACCACAAGAACACTAAATTTGTTGTAGCCCCCTCCTGCAATTGACTGGAATTTTCCCAAGTTTGCCTTTCACTTTCAGGAAGGTCAATCATGTATCTTCACATAATTTTAGGTAGAAGCATGTTTACACTGACAATAGTTACCCTGAAGGACAAAGTTGACCTGTGTTTGAATATGAGATTCTAATTGGGCCTGAGATTGTGTTTGATCTAAAAGTATTCGAAACAAGCAAATGAACACGTAAAATTCTGGAGAATTGTCAAAAACATGTAGAAGAAACAACATCTGAAGAACAACACACGACGACACGTTCGAAAAGTGAATTCATTTCCCATCCAGCAAAAAGTGCCCCTCCTCAAAAATTGCAAATGTAGCTGGTACTTACATGACGGAATTTTCTTGAACACAGTACTAGAATAAAAGTTCTGGAATCTCTGTGCGTAGAAGCCTGGTCTGTGCACCGAAATTGTATCCTGTTGAAAGAAACACGAAAACTGAACACACAACAGTATATTTTACTCTTCCCAATCAACAGACCAGACAGAACGATAAGAGGACAACTGGTACCACTGCGGTGTTCTCGATGACTCAATCGAGAAGTAAAACTTGTGTTCAGTGAATGGGTGTTGTGGTGACAAATCAGAAGCAGTGATACGAACCCCGTCATGTACCATTGCCTTCATTGCGTGCTCCAATCGTTTCTTCAGTCGGTAACTTTGGAGAATATCGATGATACCGGCATACAGGAGTAACCGTTCTCCTTTGGAATTGCGAGCTGGAATACCTCCCGGACTACAACAACAAATGCAACAACTCCGCTTCACCACAAATAAATTATTGTCAGGAAAGAAAAGGCAAGAGTAGCAGGGCTTAGCCGTCAGCGCTGACACCAGAAAATAAAGGATACTCACGGCACGTCCTCATTTTCAAGTTCTACAGGTTCTGAGTGTGCTTGGATCGACTCCATTGCTGTGGAATAAGCTGCTATTCGCTGCTTCATCGATCTCCCCCGTGACAACGCTACAAACAAACGGGCTTCATCAAGCACTGACTGACAAGAGACCAAATTGCTTGTGCTAAAGTGGTTAGAGAATTAGGAAAAGATCAAAGTCAAAGTGCGTGGCCTCGGAAACTGATTCTTACATTCATTGAGGGGATTGGGTTTGACGCTCCAGCCAGCAGCCCTTGCAGCACCAGTGGTTGAGTTGACAGAAGCATCCAAATCTTCTTGTCGCTGTTCTTCCTGTGAAACAGTTTGGTTATTTTTATTCACACCGGATTGAAGAGAATCATCTCGGGGCAGCGAGTCTGGAAACAGGAATGGGACAAAAAGAAATCTCGATTCTGATAGGATTTTTTTACGCACTGCTTCTCGAGATGACACGTCAAGATTGTGGACACCCAGCAATAAACTGTAGTCCATAATTTTGAAGCTTTGTAACACCTGAAAATAGAGGACAGGTTTGCATGAATAAAATTTGTTCGACAACAACGTTCTTTGACGAGCAAAAGCATTTCAAGTGATTGCAATTTCAACGTGAATCTGTACGGTTTTTCAGCTTGCAGGATTTGACAAAACAGACAACACTGCGTACCCGACAATCACGTTCTATTGTTTTGATAAGAGCACTAAAAGTATCGGCCTCCAGCATGATGCCTTCTTGATGCAGTTCCATGTAGTCTAAGTCCTTCAGTGTGGGACTCGATTTGTTGCGTTCGTGTTTCGATGCTTTGCGTTTGTACGTACTCCCTTTGAGATCATATTTCTCGTGCATTTTCACAGACGACGGCAGCAGATTGTTCATCACAACGAAACGAATGTTTTTCCCGCCACACTGAAAACACACGACATTGCAGAAAATGGTCGCAAAAAAGGAAAATGTCGCTCGAGACTAAATCACTCGTTTCACGGGAGAATTCCACAAACCTGATAGCAGTAGAGACCGTAAAACTTGGGCAGTAATGTGCGAGGATTTTGATTCAAGTTCTACAAAAGAACACACAAGTATGTAGGCACACTGTATTAGCTCCTCTTGCGGTGATACGAACTGAAACATTTTCTTGCTACAAACAGGCCACATTGATCGAACTTGCAAAACTCCCAGATAATTGAAATTCCACCCCATTACAGGCAGCCTGACCCCTCTCTCTTTCGTGGTCTTCACGCAGATTATAGCTTTGCAGTTCTGTCCACCAACAAGAAATGTAGGGCCAACTGTTACCATGTAATATCCAGGAAGCAGTTTCTGTAAGAAATCTGCCTCTTTGTGCTGCACGGTTTTGATGATGAATTCGTCGTCGTTAGTGATGTAGAAAATGCTACCACTGGCACCAGGGTTCGACAGTTCTTGAAGAGGCTCATTGCAAAGCGACAACTGCAAAAATCATAAGAACAACCTGAATGCTGCAACCACACCACACAAACTTGTTCGCACACACTTGAGAGAATACAGCCAAACGGGCAGGTGGCACGGGTCAAGCGGTTTGAACTTGGGGTTCCCAACAGGAAAAGTTGCAACTTAGTTTGCATAAATAAGGCCGGTGGACATCTGGAGCTGGTTGATACGCACCAGAAAGTCGTCAGGCTGAATACCGAAGAGTTCCCTGAAGTATCTAAATGCTATGGGTGCATACGTCTTGAAGCGGAAGTCACTGTAGTGGTGTGCCGGCGTCAGATTGCTTCCTTCCCTGCAAAAACACCGGAAGGGTCCCATACACAAACAACCCTTCGTAATTTTGGATCTAATCGTTTTTGATTCTTCACTCGTAAGCTCTAAGTGCTTGGACAAGGCAGCGCGATATTAGCAGCGGCCTGAACTAGAGCCTATCCCGAGTGAGGCTGTGATCGCGAGTTTCAGAGTGCCGACCATTTGCATGTCAGGTACACTACATTGTGAGTGTTGGCACAATCCTGTGAACAGTTAGCTGACAAGACTGGGAGCAAAGTTGTTAGGTTCGCCGAATTTTCGCAATGGTGCCTGACTGGCCGATTGTTTCTGTGCAATCTATGTACCTGGTGAACTGTTTCCAGCATCATGAGCTGAAATGCCAGTCGGTTCGCTTTTGTGCAATGAACTTGAAAACCGGATGTTTTGCAGAATGAAGAAAAAGACTGCGTTTTCGCAGCAGTTATAAGTGTTGGATGCATGCTTTTTATGAAAGCGAAAGAGAGGAGAGGAGCTCAAAATGTTTTCTCTTTCTAGTTTTCGGATACCACAGAAAGCTTCACAAAAGGCTTTACATGCGAGTGAAAAAAATCTACTAACAAATAAATAAACAAACAAGGGCGTTGTTTTTAGCGTCAGCCGCGCGGCCAATCGAGTTGGGAGGGAGAGGGGGGAGGTTGCCTGCAGCGACGACGGTGCAGGCCGCGCGGCTGAAACAAATAACACGGAGATTACATTTTCATTTCACAGACAACATTCACGAAAGTCCCCCAAAACAAAAACAAGTGGCCGAAAAATCAACTGCGAACGTCGTTTGCGACACACTAAACAGGTCACCTTTCACAGACGTGCTTTTCGTATTTGACACCTAAGAACGCTAAAGGTCCAAACAAATGTGAACTGAAGCTGGATGAGCCTAAAGCACATTACGCGGCCCGCCAGAAACCACACCTCGTCGGCAATAGATCTGATTACTTGATCCGATTATTTTTGTCTCTGTTTTTATTTCTGATTGTTCTGGGCGTCCCAACCACCCACCCATACATTGCAAAATTCGACACACTGTCAAGTGCAGAGAATAAAATGGGTGACCAAGCAAATAGCTGTCATGTCTGATGGGACTGACACCAGAAGATGTGAACGAAACGATGCAAGATATACAAATGACCAAACAGATGCGTGTACAATAACAGCGGCATAGAGTGGCAACTGGAAACATGGATAGAAGAAAACCGAAACAAGTTTTAGGAATGAAAGATAAAACCATCTATACATAGCAAACAGCTTCGTCACTCTTACCTCGGGAAAAATACTGTCTCTACTATCGTAAAATCTTGCAAAAGCAAGTCACGTTTGGGCTTAGTGGACAGGCTTGTAATACTTTGCCCAATTCCCAGTTGCATAGCGGCCATAAGTTCTGAAGTTGGTTTCTGTTGGTCAAAAACACAAAGAGAAAAAAGACAAGAATTGAAATAACAGGTTACAGCCTGTGGCTAGCAGTACCCTAACGGGTCCCACACAGTACTTACTTGGGGAAAAAGACACTGTCTACAACAGTAAAATCTTGCAGCAGCACGTCTCTGTCGGGTTTAGATGACAGGCTCCCCACGCTCTGACCGATGCCTAGCACTATAGCGTTCATCAATTCAGACGTAGGTTTCTACATGGTAACAACAGTAAACAAGCAACTAAATACAACGGACTAAACGACAGAAGAAAACAAAGACGGAAACGTGCAGCGAAGCGCCAGAGCGCTCACGTTTTGGACGTCTGAAAGGCGAAATAGGTGATAGTTCTTTTCTTGTTGATGAACAAACTGTTTTCCCACGACGATATCTTTCATTATTTTCGTCAGTTTGTTGCAGCTGACTTTTTGGCAGGTGGTGGGAAAAACTTTCGTTTCATTTTGGCGATTCTTCTGTGTCGGGTGTTCTTTTATCGGAACGTACAAGCAAGAAACATGTGGCAAGGACGACAGAGTTTGCAGAACCAGAATGACGGACAAGCAGGAAAGAAACAAAGCCACGGATTGAACCTGGCGACATGAAAC
>JAAUYG010117153.1_pt1 | contig 13219 bp, 12 predicted proteins | sample 7278091 | NCBI WGS metagenome assembly JAAUYG01 (sample SAMN14350201, study PRJNA611818) | marine sediment metagenome | isolation source: surface marine sediment (0.6m) | place: French Polynesia: Moorea | collected 2018-08
AAGCCAGGACAGCCCTTACGGGCTTTGATCCTTGTCCGCTGCGGCCGGGTCTGCTTCGACTTTCCGGCCGGTGGACCCGTCCGTGCTTTTTTCGACGGGCGCGGGCTCCGCCTCGGCCGGCCCGTCCACCCGGTAAATCGTCCAGGTGCCTTCTTCTCCGGTAAAGACGCCGCGCCCTGGTTTGACTTCGGTGTCGGGATGATACTCGAAAGGTTCGGGGGCCGTGGCACAGGCCGCCAGGCCGATAACCGCCCATAGCACCCATCCCTTGAATAATGGCTTTATGATGGACATTCCCAAGGTTCCTCGTCTTCGTTTAGAATTTGACACGGACCCCCGACATCATCGTGTTGACGTCCTCGAAATCCGTGTCGTTGAAGTTGTCCCGGTCGAGGGCGTGCCAACGGTAACCGATAAAGTATTCCGTGCCCCACTCGGACATATCCTGAACGATCTGGAAACCCACCGTGTCGGCTTCGTCGCCGTTGGCATCGATTCTGTTGTGACGCGCATAATCGATCCCGAAGCGGGTTTCACCGGCCTCGAAAAACTTGGCCCGGTAACCCAGTTTGGCGTAGTAAAAGTTGGCGTCGTTGCGGTCTCTGCCCGTGCTGTCGGTGGCGTCGTTCTCGAAATCCTGGACCCCGCCGGCCAGCGTCAGGTTCAGCCCGCTGTCGTGTAGAATGGAGGCACTGCCGCTGAGCTGATGTTCGATGTCCCGATTGATGGCCTGGGGGTTGGCGTATCCGGCCCCGGCGGCAACTTTGAACGCACCCAGTTTGGCGGCGTAACGCAGGGCCACGTCGCCGCCGTCCGAAAGGGCGCTGGTCGAGAGCGTGACGCCGTAGAAGCTGGGCGTGTCGTAGCGAATGCGGTTGCGGCGGCTGAGACCGTCCATGTTGTTGAAGACATCGCCGACGTTGACGCCGGGAAGGCTTTCGCTCTCGTCGTCGTACCAGAGAATCCCGCCGGCGTTGATGTCGATATCGGAATACCCGCCCAAAGCCGTGCCGGAAAGGTCGATTTCAGCGATGTTGTTGGTAGCCGTGTCGCCCTTCCCGAGGTAGAGCTTGCCGAATCGTTTGGAGGTAATCTGGGCGTCGATCCAGCGATCGTCAAACGAGTCGCCGTCGGGGTTCTTGTCGTTCTGATTGACCACATTGCTGGGGTTGCTCTGGTACTCAAACTCCATCCGCGTACCCACGGTGATGTCGTCGTTGACCTTGGCACTCCCCAGGAAACCGATCCGTGAGGACGAGGCGTCATTGTCCACGAAGTAGTAGTCTGAATTGTCCCCGTCATCCGCAACCATGGCGGCCCGATTGGCCTGGCCGTAAAGCTCGAGCTTGACCTTGTCTTCCTTGTGGCTCACCATGGCCTTGGTCGGTGTCGGATCGGCGACCAGGGCGATTTCCTGCTTGGCCGCCTCCATGACCTCCTCCTTCATGGTGCCCATCTGTTGCTGCAATTTTTCGATGGCCTTGGCCTGGGCTTCGATCTGGCGCTGCTGCTGCTGGATGAGTTCTTCCATGCGTTTGAGCATGGCCTCGTCCACCGCCAGGGCCGGCGCGGCCACCAAGAGGATAACTCCCGCCAGTAAAATCCCTGCAAAGCAATGCCGCAAAGGGGTTTTAATTAAACGCGCCATAACCATTCCTCCTTTTGCAAATAGTTGATTAACCTGACCTGGGCCTAATGCTCGCCCTGGTATTCAACCCGATCGATGGGAAAGGCCATGGAGAAAACCGATGGGAACGGAGGCGCCCTGATGCCAAGAATTGCGGGGCGTCCCAACGGGCAAGGATGATCGGGGCCAGACCCTGTCGTCCGGGGTGAACACCGCCTAACCTAAAAAAGACGACACTCGGAATATGGAAAATTATCAGTAATGATAACTTAAACAGCAGAAGAAAAACGGGAAAACACCATATTTTAAAGAAAAGTCTAGGACTTCAAGGTCGCGATGGCGCTGGTCAGATCGCGACTGAAATCCGCCAGGGTCAGGCTCAAGGCCGCGACAATGGCGGGGTAATCTCCGCCGGCCACCGGCTGTCGGTATACGGCCTTGGTTTTGGGAAGCACCTGCCGCCCCCGCGCATCGAGCAACTCCCAGCGGACGGACAGGACCGCATCGCCCCGGGGGTCGGCGTCGAAGCGTGTAACTTCCATCTCGATGCGGTGCAGGGGCTTCAGCGTGCTGCGCCAGGGATGCGTATAGACCGCATCGGTGCCGAGCAGCAGGGACAGGTTTTCGGCGAGCACGCGTTGAAAATTGCGCTGCAGGGGTTCGGCCCAATTGGCGAAGTCCGCCATCTGGATCTCATTCATGCCGATGCGGGTCACGATCTGGGGTCGGTTGAGGTATTCGGGAAAGGCCAGGGGACCGATGCCCAGGGCCGCAAGAGGGGTGTAACCACTTTCTGCCGTCGCTGCCTCGTCCGTCATCGGGGCCAGGACAAACAGACGGGTGGCGTCCGTGGTGCCCGGCCCCAGGTTCACGCAACCCGCCGGGATGATCAGGATGAGACCAATTATCAGCGCCATGGATTTGGTTGCCGTAAACCGCATCACTTCTCTCCTGAACCGGTCTTGCCCCGCAGGAGGACATCCGGCTGCTGCTGCAGCATTTCGGTGAGCGCCCGCACCGAGCGCGCCGTGGCCGCAATCTCGTTTAAAGCCGTGGAAAGATCATAGCCAAAATCCGAGTCCGCCGAATAGTCGGCGGTGAGGCGCTCGATCTTGACCAGCTCATTCTCAGCCTTAGCCATGGCGTCCTGGATTTGGTTCATGGTCCGGATGGCCTCGTCGGCCACCGGATCCACCTGGCGATCGAGGTTCTGGATCAAACCCCGCGCCGAGGTCGCCGTTTTTTTGATTTCGTCGGCCATGACCCCCGAACGACCGCGCAGTTCTTCCGCCAGCATGGCAACCTCATGGGCCGCCCGGGTAAAGTTCTGCACCAGGTTTTCCAGGCCCCGCTCTTCAATCACATCGCGGAGCTCGATCATGGCGGTGTTGATGTTGTCAACCATGGCCTTCAGGTCCAGTTCTTCCAAGGCATTGGCCAGCCGCTCGATGCTCGAGGGCACGGTGGGGATTTCCGGCAGGCTGCCGTCGCCGCGCAGGTTGACGGGGGTGCCCGGCAGCAGATCCAGGGATACCGCCAACTGTCCGGTCACCAGGCTCTGCAGGGACAGCTGGCCCCTCAGGCCGTGCTTGATCAACCGATCCAGTTCATTCGGGTCCACCCGATACAAATCTTCATCCGGCGGTGGTTCAACCTCATGGAAACGCCGGTTGTCCGTCTCGATATAGACGGGAATATCAAATTCGGCATCGCGGCTGTTGTAGAAGACACAGATGTCCAGTACCTGTCCCACCGGCACCCCCCGGAAAAGGACCGGCGCGCCGACCGACAGCCCCTTGAGGTCGCCGTCGAAATAGAGGACAAACTGGTCCCGATCTCTAAAAAAGGCCCCCGAGCCGAAGGCCAGAATGCCCACCACCGCCAGGATGACGGCACCGATGACAAAGGCCCCGATCATCGCCGTATTCGCCTTTTTGCTCATCGCTTCGCTCCAACCGATAGGTATGCCCGCATAGCAGGGTCAGGCCGCCTGGCCGTTGCGGCTTTCCTTGCCCCGGGTCAGAAACCGCACCACCCGCGGATCTTCGGATTCCGCCAGCAGACGTTTGGGATCCCCGGTTGCGATCATGGTCTTGGTTTCCGGGTCCAGGAAAACGGAATTGTTGCCGATGTCGAAAATACTGGCCAGTTCGTGGGTGACCACCACGATGGTGGCCCCCAGGCTCTCCCGGATTTCGAGAATCAGGTCGTCCAGCAGCTTGGCACTGATGGGATCCAGCCCCGCCGAGGGTTCATCGAAGAACAGGATTTCGGGGTCCAGGGCCATGGCCCGCGCCAGCCCCGCCCGTTTGCGCATGCCGCCGCTGATTTCGGAAGGGTAGAAATCCTCGAAACCGGCCAGCCCCACCAGGGCCAGTTTCAGGGATACAATTTCCTGAATATCCTTGGGCCTCAAAGACGTGTATTCCTTCAGGGCCAGGGCCACGTTTTCGGCCAGGGTCATCGAACTCCACAGGGCGCCGCTCTGATAGAGGACGCCCATGCGGCGCATGAGGCTTTCTTGCGTATGAAGATCGGCCTCCCAGAAACTGACGTTCTCGTACAGGACGCGGCCCTTGGCGGGCGATTTGAGCCCGATGAAGTGACGCAACAGGGTGCTTTTCCCGCAGCCGCTGCCCCCCATGATGATGAAGATGTCCCCGCGGTCGATGGTGAAATCCAGATCTCGCTGGATCACGAAATCACCGTAGGCCATGGTAAGATCTTCCACGACGATGTGGGCCTGGACTTCAGTCATTCATTCGCCCCTATCCGAATTTCGGTTTCAAGCGCTTAATGTCGAAGGCCCGTTAGGCCTCTGTTCCGCTCGGGCTTCGGCATCCATACCTCTCAGACGCCGATGATATCGCAAATCACCGTGATCACGGCATCGGCCACGATTATATACACGATGGCGGTCACCACCGCCGAGGTGGCCGCCGCGCCCACGGCCATTGCGCTGCGGCCGCACTGCATGCCCCGCATGCACCCGGCCATGGCCACGATAACGCCGAAAATGGCGCTCTTCACCACGCCCACCAGAAAATCACCCAACCCCACGGCGGCCTGGGTCTGGACGAGATATTGTTTCAGGGGCAGGTCGAGCAGACCGGTGCCCACGATAACGCCGCCCAGAATGCCCATCAGATTGGCGTAAATGCACAACAGCGGCAACATCAGCACGAGGGCCAGCATGCGCGGCAGCACGAGATAGTCCGTGGGCGATATGCCCATGGTCACCAGGGCGTCGATTTCCTCGTTGACCTGCATGGTGCCGAGCTGGGCTGCAAAAGCGGCCCCCGTGCGCCCGGCCATGATGATGGCCGCCATCATGGCGCCCATTTCCCGGGCCATGGCCAGTCCCACCAGGTTGGCCACGAAGATCTGGGCCCCGAACATCTCGAGCTGCACGGCCCCCACGAAGGCCAGAATCAGTCCCACCAGAACGCTGATCAGGGAGATGATGGGAAGCGCCTGCGAGCCGCAGTTCTGCAGCAGGACCCCGAAGTCGCGCCAGGGAAAGCGTGTCCGGCCGGTAATCGTTCGGATGAAACTTGCGGAGACTTCGCCTGTAAAAACCAGCCCGCTGACAACGGCCTGCCAACTGCTTTGGGCCATTCGACCGGCGCGCACCAGCAGGCTTTCGCGTGCCGCCCCGCGACGGGCCCCCTGTCGTTCAGGTACGGCCATGGCCAGGTGCAGCATGCGCCGGACACCGTCGGGCAGCCCCTCGTCTTCGAGCTGAATATTCGCGGTCTGGGAGTGATGGTATATTTTTAAAAGAAAGGCCAGGAACTGGCTGTCCCAGCCTGTTAGCCGGGTGGTGTCGAAAGCAACACGCTCCGTCTGGTCCGAATCGCCGATAGCCGTTGGGAGGTCTTGAAAATCGGGAATTGCGGCGCCTATCGTCCAGGCACCGCTAAACCGGATTTGCACGCGGCGGCCCGACACGCGCTGGCACTGAAATTCAGGCTTCTCCGGCAGGGGTTCCATCATCGATCCAGGTTGCGGGCAACGGAAATGGAAACTAGCTGGTATCTCGCCCGGCCGGCCTAAAAGGCATAATGCAGGCCAAACAGAAACATGTTAACGCCGGGATTCTCGTCGGACAGACTGGCATTGGACATATGCTGAACACGAACACGAGCACTCAATTCGTCCCAGAATCGATAGCTCAGGCAAAGATGGCTGGTGAACGAAAAGAGGGTCCCGAGATCTTCGTCGCCGTATTCATCTTCGGACATCAGGGTTGCCGCCGAACCGACGCGGACATTAAAATCATGACCGTCGCCGAGCACAAAGGCCAGTCCCAGGCTGCCAATGGCTCCGGTTTGGCCACCACCGTCAAGGACACCGGCCGTGCTGGTCACGCGCATGCCGAGGCTGATTTCATCCAAATTCCAGCGCCAGGGCAGTTTGTAATTAGCGAGGGCTTCGTACTGGGTGAAGGATTCATCACCGTCGTTGAAACTGAAGCCGCCCTGCCCGCCGATTTCCCAGTTGGTGTCTTCCGAGGCGCGGCCCGGAAGGGCCGGCAGCAAGAGCAGGGTGATCAACACAATCAGGGCTCCAACCGAACGAACACGGACTTTGCACAACCCCATACGCGACTCCCGAACCGTTGTAACTGCTGGCGTCAAAAGCATCACTGCTGCTGGAAAGGTAGTGTTAAAACACCCGATAATAACCTGAATGTCAAGGTTTAACCCGAAATATGGGTTGTCTGCCACCATCGAAAGGCTTAGACTATCCTTCTCATGTGACGGTACACACGCTTATGTGACGGTACATACGGCTGTCGGTGGACCCGGCGGAGCCGGGGCCCCGTCATGCCGCTGTTGTCCGGGCCCCACATGGACATAGCCGGCATCGCTTGATGGCTTTGATCGATCGCCGCCCCGAGCATAAAACAGCGACCACCGCGATTGCGTTACAGCGGCATTTTGAACCCAACCCTGGTCAGCGCGGGCCAGCACCAGCGGAGACGTGGCCGACGGTACCGCGGCAGTCATGTATAGCGCCAGTGATTCGAACGCCGACGGGAACGCGCGCGGGCGTCGGGATCAAGCAACGTCAAACGTCAGGCATGATCAATCGGCCGGTTGCCGCCCAACCAATCTGTAGCCCCATGGTTATTGGAGGATCGAAAGCAAGCAATGCCGGACAAGAACCACAGCGCACGGTACGCCCGGATGAAAACATCGGCCGTAGACGCCATGCAAGGCCTGCGTCCCGGTCAGCGCGTGTTCATCGGCTCTGGCTGCGGTGAACCCCAGCACCTGGTCAACGCCCTTCTCGATCGTGCCGCCGGTTTGTCCGACCTTGAAATCGTGCGCCTGCTCAGCCTCGAGAGTTCCCTGGTGGCCATGATGGCCGAGGAAAGCCAGGACCGGCTCTTCAACGTGCGCTCCATCTATCTGGGCTCCGGCCAGACCCGCAGTCTTCAGGCCAACCAGCGTTTCATCGCCCCCATGCCGCTCTCGGCCGTACCACGCATCTTCATCGAAGGCCACCTGCCGCTGGATCTGGCGCTCATTCAGGTCACACCGCCGGATGCCTACGGCTGGATGAACCTGGGGATATCCGTCGACGTCACTCTCGCCGCCGCCCAGTCGGCCGTCAAGGTCGTGGCCCAGGTCAATCCACGCATGCCCCGTATCCCCGGACAGGGTATTATTCACGTGGACCAGGTGGACGCCGTTGTCGAGGAGGATGAGGCCCTGCACAGCGCCTATCCCCTGGATGTCTACCGGGACGCCGAGGATCTGGCCCGTCTGGCCGCCGGTCTGGTGGAAGACGGTGCCACCCTTCACCTCGGCCTGGGTTCGACTTCGCAGGCCGTGGCCCGCGCCCTGGCGGACAAAAACGATCTCGGCGTCCACACCGAGATTCTCACCGGGGACCTTCTCGACCTGGCGTTCGGGGGTGTCGTCACCAACCGTTACAAGACTGTCAACCGAGGCAAAAGCGTGGCTGGAAGCGCCATTGGCACGCCGACGCTTTATGCGGCCCTGAACGACAATCCAGCCGTGGAATTCCGGCCTTCGGATTTCGTCAACAACCCGGCGGTGATCGCCCGCCACCACCGGATGACCTCCATTTGCGCGGCCGGCACCATCGACCTTACCGGTCAGGTCCTGGCCGACGCCCTGCCCCAGAACCATTTCTCGGGCGTGACCGGCATGCTGGATTTCGCCATGGGCGCTCACATGGCCCTTAATGGGCGCTTGATCATTCTGGCTCCCGCCCTCAGCGAGGACGGCCGCACGAGCCGTATCGTCACCGCCCTGGACAACGGTTCGGTGGTCATCCCCAGGGGATACGTCACCCACGTGGTCAGCGAATATGGCGCCGTCAACCTGTTGGGCAAAAACATGGAAGAACGCGCCATGGCCATGATCAGCCTGGCCCATCCGGATCACCGCGAATCCCTTTTCGACCAGGCCAAGACCGGCGGGTTGATTGGGCGGCACCGGTCTCTGAAGGAATCGCTTTTCGGGATCTACCCGCAGCGCATGGAAGAGACCCGCCACTACGACGGCCGCAAAGTCGTATACCGCCCGACCAAACCAACCGACAGTCGTTTGATTCAGGAGCACTTCTACCAGATGGAAGCCCAGGACGTAGAAAAGCGCTTCTTCAGTTTACGGCGGCATTTTTACCGGGACGAGATGGAGGATATCGCCCAGGTGGACTATGTTAAAAACTTTTCGATCGTGGCCGTGACCGGAGAAATCGGCTTCGAGCGCATCGTCGGCCTGGGGGGCTATTTCAAGGGGCATGGCACTGCGGCCGAGGTGGCCTTCTCCGTCGCCAAGAACTGGCAGGGCAAGGGGATCGGCAGCGTCATCCTGTTGAAACTGGCCGAAGCCGCCCGCGTGAACGGCATCTCCACCCTGACGGCCTATACCTTGCCAAACAATCGCGGCATGATCAAATTGTTCAAAAAGCTGCCCTATACGATCAGGAGCGCCTTCGAAGACGAGGCCATCGTTCTGACGTGCGATCTGAAAACACCCGAAACCAAGAACGGCCGCTATCCATAGATCCAATCGCTATCTCGCGGGAACAGACCGGCCGCAGGCCTGATCACCTTTACCAACGCGCAGGGGGCAAGCAATGACCCGACCTCCGAAAGACTGGGATATCCATCGCCGGGGTATCGTCTCCACTCGTCTTGCAGGGACCGACGGCTTATCCCTGGAAGCCGAATACTGGGCCGACATCCTGTGTGAACGGGGCTTTACCTGTTTTTATTCGCCGGCGAGTTGGACCGGCTGAAGGCCACCTACTGCAAGCGCCCGATCGTGGTAATCGTTTGCGCGATCTTTCTCAAGGACATCAAACCCAGGGGATTCGACGTGGCCGCACTGAACGGCGACGTCATCCCGGCCGCCGTCGCGGAGGCCCGCAACGAGCTGTCCAATCCCGAGCGGCGCCGGGAAATGAGCGAACAATTCGACCCGCTCGGGCGGCAATGTTTTTCCTGCGCCCCCTTGAAGCGCCGGATCAAACATGCCACTTTGTGGGAGGAAGATCATCGCCGTGCCTGACGCGCATCAACTCGAACCCTCGCAAGGCGAGCCTGCCCGGCAGCCGGTCCGCCTGGAGCAACGAAGAGAAAACCCATGGATGCGATGCAACATATCATCGATCGGCTGATTGAAATCTACGGCCCGGATCTTGGCCCGAAAGCCTGGAGCCGAATCGCCCCGCTGATCGAGAACGCCCCGCGACAGCCAAGCCGCGGCGAGGGTTTCTTTTCGGAAAAAGACGTGGTCCTCATCACCTACGGCGATTCGATCCGGCGGGAGGGCGAGACCCCGCTTAAGACCCTGCACGCCTTTGCCCGCGAATACCTGCAGGGTGTGATATCGGCCGTGCACTTTCTGCCGTTTTTTCCGTGGTCCTCGGACGACGGCTTTTCGGTCAAGGACTTCATGGCCATCGACCCGCAATTGGGCGACTGGGAGGACGTGGCGCGGTTCGGCCGCGATTTCGACCTGATGTTCGACTATGTGGTCAATCACGTCTCGGCCCGGAGTCAGTGGTTCCGCAACTACCTCGCGGAAAAGCCGGGTTTCGCCGATCTGGCCATCGAGATGGATCCCGGGCTCGATCTCTCCATGGTCACCCGCCCCCGGGCCCTGCCCCTGCTGACGGAGTTCAAAAAGGACGCCGGCAAGAACGTCCATGTATGGACCACCTTCAGCGACGACCAGATCGACCTCAACTATCGCAGCCTGGACGTCCTGGCCTTGATGCTTGAAGCCCTGATTCTCTATGTCGCCAAGGGCGCGCGTATCGTACGCATGGACGCCATCGCCTACCTGTGGAAGGAAATCGGCACCACATGCATCCACCTCCCCCAGACCCACGCCATGGTCAAGCTTTTCCGGGCCGTCTTCGATGTGGTCGCGCCGGACGCCATCATCATCACCGAGACCAACGTGCCCCACGCCGAAAACATCAGCTATTTCGGAAACGGCCGCGACGAGGCCCAGATGGTCTATAACTTCACCCTACCGCCCATGCTCTTCCACGCTTTCGTCACGGGCGACACCAGCGAACTTTCGCGCTGGGCCCGGGGCCTCACGCTGGCATCCCCGGACACCACCTTTTTCAACTTCACCGCCTCCCACGACGGCATCGGCGTGCGGCCGCTGGAAGGCGTCCTGCCGCCCGAGGCGGTCGACAAGACCCTGGCCGATGCCGTCAAGGCCAACGGCGGGCAGATCTCCTACAAGAACAACCCGGACGGCAGCCAAAGCCCGTATGAGCTCAACATCACCTATGTGGACGCCATGCGGGTCCCGGGCCGCAAAGACGACCCACGGCACCCGGCACGCTTTCTGGCCTCCCAGTCCATCCAGTACGCCCTGCCGGGCGTACCGGCCACCTACGTGCACAGCCTGCTGGGCTCCCGCAACTGGACCGCCGGGCTGGAAGAGACCGGTCGGGCCCGCACCATCAACCGCGAAAAACTGGATGCCGATGTTTTGGCGGAAGAGCTCAGGAACCCCGAGAGCTTTCGCTCCCGCGTGTTTATCCCCTACACCCGGATGATCCGCACGCGCACCCGCCAGCCGGCCTTCCATCCCAACGCGGATTTCGACATCCTGGATCTCGGCCCCCAGGTTTTCGGCATCAAACGCTCCACTGACGCCCAGACCCTCTGGGCCGTCACCAACATCACGCCGCAGACCGCGGGGATAGACCTATCGTCCAGTGGTGCTTCCGGACAAAAGAGAGATCTGATATCGGGCACCGCCGTCGACCCGACCTCTTTTGAACTGGCGCCCTACCAGTTCATGTGGCTCAGCTAATCGACTCTGCGGCCAAGGCCCCTCCTGGCCGACGCCGCCTGCCAACAACCATGAAGATACGAGGAGAAGTATGGCCACGGTCCAAGAACGCATAGCAAAGGCCCAGAGCGGATTTGACCAGTTGGATATACCGGCGCCCATTGCCGCGGCCGCCCTGGAGGCCCTCGAAAACTGGCTTGCCGATGACGACTTTGAAGCCTACCGCCCGCAGCTCGAGCATCTGATCGATATCCGGGCCTGGGACTTTCTGCTGGACGCCTTCTACCAGGTTATACCCTTCGGGACCGGCGGGCGGCGTGGCCTGGTGGGCATCGGCCCCAATCGCATCAACCCCTGGACGATTCAGTCCTCCGCCCAGGGGCATGCCCAGTACCTGATCAAGACCTACGGCGAGGAGGCCCGGCGGCGGGGCGTCGTTTTGACCTGGGACGTGCGGGTTTTTACCCAGCAGCCCCCCTACAACCCTGATCTCCCCAACCCGATCATGAATCTGGACGGGCGCCAGCTGGCCGAGGCGGCCGCCGTGGTCTATGCGGCCAACGGCATCAAGGTCTACATGTACGATGCGGTGCGCAGCACCCCGCAGCTCTCGTTCACCATCCGGCACCTGAAAGCCATCTCCGGTGACATGTTCAGCGCCAGCCACAACCTGCCCACGGATAACGGTAAAAAAGTCTACGACCAGTTCGGCGGACAGCTCATCCCGCCCCACGATCAGATTCTCGTGGACGAAGTCACCCAGGCGGTCGACTGCATCCGGAGCATGCCGTTTGACGAAGCGCGCGCCCAGGGACTGGTGGAGGTGATCGGCGAAGACATCGACCGGGTCTATCGGGACAAGGTGGTCGCGCTTTCCCTGAGCGACGCCCGTGATCTCAGGATCGTCTACGCCCCACTGCACGGCACCGGCCTGACCTCGGTTTATCCCATCCTGCAGAACTTGGGCTTCGACATCCGTCTGGACCCTCGCAGCGCCGACCTGAGCGGCGCCTTTGAAAGCGTGACGTTCAACATCCCCAATCCCGAAGTGCAGCAGTCTTTCGACGCTGCGCTGCCCTACGCCCGGGAAACCGCCGCCGACCTCATCATCAGCACCGACCCGGACGCCGACCGTGTGGGCGTGATGCTCAACCACCGCGGCCGCTGGGAATTCCTGAACGGTAATGAGATCGGCATCCTGCTCACCCACTACGGGATTACCAAAATGAAGGCCGCCGGTCTCATCGACAGGGGCGGTGTGGTGATCAAGACGGATGTGACCACATCGCTCATCGCCGCCATCGCCGAAGCGCTGGGTATGGAATGCATCGGCGAGCTGCTGGTGGGGTTCAAATATATCGGTGAAGAAATGAACAAGCTGGACACGGCCGGCCGAATGGCGGAATTCGTGCTGGGCACCGAAGAGAGCCACGGTTTCCTGATGGGCAACTACGCCCGGGACAAGGATGCCGCCGGCGCCGCCGTCTGGATCGCCGAGCACGCCGCCGAACTCAAGCAGGAGGGCCGCTCCCTATTGGACCAGCTCAACCGGATATACGCAACCTACGGCTACGGCCACAACCATCTGACCGAAATTCGGCTGCTCGGCGCCAAAGGGATGGAGCAGATCCGCAAAATCATGGATCACCTGCGCGAAGAGACGATCTCCGCCATCGGCGATTTCAGCGTATCCCGCCGGATCGACCGCTGGCAGGGCCCGCCCCAGCCGCACCTTTCGCGCACCGACACCGCCTCGCGCAACGTGCTCGTGTTCCACCTCGAGAGCCCCGCGGACATCGCGAGCATGCGCATCACGGTGCGGCCTTCGGGAACCGAGCCCAAGGTCAAGATGTATTTCGAAATCCTGGGCCGGCCCTGCGACCCCGCACAACTGGAGGAATCCAGGGGGCGCATCGTGGCACTGTGCCAGCGGCTGGAAAGGCAGCTCATGCAGTACTGCTACGGCATCCTGGGGGTGGATTTCCCGGAACGCGGCTTCCTGCTTTTCTGGCAGCTGCCCCTGGACACCAAAATGAAGTATTTCGACATCGAAGCGGATATCGCTGCCCTGAAAGATGTCGACGACCCGGCGCAGCGCCAGCAGGATTTGAATGACCTGCTCCAGTTTCTTGGCGCCAACCCGATCCAGAAGATCGACCCGGCCTTCAAGGCCCGCTACGGACAGGGCGTAATGGGATATTTGGCCTTGGATAGCTGAGCTTACGTCAGGCTCGTCGGATCCCTCAGGAAGTCATCGGTGGTCGCAAGCAATGCCGTAGGGTTCGAG
>JAAUYG010044881.1_pt1 | contig 13218 bp, 6 predicted proteins | sample 7278091 | NCBI WGS metagenome assembly JAAUYG01 (sample SAMN14350201, study PRJNA611818) | marine sediment metagenome | isolation source: surface marine sediment (0.6m) | place: French Polynesia: Moorea | collected 2018-08
ACTACTACTACTACTAACTACTATCACTACTACTACTTCTGCTGCTGTTTCTGCTACAGCTACTATTATTACTACTGCTACTTCTATTAATACTCATGATGATGATGATGATGATGATGATGATGGTGGTGGTGGTGGTGGTGGTGGTAATAATAATAATAATAATAATAATAATAATAATAATAATAATAATAATAATAATAATAATAATAATGATAATTTGTTGCAAAAACATATTGGCAATAGTAAAAACAGCTGTATGGTGTCTACAAATACACATGATGTATGATTGCTGCTACGCTGGATATTTGACACCAAGGTTCTTTTGTTTGTGAGTTCAGAAGAAATGACAGAAGGTCAAAGGAAAGTTACAATAATTGTTAGTAAAATAACTCTCGACTGGAAATTACAAGGCTGACACAAAGTTGGTGAACAATACAACTTGCAAATCAGTTTGGTCAAGTTGTACAAAAATAATACCAAAACACAAGTACACAATTATCCTCACGCAGGTTTTAACTTATTACTTCCAAAGTAGTGCAGTATCACAATAGGATAAACTTCTGAATAATCCTGAGTTTTAGTGTACATACTGACATTGTTCGTCATTGGTCATAACAATACCATTCCCATTTTTACACGTTAATTCCCTTGCAAAAATGCCTGTTATAAATGTATTGTCCGCCAATTCATCGTACTACCATACAGTACAAGAAGACTAGTAGTACTTCTAGGGTGGTGAAGAGAAAATTGTTCCTAACCTTATTATTCCAACATTGCATAAACATTTCAAGAAATTGCGGAATCCAACTTTGCGGATAATTGCCTCTTGCAGAAGATTCCCATTTAATAATTCTGAAAAGGTTCTATGATTTCTCTCTTGACTGTCTTCTATAGAGTGTTACTTACAGAAGTTACTTTTTATATAATTATTTAATAGACAGTACTGTTTAAACAAAAGCGGCTCTTTTATTTTACCATCCGACACAAGAATTATTTAAATATATTTGTTGTAATAAAAGTCAAATAGGGGAACACATTTCTGTGGTGTATGTCCAGTCTATTCAAGCGTTCTATATTGTTACGATAATCAAACGTCTGAATTACTGTACTTTAAAATGCGTCGATGTTAGTTGTTTAAAAAATGCATTCAACTCTGGAACTAATCATGTTTTGTATTTGTTTACCTTGATTTTATAAACTTTTGGCACATTCCAGCCCAAAATTTTAAGAAGAAAGACTGATACGGCAGCAGAAACCCTGCCCTCCCATAAAATTATCTCATGTGAGATTCATTTGTTACCGGAAAATATATGCAGACCGTACATGCCCCCTACCATTCAAAATCTGAGAGACCCTGACTTGAACCTTTCAGTGTCACTCAAGGTGAAACCTGAACTACATGTTGAGATATTTTGCTAAGAAATAGACACACAGACATACAAGTATATTGTGTTATTGATCACGTTGTCTAGACCATACCAATTGAGGGTATTTTATTTATAAAGTGTTATTCGAAACTAAATACATTTATGATCATTTATGTACTAATTCATCATTTACCAGTCTCTAGTTATGGATAAATGAAATTTATTCTAGTTCGGGTTCTTACAGACCTGACTAAGGACACACACGCATAGTGCGGCGCATTGTCGGCTATTTTCACTCTTTCTCACTGAGGACCTAGCATTCTTTGTTCAACAGAGGTATTTCACGCGATAGCCCTTCTTTCGCTAACTAAATAATATGTTACTCAGAGAAAAATGTCATCACGGATCAGGGGGAAACACAGGAGGAATACGCAGACATATTGCACACAGCCTAACGGATGTGCTTCACGTCCGTTAGGGGGCACCACGAGACGGTCTGGAACATGGCGGCCAGTGTAATTCCAACCGTGGATGCCTTTGGCCGACCGGATGAGTGTGTTGGATCGGGTGCTAGCATATGCAAGTGCGCACACACAAACCGACACGGACGCACATGGCCATCACAATAAACTTCCAAATATACTACTACTACTACTACTACTACTACTACTACTACTACTACTACTACTACTACTACTACTACTACTATTATTATTATTATTATTATTATTATTATTATTAATACTACTACTACTACTATTATTATTATTATTACTACTACTACAAAAAAAGTTATTTTCATAATATATTAACACAGAAAACAGCAGGCATCTGTACGCATCCATAAAATAGGGTCACGGCACTTTTGAACACGCCGTTTCCATGTAAGAGGAGACCGTATGCCGAATTTTTATATAAATTGTATCATGTGTAAGTGATCCGGAGAGTAAAAAGCACAGCACGTACTATTCTCTGGTACATGTGTTTCCTCGTATAAAAGGATACCACTTCCGGCCTATCATCGACACTCTAAGCCGGCTTATACAGTTCGCGAGCCTCTCCAATTTAATTAATAAATACTAGTACTGGCTGAAAAAAAATCATTCTCGGTGCATTTTATCTTCCTAGGCTTGGTTTCGCATTACCACAAGCAATATAGCCTGTCTGTCTTGTGAAATTATATATAGTCTGTCTGAGATCGTAAAAATATGCCCAACCGCAGGCAGTTAATATTGCACTTTTCTAATGCACCTAATCCCCTCTACGCAGCTGCTGCATCGGTGGCTGCCTGTGGCCGGCTACAACCGCAACCTTTCGCCTGAATGTGATGAGTGGAAATTCTTTTTATCCCCTTCCTCCCGGATCAACAAGGAGGACCACACATAACATTGAGCCTACGCAAAGTGTGCGGTATTGTAATCGATATCTTAGGACTTAAATTCTTTCTGCTATCGCCAGATATAGTAGTAGTAGCAGCAGGAGCGTATATAGTAGTAGTAGTAGTAGTAGTAGTAGTAGTAGTAGTAGTAGTAGTAGTACTAGTAGGTCAGTAAAAACTTAGCAGTAGTAGTAATAGGAGCAGTAGAGGCTGCAGCAGCGGCGGTAGCAGCAGCAGCAGTAGTAGTACGAGGAGGAGGAGGAGGAATATTAAAGCAGTGAAGGATATTAAAAGCAGTGAGAATGGCATGGGGATGTACATGTGATCCCAAGGTTTGAACTGCCTGCTGTTTGAGCCAAAACATTAGCAGCTTTCACTTTCTAACAATCAAGGGTCATTTTGCGCTCTGGTGACTGGCAAATTAAAATCATGACTGGGATTTTGAGAGGCCTATTTTTTATCTTTTGCAGTTCCAGGAAAATGAGATGCAAAATAAACCCTGAGGATTGTGCCCTGGCCTACTTACAGGGGTCCTTAAGTAAACCTACAAAAAGAGGACCAAAACAGACTGATACTGGTATCCATGATACTGCTAATTGGCACCTTAGGCTAGTCCAGATAGGGCAGGTGGATGGAATGTAAACGCATCAAAGGAGGTTATATCCTGGTATATAATTGCGGTTATAATTTGTTCATATATATAAATTTCCACTGCGCTATCTGACACCGGATATCCCGGAATTAACACGCGCTCGACCCTGCACCGAGAACCCGTCAGCTTCTGCAAATACTAGTACTGTACGTAATGGATCCAGAATCACTGGTAATTGGATCCAGAATTATACTGTACGCATCCACCACATACGCCCCTCTACATCACGTACATAGTGGCTTAATCATCTACTGGTGGAGTATAAATATTATTTTTATGGCCTGGTAATTAAACCAGGAGATAACTATTTTCATTTGGTCATATGCGCCAATTGTGCCGTACACTGAAAGGGTTTTTGCTTTAACAATCATGGTATGAAAGCTACGTGGATATACGGAGAGAGAGAGAGAGAGAGAGAGAGAGAGAGAAAGGTGTTTAATGCCGTGCAAATAACAATGGTCTTATTGGATATACAAATCTAAGGAGATATGACAAATTGTAAGAAGACTAGGGTGTATGATTGTGGAACAAAGGGCTTGGAAATCACCAAATGTATGAATATGTTTATTTGGTTGTTATGAAGCCGGCAGAGAGACAGCTTAGCTACATTTTGTATTTCTTTATAATGTATTACGTCTAAACTGTGTATCAACGTAAAATCCCCTCAGGCCGTTTATAGTGTTCTCACAGACTCGCGTTGCTTGTTGCGTAATTTCAGCTCCGTATACAGAGCATATACGTCACCAGCTATATCTACATATTGTTACGGCGAATACTTAAACACAATGGTTCTTTTGGTTGTGAGTTCCAGAACAAACGACATAAGGTCAAAGGAAAGTTAAACTATTTATTATTAAAAATAACTATCGAGTGGTAATTACAAAATATTATGCAGGAATTTGGTGAATAATACAACAAACAAGGTATATAGTCACGGTTTTAAAGAATATTACCACAGTAAAAGTACACAGATATACTCACACACTCTCAAGTTTACATCCAAAGTAGTGCGGTATCACAGTAATGTTTGCTTCTGAATAATCCTGAGTTTTAGTGTATTTCGAGAATATAGTTCTTGACACTTCTGTTTGGTAAAAGGGACAGTTATTGTCCTTGAATGACAGTACTTGTAACTTCATAGACCTTGCACATAGTGCGCACACGAACAGTATTTCATCAGGCAGACTTGACTCTTCTTTACAGGCCCTGCACCAACCACGTTCTGACAGAAGACCCCAGAATCACCACTGCAGTGATTGACTCACTGGAAGATATTACAACCTCTCTCGGTTGTTTCTCACCCCCCAAGATTGGAACCAGCTTCTGAACTGGCTTCAAATACAAAGTGCCATTATAGTGAAGGCAATCACGGTGCGATGCCTTCACAAAAAGGCCAGTTCTTCACATGACAGTGTCACAACTCTTCACTAAACAGGCACTTCCTTATTTAGCTACTCGAACCAACAACTTTTCCTAAACAGTTAATTTCTGCTGATTGACTAACCACGACACAAAGTCGAATAGGCTTTTAGTTCATCACTCTCACCAAAATCGTCTCCAGTTTCAGCAGACATCACAAAACTAGCCTTTAGTATACATACAAGTCTCCAATGCACCACCGATTGACAGACTGACCCCCAAATGCGCACTGCCACATAGCTATACACCACGCCAAACTGACACCTTTCCACGAACATACGTCAACGTTCCCCAACATTTCAGTACATTCTCAGAACTGGGTGCGTTTCCCGGCACAAACATCTCAGCTCTTCGTGGTTTACACAATGAGATTTACCTGTACGAAGAGCCATTTTTAGGTACGTATCCATAAATGTCAAACTTCACCGGGCATCAAATACACATGCCCATAACAATAGTGTCAAACATACAAACCGCGTGAATTCGGTATTTTGAACAAAATCTAGTTCTAGATCAGCTGCCTAATTAAAAAATCGGGCAGGATGGAATTGTGTCTGAAATCGAGATATACACGACTGGGAAACAAGACACAGAATCGTAGAAGTGCTCTGGGCCCAACTTTTGAGGATATTCCGGATAAATATTATTAATTATGTTTAGTCTAAGGATGTGGAAGGTACTGGATGTTGATATTTATGGTGTTCGGGTACACCTTGCCACACTTCTTTGTGCAGTTTGAATGCCGTACACGTGGTATTTGATATTTCAGTTCAATGTCTCACCTGGTTAAGCTTGTCAACTCTGGACTCCCAGACTACATGTACCTAGAAACCTAGATCTGAGCAAAAATCGTCGCCTTAATTGTCGCCAAAATCTACACATTAATGATTGCTTATTCATTCTTGTTACTGCTAACATGTCGTTAGAGCCAAAATAAACATTCATTATATATATGTATATAAATATTTGGTATCGGCTAAACCATTTAAAACTAATGTCATTTTATCTGAAATCTAGGTTACCAAGCACATTCTGCGATTCTGGCCGGCGGATGTTCACCAGTTTAATTTTTCAAGTTTCAAAGAACTTAATATCCTCGTATTATCCGCATTGCATATCCAGCAAAATTTAAAAAAAAAAAAAATAAAATAAAAAAAATAGAAGTGGCTTAGAAGTTTATTTGAGATGAAACTTCTCGAAATGTTTAATGTGTGCGGCTAAAGGGTCGCCACATATGCTGCAACATGAACTGGTCGCCCATTTAGCATGGTATAGTTAGACACTCAACGTCTAAACCGCTGCTGAGTCTACGTTTGTTACTCAGGGACTTTTTGTTACTCAGAGTACATCATGTACTCATGTCATGAGTTTGAACAAGGAATTAGCGATAAACATACCCCCATTTAAACAAATGGCACGTGCGCGCGCACCAGACTAAACAAGGACTATGCTGCTGACGGAAACGTCGCGAAGGTGTTTGTCAACATAATGTTATGCAGTGACGTGTACGCTAGCACGGTCTGCTCCAACCTAACATTGTACAGCGTCGGTGTGAAGCCGGAGATACCACGTCCGGGCTAACCATGTGACACCCCCCAGACAACCCCCCGTCGTCAATGTTTGATGAACCATGATCTGTGTAATGAGTCATTACACAGATCATGGTTCATCAAACGCTAGTATGAGACTAGTATAAGCATAGCATTACGCTGCTTATGACACTTCGTTTCCGCCAAAGACAGATTATTCCGGAAAGCCCTGGTACTGAGGTCTACATCTACATGTATATCATGGCAGCCCTACATTGTATTTCGATGTCATGTTCGCATATTGGCTTCCTCAAACACCGCTACTGCAACCGTAACTCTTTGAGGGGCATTAGCGGCTGCTAGGTTACAGTTCACTATTTTCGTCAGCATTGGCGTGGCAGAAGCAAACATGTATATATACCCTATACACACGAGTTAGGTGTCACATTATGTGTTGGACAAACAAGTTTAATCAGATTTTTTTCATCTGGGATCCGTCAAACCAGAAGATAATGAACCATTAGTGTTAATAAATTATTACTGTTTAATTAGGTTTTTAATTGTGCTCAATATACACTATAGCACGGTCTATAGCTGGAAGACAGCTATACACGTCATTAGTTATACTTTCTCCCACTTCCACACCCAAGTGTGACTAATATTGCACTGACACAGATCGTCTTCCCAGACTCGGGATACTAGAGCCAGTACCACAATACCACACAATAACGCCCACAATATGGTGTGGGTGGGTTCTGGAATCGGTTCTTGGCATTCCAGACTACAGAATATAGAAAAAATCTTGCAGACCTGTCCATGGAAGCCTGTGAACGCCACACCTCGGGGTTGACGTCTGTATTCCCGGTCATTATATCATTTAACACCCATGACAGCTTTCCCACCCTAGGTCTATGCTCGATTCCGTTATGTTTATGTATCGTCTGTTACACCCTTTCACGGAAGGCTACAACTGAAAAGCAATTCACCCTCAGCTGTTGAACTGTTAATAGTCAATATTTCAAAGAAAGCGCGACCGTTTCTTCACCCCGACTGGTCAGCCTGTGAAAGCGCTCCCACTCATGCTTTCCTTGCATTACTGCTGAACCCTTTCTTTAGTTGATAAAACATGACACCCTCGCCTGTTTACTGTTATTGCAATCTCAGCAAAAAAGTCATTTCTGGGGTCCTTCCCGTGACTGTAGAAATCATTAATGTATCTTCGTTAGAAAAGCTGTGTTAGTGATATATCAAAACGCACAAACATCGCCGGTATAAAACTGTAAAATTCATAGCATTGTTGATGTTTACCCGTCCGAGAAGCCGTTTTAAAATAGACGCGGTACAATATCAAGCGCGACCCCTGTGTACCTCGTAGCACCCAGGGGCCGTCGCCGCCGCAGCCTCTATTCGCTGAATGCCGGCCGCAGCAGGCGCAAGGCTTGGCTGGACCTGTGTATGGTAAGCCTATCGATTCCTAGAAAATGAACTGAGTGCGCTTCTGGGTTCCGGGAAAACCTCGATGGTTGGGCAGCCGCTTTCATGGACATTGCTAGCTAGATACAAGCCGCGTCAACAAGCTCTTGCCCTCGAAGGCTGTTTTTGTTTCCTGACTTGCGGTTTAACTCGAATCAGTAATCGTGACTGGCGAATCGAAGTGGTGATAAGCGAAATGTGTCATTCGCCAGTCGCCAGAAATGCGAACGTATCAGCTACCGAACGGACGGCAGAACCGGTACGAGAGCCCACAAGGCGGTGTGCAGCGAGGAATACACCTATTATCGCTCAGTGTGCTAGACTGACTTGGACTAACATTTGCAGACGACACAATAACCACCCCGGAATGGTGGTCCAACCTGTGGCGATTCTTCCTGATTTTGGGAAAAAGGTAAATAGCATCTCGGGACATTGGGAATGTTTCAATATTTTATTCTTTAATTATAGCTAAGCAAACCATTTCATAAAGTAGATGATTAACAGATGTGAGATCCATGTACATGATGTCTTATCAAGAAGGGTTTGGGTAAATGTGATTGAAGAAGTGATGAGATGTAGATCTACTTTAATCAGGCCCGTTGCCTTCAGGGTCAACCTTAATTGTCAAAGTCTCAGTGGATTCTAGAAGAAGACCTCTTGAAATTCAGTAATAACTCGAGTCCTACAGCTAATTAATCATAGTGCCATAGTTCGGCGATAGTAGGCAGCGAATTAAATGTGACTACTGGCGATGCTACTACTCTTAGGATCAGCAGGGGTATCAACCCGGGGTATCAATAACTAGTAGTTATGATTATGAAATACCAGTGGCAGTCAGGGTCGCCACTACTACTACTTTAGTACTTGGTACTAGTGGTTGCGGATAATATGGAAACAGTACGTGGCCAAGCATGCAAGCAGAAAGGCGTACATGTACGGCTTCACGTCGACTAAAGGGACGCGAGTTTAAATCCAATCAGTTTCATCTCATTGTCTGGGGCCCGCACGATGTTAGGCGTAGCTTATCCTGTTTAACCATCCATCATGATACCACATGTGCAGAAAGAGCGTAAAGCCGTTTGGTTTCTAGTACTATACTGATACTATAGAGCGGCAAAATACTGCCATGGACATGGCAAGGCATAAACAAGCCCAGCTGGTGTAGGCCTACTGCCAGTTTTCAGCCGTATAGTAAACCTACGCTATGGGCTGTTGTGCCACTGTTGTTATCAGGTTTAGTGTATATATAGACACACATCAGACAGTCACTAATCTCAGCGCGCAGCCTTCCCAATTAATCCATCTGGATATTCCCAAAATAACACCGCTAAATCTTATCATTATAAACTTTGTCACATCAACAAATGTCGGGCTCAGTGTCAAGAAGACTTTAGTGAAATCAGTGGAGCTTTATAGGTCTTGCGTTTATCGTGTACATTAAAAAGGTCGGCGCCTATAGATAGCGCAGCTGGCCATTGGAAAACGCACAAAATAAAAGTGAAAGCTACCTTGTCTTCAGGGTGCTGTTTTAAATAACAAAACATGATATAGTAGGTAACGTGACGGACACGACACACCTTGTACCATAAATCAATATGGCATAAAGTACTTCTGCAAATAGAACAAGCTTCCTTGTACTATTTCAGCTCTGTAGTTTTCTAGTCATTCGCATATCTTACGTATATACGCATATACCCCAAAATAGCATTTGATCAGTCACATTGGTTCAGGAAGTTCGTCTGGCGCGGTATTTGCAGAATCACAAATTGGAAATATAGCAGATATAAATAACCACTATCTACTGGCATTATATGTCACATGCTGTAGTCCGGAAAAGGCGTCCGGCCGGAGAGTGGGCGTATTTGTCGAGGGTTGTTGTCGTAATCTCTATACATCAGTCTAGGGGACGGCCCGCTCAGAATCCCTCATTTTGAGGGAACCACATATAGGTTTATACCAGGGTGATCCAGCGAGGTTTGCGGGGCTGTCGGCTAGACTGACATGTCAATCCGGGATGTCCATGCATGTCGGCAGTGATGCAGTGTTATTGGTACCCAGGAGGTATTGAAACTGATAGTAGGCCTATATCGGCATTCTGGTTCTCTTTGCAGGAAGGAGAGATGGGGGAGGAAAGGGGCACCCCTCTGGATCTCTCATCCTCGGCCGGAAACATTCTGGGAGAGTCCAGGGATATAAACTGGAACAGCGAAGACACGCCGCTGGATCTGTCTGTCAAGATAATCCAGAATCACTTCGGGATAGGGTCCGAAGAGCAGGAGTATTCGGCCACAGCATCGAAAGTGCATAGCAAAGACTCTGAAAATGGACAAAGTCAGCACTGTCATGGACTCAACGGGGACAGAAACACGGTGATAAGGCAGGAATGCAGTCCGACAACCACCCTTATAATATCGCCCTCCCCGTGGAGATACCCTTATGAACAGTACCATGGACAAAATGGCTTCCATTATCCCGAGCCTACAGTGGCCTCTGGTCCGTATCCTCGTGGTGTCTCCCAGGACACTAACCGTGGCTATGATCTGATTGGCTATCTCTACGGAGACCACTACCCCCGATTATCTGATTATCAGAGCGCGAAATCTTCCGATAACTCGCCATTCTCACACGTGACAGTGAAGCAGGAGCCCATGGATCACGTGGACGTGACGGATGACGTAGCCCCAATGGATAGCTACTACAGAATGTCGGTAAGACGCCCCAGTATGGCGGCTGGGGATTGTGCGATTACATGTCAACCAGATAGTCCGGTCAGCGTGGTGACGGACACGACACACCTAGCAGGCGCCATCGTCACACCACACAGCCCCATTGCACCAGTCACTCCCGGTCAAACACCATCGTCTGTTGACACGTGCTTCCGGTCCAGGCAATCTAGGCCAGAGGACAGTAACAGTGAACATCCACGTTTGTCCCCAACTAGAGCTGCTAATACATCACCGCTGAAAACGAGGGCAACATGGCGTTCTGCCAATGGATGTGGCTACGGTCTATCCCGGTACGGCAAATTAGTTTCCCCTTACGGCGTGGAAGCACGTGGGAATGTAGACAATACAGACCAACTAAGTCAGCTGGGTCGCCTTCTCCATATTTCCCGCTCATCTTCTGGATTTCCGGATCCTTTGTCTCAGCCCCATCCATCCGTCTGTCGCCTCAGCTCCAGAAAGTGTGTCACAGTCAATTCTACAGGACTCTGTGGAGGAACGGTGTCCGTGGCTAATCTCTCCAGATCGGGTGACGTCAAACCCATTCTGGATTTTCTAGAAGTGCAAAACAAATCGTGATCTATTTCACGAAAGTTATTTTGGTGCCATTCTTGATGGGTGTGTGGGTGTGCACAGTGTAACAGCCTGATGTATTAGCATGTATTCTTAATGCCATCTATCTTGCCATGGGTTAAGTTTTGTGGACTTTTGCGGAACACTTTAACGTGTGCTTTTTGTGTTGTGTTGATAAAATTTCATATACATACACTATTGCTATCATCCACTTTGTTGCTCACATAAAAATCATATTACCAGAAACTTTGTATACTGGTTAAAAAGGTTTCTCAACACAGGAAATTCTTGGTCTTGTGGTCCAATTTGTGTTCAGTGTATGCGATGAAATTAATCGTAAAGTAATTTTTGAAAAGTAATATGCGCTATATGTAAAGCGTGATTTTTGATACTGTTTGCCACACGTATGCCTGTGCTACGTAATGCAGTTTCTTATATGCCGAAGATGCACTGTTATGAAGGCAGCATTAAAACGTTGTGAATCTCTGTACAACAATGAATCCTGTTTTTATTTCCTCAGAAAGTTTGGGGTCTTGAAATCGTCTTCCTTCCTTTTTGTTACCTCCTGTTCTTCCTTTTCTACCCTCGTTCCTTCTTTTTTTTCAATTCTTTCCTACTTACACTACTTCTGTTTCTTGACGTTGTAATATGGTACTAAGAAGAGGAAATGTCCTGAGAGAGAGAGAGAGAGAGAGAGAGAGAGGTGTCAGCAGAGGTGATGCCGTGACACGAACGTCCGTTATCCGTCCGTCCATTCGTAGTTCGCAAAAACTCGCTTCCTCGGAAGCAGTCGTATTATGGAAAGGTAGCCATTCACCATATCTACAGACCATTTCCCCCTCAAAATTTTGGGTTTTTGAACTTTAACTTTTTGTTTTGTTTTCTTAATTTGTTTTCGTCAACACGGGACTCTGTGGGAGTGAAGATTTCAAACGCTACTCCGACAGTTATGACTCCGTTTCAACGAAACTTTTCCTAAACAGTCATCACAAACGTTATCTCTTGGCATTTTGAAATTTCAAATTCGATTTTGAAAAAAAAAAAAACAAGAAAAAAAACATTGAAATTTTCATTTAAAAAAGTCTTTGCAGATTGATAAGATTGAAATTTTCTTTCATGTGAGACTCTTTAAGAGGGAAATATTCAAGACGCTGCTCACCCTGCAGTTTTGATTCTTTTTCGACCACATTTATTGTTCCCATTAACAGCCCTGACAAAAGATGCTTCCTGTCGTTTTGAAATTTATTATTTAAATTTTAAAAGTTGCAAATATCTTGGAAATAGCCCATTGAGGACTGGAATTTGGCACTCGGAGGGAGTATTAACATATATATGTGATACCTTTGAACTTACAATTGTTAGTGTAATTTGGGGTCATCCGGTGCACTTGTCTCAAGATGGCTGCAACTCAAAAATGGCTGGCTGTAGAACGAAACGGAGTGGTATTTGGTGCTCGACGGTAAAATAAACCATACAGGCTTGTCTTTGACCTTGTAGTGCTTGAGGTAATTTTGTGGTCATTTGGTGAGCTTTTCTCTAAATGGCATTACCTCAAAACGGCGGTCTTAGAGCGAGAATAATTGAAAATTGGAGCTGGGGGGTACCAGTAGTGCCTGTATGAAGGACCTTTGACTTTTTATGGATCGAGGTCATTTTAGGGTCATCCGGTGCCTTTGTTTCCAAATGGCCTGTAACTCGAACAGGGCTGGCCGTAGAAGCTGATTGACATTTGGGACTCACGGGGTAATAAGTCGTATATGGGGTACATTTAGCCTCGTAGTGTTAAGGTCATTTTTAGCTCTGTTTGACTATGTCAGCAGAGCTCATGAAATCGAAATTCGTCCGTCGTCCGTCGTACCGTCGTCCGTCCGTCCGTCCGTCCGTCCGTGGCATCGATTACCTCTGAAGTTATTGCATGTATTTCTTTCAAATTTTAGTTGTGGCTTCCCCTGGGCCATATGCCCAGACATTTTTTAGCTCTGCTTGACTATGTCAGCAGAGCTCATGAAATCGAAATTCTTCCGTCGTCTGTCCGTCCGTCTGTGGCATCGATTATCTCTGAAGTTATTGCATGGATTTCTTTCAAATTTTAGTTGTGGCT
>JAAUYG010147055.1_pt1 | contig 13218 bp, 8 predicted proteins | sample 7278091 | NCBI WGS metagenome assembly JAAUYG01 (sample SAMN14350201, study PRJNA611818) | marine sediment metagenome | isolation source: surface marine sediment (0.6m) | place: French Polynesia: Moorea | collected 2018-08
CCCCCCCCCCCCCCCCCCCCCCCCCCCCCCCCCCCCCCCCCCCCCCCCCCCCCCCCCCCAGAGCGGGAGGACCAATAAGAAAGCTTTGATGCTGCCGTCTCCCATATTGATTTTCAGTATGTTTGCTCACCATGTGGGGAGATCCTGGTCGACTTCACAAAAAAACACCTTTTTTGCCTTGCTTTTTACCTTGTTGCTAATTACGCCCTCCTCGCATTTTATCAACAAACGCGATTGTGTTTACCTGATGTTACATATAGTTGTGTGATTCATGTGAGAGATATATCTTCTCAATATGACATGTAACTGGTAATTGTGCATAACTGTGTACTTATGTATACAGAGCCAGGCCCTGCATTGTTGACATTTCACCATGCATTGTCATTGGTGATAGTCTTGTGGCTTGCGTGTCATCAATAGGATTGTTCTAGAAAAATTAAGAGCTAGGTTTAAAAAAATGTTCAAATGCGAGGACTTCGGCAGTTTTAGTATTTCAGATTTCAAGGGGTACAGTGGGTCTATAAAATATGGCTCGATTCTCGTTTTATTTTTTAACGGAGAACTACAAATTGCAGGTCATTATTTAAGACCCCTATCTGAATCGTATTTTATATATCAAAATTTAACATCCATGGCAAGTTGCAGATCACTCTTTAACAGAACTGGCTCATCAGATTGTAGTTTTATAGTTGGGCTGGCTTACGAATCGGCAGTTAACATGGGTACCTGGAGTCGCTATTCGCTCTTTAGTGAGGAGTGCAGATTGTGACTCGCAAGATAAGAATTTGGTCGGTTCAGTAGAGCGACTTGCCAAAACGCCTGATTGGTGCGATTCGATTTTAACCTATGTGTACCCCTATTTCATTGCTCTTCACGGTGAATGCCAACTTCTTGGATTTTTCTGCAGCGCTCTTGCTTCCCTTTCATTTTCCACTGTCGCGGCCTTTATACATGGTATAAAATGTGCCCTATAATCATCCCATGCATTACTTGTCCCGCTGCCAAATCTGTAAGTATCAGCTGTGAGTGATGGTTTCCCAATCTCCTAGCCTTACCTACCTGACTGCCTAAGTCTTCATTTATGGCTTGCAGTGACCTTATCGGGGTACTCGGGCTGTTCCTAATCCCTTTCGCTATGGTCAATCCTGATAGAGCCGGGAGTCTTCAGGCTTATCTATTCGCTGCTCAGGCCTTATTGGGGGATATCTTTGAGGCAAGCAGTTAAAGCAGGCAGGTATTGACGCTCCCTCATTTGCCTGAAATTCGTAGGAGAGAATGATCACTTCCATGGGAGGAGAAAAACGAGCAGTTAAAAGTAATTAACACAGAAAAATTGTATCAGTAAAGTGTCAGACTTTTAGATGCATGACTTGCTCATTGATTTAAATACAAGTTTGCCTTTACAAAATTGTACATGGCTTTAGGGAGTATTGGTTCCACTATTAACATGATTAAATTTGCAACATGAGTAGTCCTGTTTCATTCGAAATCCACACTACCAAGTACACACTTTGGCCAATCACATTCCACCATATAAACATGATAAATGCTTCAACCAATCATGAGAGGCCCCTGTTTTCACACCTTCTTGTTTATGTCATAACTTTGGAATGTTTTCCCACTAAGTGGTTTAAAATATTCCCTTAAATGAACACCTGGTGTGTGATGTTGTCAGCATCAATCGTGATGGCTCAGAGTTTACCCAAAAAGGGAACGTTCCCTACAGTACAAGCTTCCTTGTCTGTTGTCAAGGCAAGTCATCTTGTCAGCGCCCCACAGGGAATTGACTGTTGACTACCCTGATCCCAATTAGTGCCTGTCAAGGCTAGGGCCGTGGGTAACCTTAGTGACAAATGTTGTTCTCTTATCATCCAGCTCCCAGTAATCGGCAGCAACATCAATTTCTTATGGTATGCTGCATTACTAACCCCAAGCCATGTGGATGTTTTCATCCATTTTGGAGCTTTTGTTTTTTTTCCCAGTCCATGGAAAAAGTCGAAAGCCCTAACCAAAGTTGTGTGAAATTCTACATGATGTAGCGGCCATTGAATTTGCATAGAAAGCGCCATGTCTGACGCAGGGCTGGAGAGTTAGTGCTCTCAACTGAGTTCTTTCTCTTGGGTGATAATTACGTAGATCTGGTTGCAGGTTCTCCAGGAAAAGTGTCCCATGAGGCACCCGTGGTGGCTCACATATAATGCAGAGCATTTCATTTTCTGTGCCCTATGTTCCAGGGTTTGCTTTTGGAGCATTGAGATTCGTAAGGCAAATGTCCCTTTATGGACCATTTTGCAAGTACACAATGTAATATTACAATCAGACATAACATACTGTGTAATTATACATACAATAAACTCAAGTCAAATTCTTAGCCAACTTAGAATTGAATATTTTTGAGAACACCCTAGGTCATGCAAGTCTCAAAGAGAAGTTGAGCATTGATGATCAAACGGGTCTAGAAGAAAAATAAAATCGTCTGCTTTCTTTTGGTGTACCTGTATGTGATTGCCTCAGTTGGCGGCTACAGTTGATACTGATTTTTGGTTTTAAGAATTTCAAAATATGATGAACTTTTTCAGTTACGGTACCGGTAATTCAGCATATCTCTTCATTATTGACTAAAACTCCATCATGTACATTATAATAGTGCTTTGGTCTTAATAACATTCATAATATACAGTTCTGCACCATATACAATCTTTGCATATACATGTACCAGTGGTGTCCAAGTGGAGTCATTCTCACTTATTCTTTTCAGCACAGGTTTGGATGAAACGGAACCATGATGTAGATCACATAAAATGTACCAACCCCAAGTGAAAGGGTCGGTTCTGGTGAATGCTAATCCAGGCTCACTTAGGCCCCCTAGTCCAGTTGTTTTGTGGTGGCAAAGACTGCAGGACCAGAGACCGTTTCTGTCCCAGACTGGAGGCCTATAGGGTGTGGCATGGATGGCTAATCATGGGTGAATATCTGCAGTTCATCTGAATAGTCTTGTTCCAGGCAACTGTTGGTGCCAGTGGTGGGCTCTTCTTAGCAATGCCACCACAGCTGAGCTGGTGGGGGTATATATCGCCAGTTTGACATAAACGTGGTCAAAATGCAGTAAGAGGTTTGACTGGGATATTATTTAGTGTCAATAGGAAGTATTGTAACCTTACTCCGTCTGCAGTCGGTTTCTAGACAAACCTTTGAAAAAAGTCTGGAAACATGACTTAACACATGCTTAAGTTCACCTGATTCACCCTGGCACGTATTGCCTCTGGGCAATTTATAAATACGTGTAGTAAGGTCCTGTGATCAGGGTGTCACCTATAATACTGTAAATTCATTAATGTTTGCGAGGATTATTTGGCGAAATTTGCGATCATCTTTAAATCACAAAAATAAATACTTGCAAACATAATTCATGTACCTAAATATTTTTTTTTAACAAGACCTGAGCTAACTGCAAATATTAATCCCTGCGAACAGGTTTTTGTCTAAAAAATGCAAACAATAATCCCCAATCATTAATGAGTTTACACTAAATAAAAAAAAACTAATACAATGCTCAAGGTTATACGTATCCTCAATATATAGAGTATATTGAGGGATAGTATGGTAAGGTTGAAGAAATCCTCGAAATGCACTAATTATGCTAATGATGGTCTTGCATTAGGTGTAGTGTATATACACACACAGAGAAAACAGAATGCATATCATGGGCACATTACAAAATTAAATGTTCTTGACCGACTTTATAGATATGACGACTGTTTAACAAGTGTGGTTTAAATCCTCTTACACTGAATGGGTGAATAAATGCAGTTGCTCCATGTCTTACAACTAGTATATTATACTGGCCTCGTATATATAGAATTACATGTGTCTGGCTTTGATCTTTGACATAGACAATATGCAAAACGCACAAAAAGTTAATGCCCAGCTGCGATATTACCATTCGGAATTTAGCATTTGAGGCGTCACGGTTTTCTTGTGGAATCTCCGAACCCATAAACCCAAGGTTACACCGCGCACCAGAATTTGATATTCAATACAAATATTTTCCCTGTATATATGCCATGGCTGTTTTCTTTCTTGTCCGTGATCACGGGAAGTGGGAAGCAAAACTACAGCTTATATTACCGCCATTGCTCTGGGGGTTTCGGGCTTGACGTTTCAGCTGGTCGAGGTGCCCAATTCCACGAGTACTGTTTATCCATCCCTCTTCATTTGCATAAATATGGATTTTCCACCACCTTTTTTTTCCAAGGGCGGCCGCTTTTCAGATGGAAGGGAATTTTCTAGCAACATTGTATGTGGGCGATACCCCACTGAGGTTATTGTTGCAGAGAATCGAAGAGGCCCATGATTTTTCAGTCCCTCCTGACGGATCTTTCCCTGGCGCGGCGTCACTAATTTAGCTAAGACTCAGGGGCGAAGAATGAAGCATTTATCTTCTTCTGAGTCTGTGAGGCCAAAGCTTCTGGCAATACAAAGAGCGCCCTGGTGGCCCCTGCCGGCCTGTCAGATGGTTATATCATGCATGAACCTGACGATGACCATGATGACGCCTCCATGACCTGATTACAGTACTACCCGGTACCCATGTCCATGATGTCTCAAGCACTTAAAAGATCCCAATAAATGCATGTACAGTACATGCACAGTTGTACATGCATATACCTACTGTGGTGTTATAAAAAGTGATAGGATTTCAAAATGTGTGACAGAGCTTTTTCACAACTGCGCAATAGTGCCTTTTTCAAAATGTGTCATGTGATACCATTCCCTTTGTGAATGTATGAGTGTTCACTTTCAAAATCTACTTCTTTTTCGAATAAGTGACAGCGTTCATTTTCAAAATGTGTCCTGATTGTTATTACTAGTAATCGAATGTTGTGATATTTAGTTCTCCTTTCATATTTTTAACGCAACATATTTAACATACATGCAGTTAAACTAATTGTTCTTTAGACCTTAAAATAGAGTCTTTAAACTTATTTTAGCCATATTTAAACACTTCTGGACAAGGTTGAAGGAGGACTGATGTGGTAGTTGAAATGACTAGCATGAGTTTGTTAGGTGTAATATTTGATGATATACACATGGAACACAACTAAATTTCCCTTACTGTTGATATGTTATGCTTTTCATTTGCAAAATAACTCCCTCAGCAAGCTGATAACTCTAGCACGTAATGTGGTATCGGCATGCTTATATTTCCTGTTAAGTTGATGTTATGCAACAACATTGACGATCTGCAAATATGCTTAGCGAGACTAAATGCAAGCCGATGTACACTGCGCAATAGCGCTCTCTCTGGCAAATGTTTATTGGAAAATCGATAATTTGGATTACACCAGCTGTCTTATCTGTCATACAGTAGAAGCTATTTGGGAAGACCACCCCTGATTGGCCATTAATATCTGGACTCGCGAGACAGGTGGTCTTTGCTGACACGTTCACCTATGCTGAAATGTAGTACTTTCTGTTAGGAATGTTTGGTCATTCAAGACAGGTGGTCTCAAATGGCAATGGTCTCAGAAGACAGGTTTCAGTGTGTGTTTACAATTCTAAAGCATGTCTCGCAGCATATGGATGTGTCTAGCCACCCGTTGGGCTTATACTGTACGATAGGTCAGCCAGCCATTACCAGTCGATATACCGCAAGTCTGATCCACTGACCTGTAAAAATATAGGTGATAGATTATTCCTGAGTCATCAGTGTATCATGCTACTGCCTGGACAGGAAGAAACATTTTGGCCCAGAAATTTACTTCAAAGGTTGTGCTGCAGACGCCATACTCCACATCCGTGAACGACCCAGTTTTTCTTTGCAAGCTTTAATTCAGATGAAGCATCCCATAGGAGTTTGAGAGTAATTTGCTTTGTTCCTTAGATTCACTCGGCGCCTTCCGGGAATCAATTCTCCAGTAACCGGGTTTAGAGGCAGACCTGCTTCCAACATAGCAATGAAGCAATAACAGCAATTAAGCAAGAACTTCTTTCCTGCATGTGTTGTGAACTTTCTTTAGCTTTCTATCAGTCATGCTCATCAGTCATGCTCAATTGTATCTCACTTGGCTATTTCCTGAGTTTACTTGTGTGGATCATGCTGATTCAGTTTCAGTGTACACATGTAGTTGATTTAGGTTCGTCCTGTGTGACTTCAAATGTATCCCCAAACTCTTTCATGTTCTTATGGTAGAGATTCAGCATCTCCATTCATGATCGTTGTTACACAAAAATACATGTTATCATTCGTATAAACAAATTTATAGATCAAATTATTTGGCCCCCAAATGCATCTTTGTTGTGGAAGAAATAATGTCTTGGCACTGAAACACCCTAAGCATTGTTCACTATTTCTACAGGTGACTAACTTGATATTCCACAAAGAACAGTGATCGTTCTATTAAGCACACTGTCATGATCATATAAACGGCATAGCAGTTAAATATTTAGGGCAGCAAGTTGATTTAGTTTGACTCCCTGCTTTTAGCTGACAAACTTAAACTAGCTGCATGGAACACTCTGTTGGAAACATTGTTTTCAAAAGTAAACCATTTAAGATTTTCTAAAGGGCACCATGCCTTTAGTGGAATGGACATGGTATAGCTGAAAATATGAATGATTGTGCAATAATGAGGACCCATATTGCAATCAGCGATATGATCTTGAGAGGTCAAAAACTTTTAGCCTAATCCCCCCCCCCTCCAATATGCCTGTAATATCCTTTCTTTGTTGACTGTGGGCTGTGCATCATGTACAGGGCATGTTACAGTGAAATCCGGCTTCAGAGAGCACTACCATCAGAGATCACGTGCCTGAACATTACATTACATTTTCCTTGCCAAAAGTCCCACAATTCACTGCAGTTGATCCTGGCACAAAAGACTGCCTGAATTGAGAGGCCATATTTGTATGGCCTGAATGGGATAATCTTTCAAGACAGATTCTTTTGTACTTATAGATGTTAGCCTGATTTACAGTATTTATTTTTTGGGACCTGTATTCTCCATCACTTTGCTTTCGATGTTTCTTACACCCATGTTACATAACTGTGTGTGCACCAGTGTTAAATTCCTTGACCCAAGACTTCAGATTTGGCCGACCAGGCGTGGATTGCCAAATCAAGCATGACAACGCTGGGGTTGTGGATGTGCAGTTTCTTGTCAATGAGGTAGGTTCGCTGTACGAACTTTGACGTGCAGTGCCATGGGACACCTGGGTGTGTACATATATTGACGAATGAGATTTGTAACCCAAAATTGCATCATCATGATTTATATATATTGGCTATATTGAAACCTCCAAACACTCTTTAATCTGTCATTCAATTGGCGTACATCTTTGTGAGGATGTCTACCATATAAGAGAACAAATTATGACAAACTTAGCAGTGTTTTATATGAGCATCATTACCTGGTACATCTATATCATGTATATGGCACCATTCCACAACTGCGGTCATGGTGTAGATTACAGATTTACCTAATAATGCCATAACATACATCATCATGACATTAATGCTTTGTTATTAGACGATGTTGGTAATTGTTAGAAAACCTGTAATATCAGATGAGTTAGTAAAGATATACCTCACAAAATACTTTTAGTAGCAAGTATATTGTATCTCCAGCTCCTATATGCTTTATAAAAAATCTATGTGCTACATGTATTATATACACTACAAAAAAAAGTTAAAGATATTTGTCAATATCTGGATTTAAATACTAAAATTAAGGCCAATTCACGAAATGGCACAATTAACATCTAAAAAATTTCAAAATATCCTTAACTTTTTTTGTGTGTAAAGTAGACCACGCTGTATCTGTTGTGTGTGAGATCAGGTAGATGTACTATGGTAGTACATATATACCATAGGTTCCAACATATATGTTGTTTCATTGGATAAAGAAACAAAGTTACTTAAGTGAGAATTTTGTCATGACCCATGATACATTGGAAAGGGTCTACTTCAGCTCGCTATGCTGTGCACATATCGCATGGATGATGGCAGGCTAAACTGAGCAGAGGGCCAATCACCATGCATGCAATGAGATGCCAGATGAAAAGTGCCCCAGACGAAATTTGAATTCTTAATCTGTCGTTCAGGAGTCTGAACTCATTTCCCATTTTTGGCCAACACTTCTCCATTTGTTCTCATGATATCTAGGGTTTGAAATTCAGTACTGTATATTTTGTACAAATTTACTGTGTTTGGAGAGAAATTATTTTTATGTTAATGCGCACAAACTGACATTGTCCAACACTTAGCAAGGTGACATAAGGAAGACAAGAGTGTCAACGTGGAAGTCACTGCCACCCGGTTTTGTGTTGACCATGTCTAGACGGGATGGTAATCGGTTGAGAATTTACAAATACGCAAGGGTGCTAACCATGCGAAACTGTAGTCATGGAATAGCAACACCGTTAAGCATAGTCTGGCACCCAAGACATTAGTGTTTCATGGGCATATGCCTTTACAACTATTCATCAAATTCGCAGCAAGACCAGGCAGGAATTTGCCAGGGATTCGTGGCTTGTGGAATTATTCGAGGTGTAAGAACTGCAAAGCAAAGATGAGTTTTGGCAGCCTAGAAAGGGGAGGGGAACTGGCAGTGGACTGTAGACTCTTGATTGCGCAGCTGGACTGCCAATCTCCAATCTGCATAGCCAGGCTGTTGCCGAGTGATGACATATATCTGATTTGGCAAAAAGGAAAAAGGGTGGAGACTTCATATTCAATCTTTTCCACCCACCCCCACCGATCCCTGCCAGCCTCTTCTGTCCTTATACCTCCATCCCGACCCTCCCCTGGACTCCCCCTCCCAGACCTTCGAGACCTTCCAACACTCTTCCCTTATCCACAACTCTCAGAAAACATAGACGGAATGGATCGCAGATGCCCAGAGTTCCAAGGAAAGAGAAATCGAGGGTTAAATAACTGGGGACCCCCTAATTCGCTGCGACACTATAATGGATCACCCCAGTCCGATTCTTAACAAAAAGCAACCTCAGGGGGTGTTACCCCAGGCCTGTTTTCTGGGGGGAATTCCCTCCCTGTATGGATTGGGTTCGTTCAGTGGTAAAGTTGCTCTGCTGCAAAACAGATTATAGCCCCAATAAGAAACCTGCATGGCCAAAGGCTTACTAGTAGGTTCAACTTTCCGGAAATCGTGGAATTTCAAATTGTAATTTTCCTTTAATTTTGCTTTAAAATTTAACTGTCTGCTTTTTCCTTATTCATGTAATTGCGTAGGTCATCCTCTTGACAAAGTGCTTTGAAAGTCCTTTTAAAGTTTTAGAACTCTAATTGCGATGGTAAATATATGCACAAGGCCATTAAATTTCAAATTTGTATGCACCGATACTTTTACATCAGGGAATCTGTAATGGCTTAGATACGCAAAGGGGCGTCTCGTGGCTTGAACAGAACTTTTTAAAGATACGACTGTGTTGCGGTCTCCGAAGTATTTTGTCACTTTTCTGCAATGGCATCAATAGAGTCTCCTAGATCCCCGAGTTCCTCTATCTTATGAAGTATCATTGGATCTTGGTCCAGGTCCCTGTCTCTCAATTTTTCGATCTTGGGATTCCGGTAGAGGCTATTCCTTTTATGCTCATTCCATTTCTTTTAAGGAGGGTAGGCGGTGGTGGGGGGCAGCATTGCTTTTTAGCTGGCCACCAAATCCTAGGATGAAGTCTGCGCTGTTACGCCTACATTAATTGGCCTCTTATATATTGCCGGCCCGGGGGTATCCACAGTGCGATTGATCAATGTGACAGATTGGATTTGGTGATTGATAAGGGATTGGGGATACAGCATAATGCTAGGAGGTCACATGACTTGAGGGCGAATTCCAGACACATTAACTGCCGTGGGAGAAGGCATTATTGTTGGCAAGGCATCACACCCGTCCCTATACTAGACAATTCTACATTATTTGGCTTTTTTTTTTTTTTGGCCTCCACAGTGCTTTGCCACCTCATTCAAAACTAATACATTTAACATGTTTAAAGGATTGCAAGATGGGAGAATCCAATTCAGCATGATGTATCAGGAAGCATAAATGTGCATCTTGTCCTCCTTTCTGAAACATATATAGCACATTTCTTTTCTTTTCTGCTTAAGCATCTTCACTCTAAAACAAAACGCATCTCAAATAAAACGAGACATTCCATCAGAAAACTACTAAAAAAAAATTATTTTTACTCTACAATGGGTAGTCTTTCGCAACTCTGTTACAAAAATGTATAGGGAATTGACGAGTTGACCATGTTAACTTGTCAATTAGTTTTATTTGAAATGCGTTTTGTTTTAGAGTGAAGATGCTTAAGCAATAAAGAAAAGAAATGTGCTATATGTTTCAGAAAGGAGGACAAGATGCACATTTATGCTTCTTGATACATCATGCTGAATTGAATTCTCCCATAGCTTAGGCTATCAAGACAACAGATCTTGTGCCTCCATGGGTAACTATGTTGGCATAGCAGAACCTGGTGGCCTGTGGTGACTGGTTCAATTTAATTGAAATATTTTATACGACCTTCTGCCGCAGGGTAGTGGTCCTTCAAGACAGGTGGTCTCTCATGGGAGTGGTCTGTCAACAGAAATTCCACTGTAGTAGGCACTAGATATCATGTTGGCACAGATGTATGTTCATGTATGTCATCCTGTTTGACTGTTTTTGTTTTTCAGGGTGCCATGATTACCGTAACAGATGAGGATGAAGTGTTCATGTGGAATATTCGACAGAAACCACCACAGATCGTACATTCCTTGAAATTTCAGAGAGAGCGGTAAGAGTAGTGGGTAAACCGGTTCATATACTAGGAACATTGATTACCCGCACCTTAAATTATTACTATGCAATGGTACCCTCGCACCAGTATACACACATAAGTTCAGTATTGCCAGGACACTCTGAGCATTCTTGAATAAAAAAACGCTTGCAGATTATGGGAGACCAATTCGTAAACCAAATGCTTGTTTTGTTTGACAAGCTTTTTCCATAAAACAGCCATTGACCAATCAAGGGAGCACTGTGTTTGTGAATAAGAATATTTTGATTGACTGGAAAAAGTGCTGATTTAATCATTTATAGACATAAGAATTGATAATTGTAAATTATTCAATGCCTGAAATGTATGTATTTGTACTTGATACATATTTTAATAAATGTGTAACAAATATATCACCATTTTGACATGCACAAGTTTAGTTCTAGAAGATCTTGTGACATAAGTGCGATGCTACCCAATGTCTCTACAGCTGAAGCTAAACTTTCCAGCTTGACTATCCATTTGATGCTTTCAGTGATACATATCTATATATGATCTTTCACCTAGGATCACCAAGTGTCATCTCCCCTTCCAAAGTAAATGGCTGTATATCGGTACGGAGCGGGGAAATGTTCACGTCATCAACGTCGAGTCTTTCACGTTGTCAGGCTATGTCATTAACTGGAACAAGGCCATTGAATTGTAAGTATCGCGAAGGTATTGTGTTATCGTACCATACTTACATTTATTTGGTATCATATTTCTAATGCTTCCAAAATACCTGTTAATCTGTGAATTATGTTACTTCAGGGATAATTTTGTACTGGAGACACCGCTTAATGCATGTATAATAAGTTGGATTGGAATTTAGTCCATAAACTATTTTATTCCGAAAAGTGCAAGATTAGTGCTAATATTTTCTACCCATACAGTGCGCAAAATCTGAAAGAAATTTGTTGTAAATTGCAATTTGGATTTGCTGAAGTTTTTCTCACTGATTGTTTATGTGTTACTAGTATATCAATTAGTTAGACCTTTGCCTCCCTACAAAGTAATGCACATATGTGTAATATTGTATACCGGTTATGTGTTTTTGGTACTGCATGGATGGTCTTTACGATCGAAGTAGGTTTATTAATCCAGAGGGAGTCGCAGAGTGAGATTCGACTGTATGCGTGGTGGTGGTAGCGCAAACGACTGAAGCGGGAAGGTTACCGGAACATAACCTTGTACCATTGATATTGAGAAAGTGTCTCTGTCAATCGTGAAGGGCGTTAGTAATCATTGTAGTAGCACTGGGTTTGATTAGTTCTCCGTTGTGGTTACCATGGTCACTACAGGGTCGAGGCCAATAAGCACTTTGATGCATACGCGTGACAGACAGGTGCTCGGGGTGACATTGGTTGAGGTCAGAAGAAATCATCATTTGGGATTTGTAACATGTTACTGAGCAGAAATTTCCTTAGCCCAGGCAGATTTCTCCCCCTTGAAGGCGATGTGCGAGAAAATTCAATCATGTCCCACTGGATTTGATGCCACCGCTCTTCCTCTACGCTAGAGGGTTTGCTTTGCTGTGTCACCAAGCCTGGCACTGTTGTCAAGATAACAGACAATTGTGACTTGAGTGTGTCGGAAAATTGTGTTCCAGGAAAGGTGTCTCAGCAGAGCAGCAGCAAAAAAAATTGAAAAAAAAAAAAAATCACTTGCCCATGCTTGTTGGCAGTCGTATATCTTCTTTGATTTTACTCTGGTAAAAAACTGATCTTGTCGCTGCCCTGTGAGACGCCATATCTTATTGACTGGGTAAACGTGGCATGCAGCATTGATGCACTCATCTCCTTCAAGCTTGTCAGATTAGAAAGGGACCTGGCATTGATCACAGCAGCTCCTTTTGCCGCCGCTTTGATTCAACAGAGCCGCTGCCGTAACGTATGTCATCAGCCTCTGCATGTAAAAAATTAAACAATATTCCTGAACTGCATTATAAGCAGGCTTCTGTGCCAAATCTAAAAACCAGAAAATCGTTACATGTAAATCTCAATTCAGTCATTTCCTGTGGTTTGAAGAATATAAGGAATATAAATTTGATAATAAGTAAAGTGTAACAAAAATAATAATACTGATCCATGTGATCATTCACGTGGCTCATAAATGTGTAAACATGGTAAAGGCTTCGTGTTTAGTAGTGCACGATACCATGCGATTTGGGATTCATTGGGGCATCCCGTCCACTGACGGGATCCCCTTAAGGGGTTGCAGACTTTTTTTTTTTTTTTTTTGTTCTTTTTTTTCCACCGGGTAGGGTTTTTTTTTCCCCCCGCACCTTCAGTGGCCATTTGTGGTGAAGAAAACAACGGATTGGGCTGAAATTTTGCACAACCATACTTATGGACATGCTTGAGGTCGAGGTAAAAAATATTTTTGGTGCGCTCATTTTCCATTGAG
>JAAUYG010141296.1_pt1 | contig 13217 bp, 14 predicted proteins | sample 7278091 | NCBI WGS metagenome assembly JAAUYG01 (sample SAMN14350201, study PRJNA611818) | marine sediment metagenome | isolation source: surface marine sediment (0.6m) | place: French Polynesia: Moorea | collected 2018-08
CATATATTTAGAAATATATTGGGAAAAATCCTTCCAGATTGTAGTCCTGTTTAGTCGAATCATTGTGCTTGATAATGCAGTTGTGGCAGAAAAAAAATTAGCAAAACTTTATTTTTTACATAACCCAGAGGGGAATCACCCCTAAAACACAACTGTATCAGAGCCATTGCGATCATGACCTTTATCCTTTCAAACACCTTCAAACACTATAACACTGTTTATTGTCAAATCAGTAGCTGGTATGGCCACTGCTTTGACAATAAACTACGCTAAATTTGCTCCCTTAAATTTTTGGAACTTTGCCCCCTTACATGTATTATGCAATGCTAACTTTGATCCCTTAAATATTTTGAGCAGTATATATTTGTCCCATGTCCCACCAAGGATGCCTGTCTATGATAGCCTTGGTACCACGTCGATTCTTAAGGCACACGTCACTTTTTATTAGATTTCTTCATCACGTCGCTTGTTATAACATTATGGTTTTGAATGGGATGTATTAAATTAAATGGAATTTTAAGGAGTGAGTGAGTGCGTGATATCAAAGTTTAACGGCACATCAACACCGAAAGGGTCATACAGTGCCAAAACAGTTGTAAACTGCCCTATGAGTCTAAACAGAGTCCACTAGAAAAGAATGTTACGGTCAAATGCGTGCAAAGTCCAAGGCAAAATGTCAAGTCACATCTTGAAAAAAGTCCAGCAATGAACAAGGTAATGCCCACTATGGTCCGCGCCCAGCTCAAGTAGCTGGCTAACCTTTAACTAAAGGTCATTCCACTATCCGCCACCTGGGGACGCGCCGGGGTTGCTCTGTGGGCTGAGCACCGGGGAAGATAGCCCAGGCTCCCCGGCTGCTTCTAGGTGCCGGTCTACAATGATGGTTATCATTATGTCATTTGCCTTAGGGTGCTACCATCGCACCCCCATGTCTATTCACGTGGCAAGATACTTATAGTGCCACATTCCAATTAGTTTCTGGCTGTTGTCCGCAGCCAGCAGGGAAGGGGACCCTAACCCATGCTAACTGGGAGATAATTAGACAATGGGTCGTTAATGGCTGACATTTGTCATGGGATAATGGCGTAAATAATGGCTAAAATTCCTAATGGTAACAATATTTAGATTTGTTCAAATTTATAAAATTGTTCACCTGTAATGGTATCAACCCAATCCATATTACTCTGATCTTCATAAGCTCCCGGAGCCTTAATGAATGTAATATCGAACTAGGGTTGAATCCCTTAAGAAGTGCTGGTTCAGTGGGTATTAGTATTGAACTAGGAATCCCTTAAATGCCTTAAGAAGTCCTGGTTCGATAAGCTCCTGGAGCTTGTAAAGGCGTAGTAATATGGATTGATGCCTCACAGTGGCAATGTAGAACATTTTGAATTTATAAAATTTGAATGAAGCTCTTGTCTCACCATGAAAGACTGTGACTTTGTGCCTGTCCTCCAGCGTCCTGTGACCTGTCCCTGGTGAGCTGGCTGTTGATGTTCCTCAGTCGCAGTCTGGACAGTGCTGTCCCCTGCTGGTCAGAGGACGGAGGGGAGAAAGGGAAGGAGAAAGACCCCACGGGTACGTATGGCTGGGATTTCGGTATTGGTAATGCTACAAAGAAACAACAGCATTTGGGCCGTCCTTCGGCGTCACATGCTCCTTGTGTGGTGTGAGTGTCACGTGATGACAAAAGTTGGTTGTAGACCGGGGGAGAGTGTGCCTGCCTCTGTCTCTGTTTGGTGATGGATTTTCTTTTAGCAATCCAGATGGCCTCATCTATGCCACGTCGGAACCAGTCCTTTTCTTTGCAATATAAATTCCATTTACTTAAGACAAAATGTCTCCCAATTGATATTAAATAAGCAGTTTGACTATGTCATGTATATATATAAATTAATATTATCATTGCGTTGCCTGCCTTACAGGTATTGTGACTAACCGTTGGGACTTCCTGCACGGTTTGCATGCTCGTTACGGCAGCAAGCCGGCGCTGAGCCCACAACTCTACCGACGGAACATGAAATGCCTGCTCCACCACAAGCAGCAGTTGCGCAATCTGCAGCAGACGAAGAAGAGCTTCCTGACCTCCCAGGCTCAGAAAGCCCTGGACGGGGCCAGCAAGAACGTCGAGGCACTCATGAAGACTCAGGAATGGATGTTCAAAAAACAACTCAAACAATACTCATCCAAGGTACCATTGCAGGAAGTCTGTACGGCAGAACTCCAGAAGACCACCCATGGTGGTCTTAATTCTGAAACGATATGACACTGTTGTATACTTTTGGTTGTCCAATCAGTAGTCCTGATTTTGGGGTGGTCTTATTTTGGAGGGTGGTCTTAATGTGGGGTTTCACTGTGTAGAGACTTAGTCTTTGGAGATATTTCATACTCATGGGTCAGATAGCATTGGGAAGAAATTTGAGACAACCTGAGACTGAGCAATGTTAAAAGTCTCTGTTGACATAAGTGTGAGAACAGTTGCATTACCAGAGAATACATCGGCAACCAGAGGAGGGATGTTGTCCTTTTTCCTGCTGTTGAACTTTAATCCAAAAATCCACGCTTGCACTTACCAAAAGCCAGGCTTTGCTAAGCTTGTCTAATCCAAGCTAAAGCACTAAATGTAGTGCTTCATAGTACATTGCATCAGCATGCATATAAGTGTCATTACATATTCATGTCTATGGTCAATCTGTTAGACATCAAAATTAAATGCATGTAGATGGTAAATGCTATGCAACATAAAGTAATTTCTTTCTGATTTTGAATTTAAGCATTTCAAGGACATCATGAACATCCGGCGAAGCACTGGTTCCTTACTGAAGAAATCTACCCACGACAGCAGCAGCCAGGAATCGGAGAAAGACCAAGCCGAGAACGAGGCTGATCTCCAACTGACCGTTGCTAAGGAAACATGCATTCCACTTGTCCGAGGGCTCATGGCTTTACTCCTATCAATGGATTTCACCTGTAACGTGGATTTGTTCATCGTCACCTGCAAGGTGCGCCATAAAACTATGCCTACTACTAGTAGATAAATACACATGTACTCTACTCTGTTGGTGGAGCTAAAATATAAAGATATAAGATGAGAATGCAAAACTAGCATTCTGAGGTCAGTTATTGTAAAAGAAACTACAGTCTAACCTGCTCTAAAGACCACCTGTATATAAAGACCACCTGTTTATAAAGACCACCTGTTTATAAAGACCACCTTTGATGAGTCCCTAGTGGTATACTTTCCATGTTATAAAACTTGCATATAAAGACCACCTGTGTATAAGGACCACCCTTGTTGGTCCCTAGGGTGGTCTTTATATACAAGTTTTCACTGTATGTACAATTATGAGGTTTTGATTGTGAGGCAAGAATTAGGTCATTGTATAAATCTCTTCAATTGTATCAGCTTTGCACTTAGAAGTCTAAGGGCACTGTGTCAGACTTACTTGTGGTAAATCATTTGAGAGTTCTACAGGTGTGTCGTTAGGCTCACCAGCTTGCACAAACGTAACAATTAAAAATTACTAGTAGATCTCATCAGTTTGCGCATCTACATTGTATACATGCTATATGCATTTGTAGACCCTTTGTTGCTTACTGAATTTATAATGAATATGAAACAAGGACATCAGTTTAAGTTGATAATTTTCGAAATTTGCAGGTTATTGCCAGAATTAGCCACATCGCTCGGCCAATGATCAGCCTCTCGGAGGTCATGACCCAGGAAGAGCTGGAAAAACTGCTGCTGCTCACCTGCAGCACTGACTGTAACCATGGCAACGTGTCCTGGGGCGGCTCCTGGGCCGGACACGCTATCACGTGTCTGCTTCTGGACCTGCTGGATGGTGAGATTGGAATATGCGTTATTACAAACTTAAGAAAATTCAAATTTAATTACCGGTAAAAATATTTAAAAGCAATCAGCGTAAAGTATGACGTAACCTAACATGTGGGCTGGAACCAAATGCATAGTACTTTAAACAGGTGTCATATTGGATACCGTATCTGTGTTGAAAGGGGACGCGTGAAGGGTTGTAGAAGCTGTGAATTGAAATTTTAATTAAAAAAAAATGGTGGAGGTGTGTAATAGTCATTAGATAACATTTAAATATAGTGTGTGATATTAGGAAAGCGGCACTGCAGTGTGTATTCAGGATGTTGAGCTGGTGTTTTACTGAAAGCTATCCATATGGATACTGTGTATGGACTGTAAAAGAACACGGGATCTGGGATAAAAACATGTGTGTAACTGCATGTATTTTGATGCTCAACAACTGCATACCTCCTCAAGTTGCAGGCAATCAACTTTCTTAGTTAAACGAATATGTTGCTTTGGGAGCACCCAAGCATGTAATTGTATTGACATAAAGAATAAAATGAGGGCAATTTGTTTTTGAAACTAGGGGAGAAGTTGTTTATCCTGCCACCAGAGGGAGTGGGGGAAGATGAGATGTCTGCTTCAGTTGCCATGGAGACAGACGACTCGCTGCAGAATAGCACCACCCTCCCAACAATGGAAGATGATAGTGTTGCAATTGAGACCACAGGTATTCCAAAGCTGAGACATTGAATTTCTATACTTGAACTAAAATTGATTCTTTTCTTAGATTCTTTTTTGTGCTGGTTCATGCTATTCCTCAGTTTTAATCAAAGCAGATCCCTAAATTGTGCCTAAACTTTAGACTTAAGTATTTTCAAGAACACTAGCCCTGGTTTTGCTGTTGTTGACTGTGGTTAGCACATTTCTATAATAATTGCTTTACCGGTTACAAGGTATCAAAAGAGGTCCATGAGGAATCGAGCACTAAATATTAAACAAAATATATACTGTAAATTCATTAATGTTTGCGAGGGATTGATTTGGCGATTTTCGCGACTACCTTTAAATCGCAAAAATAAATACCTGGAAACATAATTTATGTACCTAGATATTAATTAACAAATTAGACCTGAGCTAACCGCAAATATTAATCCCCGCTAACATGGTTTTGAGCTAACCGCAAATATTAATCCTCGCTAACATGGTTTTGGTTCAAAAATGCAAACATTAATCCCCACGTACATTAATGATGTTATAATATCTCCTGCCATATGTTTTTAGCTGCCGAGATGTCACAGGCTAAAGAGAATGCGACCAGCGTAGCAGGCAGCAGCTTGGCGTTTCCAGACAAGGATTCCTTGTTGTCCATAGACATGCTGGAGGAAGAAGAGTTTGACGATGGGACGATGTCCACAAACAAAAAGCTCCAGCTTCAGGACTTGCTGCTGGGCAATTCCACAGGCGGCAAACCAACAGGGGCTACCGGATGGTCAACGGATCTCCCGAAGATCAAGGACGTATTAGGCTTGCCTTCGCTGACTCCAGACCCAAGTGGTGCATGGGCCCCCAACCCATGGCCAAGGTAGGGTTTAGTAAGCGAAAGTTCTAGAATGCCTTTAATGAGGTTTCATGTTCAGCTAAATAAGATTTCACTAACCTTTGTTAGAGGTTCTTTGGGTGTTGTTTCCTGTTGAAGTAATATCATTTTTGTAATGACAAAGAATTATTTGTTTGAAGCGCTTTTAAGGATACAAGGACATGTATTAACAACAGCATATAAAAGTAAGGAATGAACTTGACCTCTTCCTTCGATTCGCACCCCCACCTCTACACCCCCACCCTCACCCTGTTATATATTTGTGTTAGATATGACAAAAACCTAAATGCTCGTCATGTGAGGAAGATGCCGCTCAGATTGCTGTGCCATTATTGTCGTAGAAACGTAAACAAGGTTTTACTTGAAAGTATTGGATACTTGTTCATTATGTCATAACTAATCGCAGCATAACTTAACGCTACTCGTAACAAATTTACTAAAATAGGGCTTGACATAATATGCTCTTATTCTTATCCTGCTATAGCCTAGCTGGGGAAGAGAAGAAACCATCAGGCCTGAAGGTCTGGAAGAACAAGTTGGGTAGCAGCAGTCGCCCCAAGACCAACCTCACCCCACAAGGAGTGTCCACAGCCATGGATGCCAGGCTGGAACATGGCCTGGGGCTGGGAGCCGAGCTCAAACTTAAGGTAGGCAAGCTAGGAAATTGCAAAATTCAGGCAGACTAGCTAAGAGAGCTAAAGCTTAGAGTTGGGTACCAGTAAAGTTTAAAGCTGGCCGGAAATTCAACTTCAAAAATTGAGCTAACTTCACACTGTTGCTATGTATGTAAACTGGCATTATGAAACTAGTTGTTGCGAAAATGTCGTAATTTGCCTTTTGTGGGATCTTTATGTGTGTGATAGTAGGTTGAAAAAGCATGGTAGTTAATATCCAACGGATTCTTTGTTTACTTAATATCCCAGTTAATATATTAATATCCTTATTATGTTGTGCCCCACCCAGGTGATGTTATCATTGGAAGCTGAGGCTGTTCAAACGGCTCTTACATCCACCATCCCTCCCCCCAGCGTGGGCCTGAGTCAGAATCTCAGCCAAGTCTCCCACCCAGCCACAGATGACGAACAGCTGTCAGAGGCCCAGCTACTCGGCCAGTGGACAAACCAACAGGTTGGCACAATCTCCTGCAGATACAGCCATCACGCTTGTATTTGTATGAATAGGAAACTTAAAAAACAATTTAAATACCAGTAATTTTAACATATAAGTTTGGCATTCTCTTTCTGTCATACCTTTTGTGTTCGTCTCTTTAGTAGTCTCCCTGTTACAAGACCAGCAGCGCAGCCAGTAAAATTTTGGTCTTATACGGCAGGTGGTTCAGTAATACATGTACAATATAATGGTTCCCTAACACACCAAATGGCAGTTTTTGAGGTGTGCTGGGGTAATAATAAATAATTAAAAGCGCTTTGAGCTCATTCGAGGATAAAGTGCTGTATGAAAACTGCATATTGATCACCTAGTAATATCTAACTTCAGTCCTTTACATGTGCCTGGTGTCTCACGGTGACAACACACATGTATATAAATTTGTTTGAATTTATCAAATTAGTTTTATTAAAAGTTCTTAATGCATTCATAAGTTCACACTGGCCTTGGTTGTTTTACAAAGAGAACTGTTGATAGCCAATGCTCATTGATGCTGATCTCTTGTTATCTCTATCTGGATTCAAGGTTACTCCCTCTGCTGACATGCTGAGCAAGTGTTTCAACAGCCTGTTCAGTCAACTCCAGCTACACCGTGTCCAGGTGGATATTCTGCTACAAACATGGCTTGCCCTGAACGAGGACCCCAGCCAGGAGGATGGAGCTGCAGGGGTTGCGACCTTCGACCCCTCTCGGACCCCCACCATCCCCATCAACCCGGCCGCCCTAGGCAGCCTTTTGAGTTCCCTCTCCTGGATGCCTCAGGTTCCCGTCTCAACGTGGGTCCTTGCCTTCCATTGCCTGACCATGATGACCAATCTCAAATGCAGCCCCGGTGCTTCCGCCGAGGCTCCCGGCAACGTCACCAACGGAAGCAGCGACAGGTCCATGGCAGCGCTGATGGTGGCAGATCCCAACCTGACATCCGTGCTGCTGAAGTTCCTGATGGGGACGGCACAGCTTGGGGGGCCGTCCTCGTTGAGCCAGCAGCACAGTCAGATAGGGCCAACTGCCGTCAAGGCCTTCCACGACTTCCTGGTCAGATTGCAGGCCAAGTGTGCCGACGATAACGAACACCACCTGAAAGAGCTGCTGCTGAAGCTGGTCTACCAGCTGGCAACAGACAGGTATGGCAATGGCAGAGAGGTTAATAGGCCTAAGTGTGGAGGTAATTCCTCTATTTAAGACAACAATGTAGAACTCTTCAATATAGTATCAGAGTCTATAACTGATAGCAGCCCTTGTCTTTTATTGCATAGGGGCTGGCAGATAGCTGAAATGCTGGCACAGCAGTCAACTTTTGCCAGCAGCCCTAGCAGTGAAAGCAGTAGAGACAGTGGCCTTTTATGCTGTAGAGTATTTATATATGGGTTCGAACCACATTTGTGCCTCTTCCTTTGCCGAAAAAAAGATAAAGTTCTCGTGATCATCTTGCATGGAGGATGACCACACATGCTTCTTACATAAATAGTATCATACAGATTTAGACCTGCAGTCAGTTAATTAGTTCATGCATTTAAATTGACACCTATATACCATGCCATGCCAGCATCGTCACAACTCTTAATATTCTAGATATTAGCTAGTTGAGGGATAAACTAGGCTAAATGTATTTGACAGGACCTATACAAAGTTTTACCACTGTGGCGAATTAGTATATGAGAACTGTTATGGATCACACTGATATTATGTCATATACTAGATAATTAATTTGTCCTCGCTTCTAAACTTGGTTCATGCAAGCATTTTCCATCATAAAACATACTGAAAGCCCATTGTGTATTTCAGAGGTGCGTTTCAGCTAGGCTGTGGGCCACTTGATGCCCAGTGCAAGCTGCTGGAACACATGCTGAGTCTGAGCTATGACTCGGTCGACATCAGCAACGCTGTCAGTGTCATAGAGTCGATCAGCTGCCTAGTACACCAACACATAGCCTCCCAGGACAGGGTACAGTGCAGGAGCACAACGGAAAATGGTGTCAGCGCACGGTCGTGCTTCGGTGGATTGTTCGCTTCCATGTTCCGAGCTGGCAACTCCCAATCCATGACTGGAGATGCTAATCGTGATCTGCTGATGTGTAACCTGCTGAGTCTGGTCAATCTGCTGGTACAGATTCCTCTACCGGGGCGGGGTGGGGCAACCAGGCATGGAGGTCTGGGCAGTACAAGTTTAGGCGAGAGTAGTATGATGGATAGCGCCACAGCAGGAGGAGGAGGAGGTGTCACTGCTGGAGCAGTGGCGGCGGCAGTAGCAGCGGTCAGCGAACCATTGCAAGCAAATGTAGACAGCCCAATGACTGACCTTAGCAAGATCAGCCTAAGTTTGGGACCGCCCGACTCGGGTATGACATCTACCCCTAACGTTCCCAACCCGGAGGGCGAGGAATCCGTTATGGCAGAAACTGATGAACAAAAAACACGAAAGGGGTCGAATTCGGCAGAGACTGACGAACAGAAAACCGAAAGCGCTTATCGGAATCCGACGGCCCCATCCGGAAACGTTAGCTGTGTGTGGCGGGGTATGCCAACAGCTGTACGTGATCATAACACCTCATGCTCCCACACAAAGGACGCAAAGAGTACCAACACCCTGTCCGATTTCATTCTGGGACATCGTCCAATCATGTTTCACTTCATCCAGGCACTCAGCTGCTGCAACAGCAGCACGATGGCCATGATACTGGGTAGTGGAGGCCTTAGCAGCAATCTGCAGGATTCCTTTGCTGGACTGGATCCAGTTTCGGTTGGAGACGGGATTTTCCAGATTCTGTGCACGCTAAATCGGAAGGCGAGCAACCTTTACCTGATCCTGAAACCCTTGCTGGAGTACGTGTCCTCGTCCATGCCTGGATTGCAGGGATACCATAGGATGACGGGCATCAGCCGACTGTCGGAGCCATTGCTCTGGTTCATACTGAGGGTCCTTGACTGTGAGAAAGCTATCACCATCTTCATGGAAATGGGTAACGAAAAAGAATAGGATGCATAGATATATAGATATTTTATTTTGGAACATTTGTCAATTTCACGATATATCTATACAGGAAAAACATGTTCCTGGTTGAGAACAAAGCCATGGAAGGCTGTGACATTGTAAAGTAATGTATCATCAACCACAGTGGTTGCTATAGGACAGCACAGTTATGTACATAAATTCAGCCATTAGGTTATCACGTATTACTGTATAGCATACTGCAGTTTTAAGTATGATTATTGCATGTGTAAGATGACTAATAGATATTTCTTGAACAGCCTAGAGAATACAAAGGGGTTAGAAGATCCGTAAAATAATGTTGGAAACACATTGATCAGAACTCATTTTCTCTAAAAGATTTGATGGTACTTATGTTATACAAAATCTTTTCCCAATTTCCTTGGTACCAGAACATACAGCCATAAAAAAATGTCAATAGTGACAATGCATGCATTTGGTGTGCTTCCTTGCTTCAAAGCCCATGTGACACCTTTATCTGCAATGCATTGTGAAAGTCACATATTGTCAATGCTAATGAGAGGGACTGCTATATGCATAATGTACAAAAAATAATTTACTAGGATTCTTTGGTTCTTTCTTGAAACATATTCCATTGACGTAGCTTTAACACTGTTTTTTCCAGGAGGGATCCAGGTGGTCGCCCAGAATCTGGTTCACTGTAACCAGAGACTGATCAACACGAGTCCCAGCCTCATCTCCACCCTCACCCAGTATCTGGGACAGGCAAAGGCATCCGCCATACACACCAAAAAAATGGCAAGCGCAACCACGGACAGCGACGCTGATGGACTGCAGAATTTTGCACCACTAGGTCGGCTTATATGTTCCTTCAAAATGACTCTTTGTTTGAGCATGCTGAGTTGCTAGGTGAAACTGGAAAATTAGCAAAGCAATATGTTGAAGCAAAAGTCCTTTTACAAAGAGATAACCTCAAAGGATAATTGTTCAATAGCAAGAATGGAACTGTACTGTTTGCGCAGACTGCATTCATATAGGAATGTATGCATGGGAACCTTTTGTCAAGGCCACCAGAGAAATAAGGAAAAATTGGGAACCACTCAATGTCCAAATAAATACACTATAAATGCAACTGAGAATTGAGATCACATGCAAGGCTTTGAACTTGAATGTGTCAGCCTCAGTTTCTTAGGTGACACTCATGGGCCCGTATTCATAAACCGTACGTAGGCTACACAAGGACTAATAACAGAGAAAGATGTTGCTAAGAACAGGCTAATGAACAGTTCAAGTTGCATGCATTAACTGTTTGTAACCGGAAACTATCAATGCATGTTTTAACGAATTAGTTTTCTTTTATTAGCCAGTTGTTGCATAAAATGTACACATGGTTTATGAATACGGGCCCTGGTTCCACTGCAGTTTATGTGACACTTTGATTCATGGTTTGCAGGCAGCATATCATCCAGCAGTCCCTCCGCCGGGCCTGCTGATGTCCTCATCCAAGCCACCCCGCCTCACCGCCGGGCCCGGTCAGCTGCCTGGTCTTTCAACTTCTACCCCCACGAGGCCTGGGTTGACCTCACCGTGACCTTGCCCTGCGCCATACTACTGAAAGAAGTTCGAATCCAGCCCCATCTCGCGTCTCTCGCCAGTATGGACGTAGCATTGAAAAGTATTACAAGTGCACTGCTCTGATGGATCTATCTGTCCAGTGTTCGCTGTGGCTTGTGAAAGACTTTGATCTAAGTGCAGATGCTGTGTTACAGCACTTGAAGTAGATATGAGAGGATACTGTATTAAAACTTGTACATCCCCTTGTGGTTACTCTGCAGATGAAGCTTTAAAATCAATGTCAAGGTTTTCTTCTGCATCCTTTGCCAGCGTGCAGACAATTCTTGTAGTGTATGGGATCTTCCAGCGTAATCTCAGTATTAATGCAATTTTGAAGATAATAAGCCGATATTAATATCAAATATCCTAACAGTAAGACTACCCCATACTGCAGAGGTAGCGCCAGTTTGATCTTGCCACAGGTTAGATTTACTTCGCGATTGTTTAATACATTACATAGAACCCTATGTCATAACTATTGCATTGAAGTCACTAGATGTACAGTGGCTATTTATGTTTAGTTATGCATGTATAAACATTATGTGCTTGTACATTTCTTCCAGTCTTTTGTGAAGGGCAAAGATCCTTACATACTACTAAACATTGCATTGTAACCTTTCTTCCACCTCTTGTCTCGTTCAGCCTGTCCATCGGCAGTAACGCTAGAGGTGAGCCGGGATGGTTCCACCCTCCTGCCCATCTCGGCACCCGTCCTGACCAGTGGTCTCAGCTGCATCACCATGCAGCTGATCCGCCCCGAGGTGGTTAACATGGTAACCCTGAGGCTCCACAAGCCACGGGACTCCATGACGATTGGCTTGTCCCAGGTTATGCTGATGGGGACTTTTGTTTTCGGAGACAGCGGTAGCTACAAAGCCACCTCGGTGTCTGCGCCGGCAGAGGATTATGTTTCCAGAACTAGGTAAGTGTTTATGTAGAGGATGATGCACTGGAATGTGAAACTTAATCTTAGTCTTCTGTTGCGAATAATACAGTGGCTCCTCTCCTAAAGTACACTCTCTATGCCCTTCTCGAATGGATACAAATTCTTGGCATCAAGTACTGCTACCGTAAATGCACTACCGTATGCTCCCTCTTACCAAAGGACACATTTGGCATAAGGGGTGTCCCTATTAGAGGGGCACTACTGTTGTATCATTAGATTTAGCCAAGAAGTTGATTATCCTGTTGCAGGCCTATAGACTGACAGCAGGTTCAGTGAGGGCAGATAGCTGGTATATAAATGGAAGAATTCAAACACAAAGTTTGCAACTCCCTTATAGAAGGTTTTGACATCCAGAATATAACACTTAGGATTATTTGCAAAGACTTATTATATAGCAATTCTCTAGTTTCTGGTCAGTGACTGTTGGGTACATGTTGTAAAAATTTGACAATGATAAACCTTAAGTAAATATAAATAAGACTGGTTATAATAAAAACGATTGATCAAATATATTGTCAGAGTGTGAGCTCAGTGGTTCTTGCCGGTTGTTCCGCAGTAAATGCATTGTGACCCCCTTTCCGTTTAATCCTAGCATCGGTTGGCTGCGGTTACTTCACCACTGCCTCATGCACTGCCTGGAAGTGCAGGAACAGGTTGCCATGGCAGCAGCACCTATCCCGCACCTGCTCACCACCTGCACCGCCCTGCTCATGTCGACCAGTGCCAGCGTGTATGCACCGAACATTGAGGCAGTCCTGCTGGAGATTGCCTTATACTCCCCTGAGATGGGGCTCGGCCTGATTGACCTTGTTCTGGGAAACACGAATCCTTCAGTGGAGGACGCAGGTTGGTGTTCCATACAGAGCACTAATTTTGACCTCTTAATTGATAGCATGCATGAGAGCTGTGTGTTGCATTCTGGGTAAGGGTGGCTTACACACTGGCGAATTTATCAAGTATGAAGTACCAATGTAATAGAATTGAATTTAATCAAGGTGCGCACAGGGTTGAAAAGTGCTTGAATTTTGACGGGGTCCTGGAAAAGGTCATGAAAACAGAAATTGGCCTTGAGGCCAATCTAATGTACTTGGATATGCTTGAAAGTGGGACACTTGCCATGAAA
>JAAUYG010165681.1_pt1 | contig 13217 bp, 12 predicted proteins | sample 7278091 | NCBI WGS metagenome assembly JAAUYG01 (sample SAMN14350201, study PRJNA611818) | marine sediment metagenome | isolation source: surface marine sediment (0.6m) | place: French Polynesia: Moorea | collected 2018-08
ATAACTGAACCTGTCACCAGAGACCACCTGTCTTGACAGACCACAATTTTGTGGCCAATGGGGTGGTCTTTCAAGACAGGTTCTACTGTATATGTTTCCAAGCCCACAAAATTAATTTGTTATTCTGTTGCTCAGCTGTATGTACATTATATATTTAATACTGCTGGCAATGATTGCATGGATGATTATCTGTTGTGGCAGTGAACATCAGATAATTTGCTGTGCCATGTCAGTATTTTTTAAAATAGCATGTTGTGTGATTCTAGCGGTAAATGATACCTGGCAAATGGTGGGTATATTCACTGAGTCACTGCTAAAAATACTATAAATTCATTAATCTTTGCGAGGGATTTATTTGGCGAATTTCACAACCATAATTAAATCGCAAAAATAAATACCCTGCAAACATAATTTATGTACCTAGATAACTAACAAGACCTGAGCTAACCGCAAATATTAATCGCCATGAACATGGCTTTGTCTCAAAAACGCAAACATTAATCCCCACGAACATTAATTAATTTACAGTAGTCAACTTCATATTTTTACTTTCCCTTTTTTTTCCTGAAGGTTAACATGAATGCTGCTGCAAATGTAGTTCCACGATGGAATGGTTTCTGGTAATTTCTTTCTGAGGCTGAGAGTATATATATAGCAAATTGTATCTGCCATTTAGTATTTGAACAAAAGCCAACCAGTAGGCCCATGCCAGAAGTTCTAGGTGACTTAGATGACAATGGCCTCCCCTGGTTGAATCCTGCTGGTTGTCGTACTGTTGGTTTTGGCTCTGGTGTGGGAGGTTAGACCAGGTTAATTGAGTGCCTTTCTATTTGTTACCATCCCACCTGGGTGCTAGATGTATAAAGGGGCAGGGTATACTGAATGCCTTCTCTGTGTTTACCACTGGGGCCTTGAAATTTGTTCTTCTCATCAAGGCTTTTTTTTTTTCCACAGGTGTTTAATACTGGTCATTCCCTGTAGTGGCATTCTTATTGTCAATTTCAATCAAGGGCAGATGCCCTTAACGGGTTATCACCTTATATTAGCCTACCAAACAAGGCTGTGGGAATGTTCTGTCAGTAGCATAGGCAACTAATAGAGGCAGCCCTTTGTCATTATGAGTGAGGTACTTTACAATTACCCCTATACCATGGAATTCTAAAGCTTGGGCACAGCTGCATATATGACCAAATAGGGGGAAAAAAATTAATTTTTGCGCCCGTCAGTGTCAGAATATTAAAATTCAGTAATTAATCTCACCCTGTCATGCTGTCAGCCTAATGGCTATCACACTCACTTCAACTTTCGTCCTTCAGGTGCAGTATTGTTGCACCGAGCACGGACAAATTGCATCGGATCACCTGTGCTTTCCTGGAAACAAATGCATTGAAATAAAATATGTATCTGCTGTTGCCTCGATATTTTCATGCGAGGGCTAGCAATGCCATTTAGTTAAGTGTTACTAAGTGCATGCACTAAAGCTCATGGCAGGATTTAATAATGTGCAAAGTGCACGTGTGCCATAGTCACAGAGTTTGAAAAATGGGAAGAGTCCTCCAGCAGATAATGTCCTGGTCTGGGGCTGTGTGGGACACAGATGACATCTTTGTCACCCATCTTGGCAGGGACAATACCAACATCACAAAGCGTGTAACTGTTGTGTGTTTTTTTGTGTTTTGTTTTGTGACACAACACGGTCTTCGGTCTTCGGGAGACTGACTCACCCTTACTGCCCCTGGCCAGATGTTCTCTCTACCTGGGTGCAACAGATGACAGCAGACAGAGCACGGAGACCCTGCATTGAGCTATCAGCTGGCCCAGGTGTGACAAGGGGGCACTGGGTCATGCATAATTTGCTGGAGGAAAGATGGATCGCATCTTTAAGCGGGAAGGCTGGGTAAATTTACCAGTGATTTTAATTAACCATTTACAACTCACAGATTCAACACTAATTTTATGTTCAACTGATGAGTTCAGTGTTTTTTTCATACATGTTACGTATATAGTGCACTTGCATAAATACCTTACTATCATTGTAAGGTATTTGCAAGTGCACTATATATGTAACATTTAGGTAATTCATTGTACATGAATACTGTGCCTGCATACCCTAGTAAGCTGTAAGCATTTTGTTTCTGCGTTTGTCACAACCAATTTTGTTTCCTTATGTATATATTTACCCTTTATATCCTTTATGGCAAACTTAAAAGACTCCCTTTAGGTATGTTGAGCACTTTGCAGGTTTCTTTGGTCTAAAGGCTTCATATACCCTGTATGTATTTTCTCATTTCACATTATATAAGTACATCTAGGGGCTAGGTCCTTTGTTAGTTTGACACATGGTGTTCAGCACCGTTCACAGCTCTGAATACAGTATGATGATGTTCTGTTGTGCAGACTAGACCATGGACTGTCACTTTTTTTACCAAGTCTGTCACTTCCCACAAACTGCATCATCATCTGCCATATACATCATATCTCTACATATAAATTACAGTAAAACTGCAAATACATTCAGTCACCAGACTATATTGTATCCTACACCACATTTGTAACTTTTTCTGGCGGTCCAAGCTGAACAAGCTGTGGCGTGATATTTGTACCTTCAGCAGTGCCATTTCCAGTTTTATCATTGATCTGGCGTGCTCGGACGCAGTCTCTCTGGACTGTTATTATTACACTCCACAAGTTATATTGAGGTTTCACCAAATCAAGCCTTTTCACACGCTGGGACGGCGGCCTGTCATCTGTTGGCGATGGGCCAGGTACACACCACCACAGGCTGTGTGTGAGTGTGTGTGTTCACACAGTGAACATTTGCCATTCAGCCTGAGTCTTAGCCACAGCACAGTAGCCACACCTCCCCAGTCAGTCAGCCCTGGCCTCAGTGCAGTGAAGTGGCAAAGAAAGGGACTGTGTGACCAGTGAGAGGTGTGTAGAGAGTCAGTCACAACCAGGACAGGAGAGGACAGGTGACATACCAAATTCTCTCAGACATACATTCCCGATCAGTCAAGCCCAACTCACACACCGGAAGTGTACCATCACTGATAAAAGGATATGTTTGGATACAGGAAGCTTGATGTGAAGTATTGATCGCCATCAATATTCAGTGGATATAGATATGCCTGTTCTGGTGGCAACTTGAGTGAAGTGCATACAGGTGATGGACTACATACACCTGACTTGGCTCAGCTGTTTCATACCTGATTGAAGGATATCCGCATATGAGCAAACAAAAGGATACAAATTGCCTGTACATATATTTAATAATTTTGTACAATTTAATATTTTTTCTGTGCCATCGTAATTACTAGTACTAGTAGACTTAGAACCACTGAAAACATACCAGTATACAGTGTTGAGTTTTCATTGATTCTTTAGTATACTTGGCGGAAATAAGTATTTAAATTTAAAGTAATAAGTGCCTATATATATTTGATTAGTTTTTGTTCAGCATTTACAGTAATGTCTTAATTACTTTTATGGAACAAAATCATATTTCAAAATACCGGTAATTTATAATGGTACAGGTATTATTCCAAGCCCAGTTTCTTCTTTGTGTTCACCTGGCGGCAGATTCAGCATGAAGTACAAATTCCACATTGTGCTATAATATTGATAAAGAAGACAAATTACATGGGTGAGTCAGCAGCAGACCTTCCAGTGTGTTATTGCAGATATAAAATCCTGGTCTCTGCAAGGTGTTACACTGGCCCAAGGGTTACAGTCTGGGGAGTGAGTACCTGCTGCTGCCACACCCCGCCCCCTCTATTGATTCCTCACCTGAGGTCAGGTCAATCTGGATTGGGGCAGACATCCAGGCCTGGAGCTAAACCTGATCCAGTATTCCAGGAATACAGTTACTATAGCTGTCAATATACAGTAGCTAGCTTACAAGTTAGCTGCTACACTTGTGGTTTTGGGGTAGGAGTTGGGGGGGGGGGGAGGGGATAGACCTGAGGGGATATCCTACTGGGCAACCCAAAAACATTACTAGGACTCACTGTTCATGTAAATACGACTAAAAGATATTTCGGGTAGCATATTTTGTTACATTCTGGTTCTGTGAATAAATATTCTCATACATGTAGCTACATGTAGCAGAACTCTGTATGTGCTGCCTCTGATCCTTTCATGATATTGGCACTTTAGATAGATTGCAGAGAGGGGGGGACCCTCTGACACTGAGTGGAGAGTTTGTATAGTTGGGGATATCTGATCTTATCAATCACAAATGTTTTGGCTATCATTCATCTTTGCTTAGGGTGGCTAGTTGAGGTCAAGCTGGTATATGTCCCCCCCCCCAACCCCCAGTGTGTTTGTGGAATGTAGATAGGCATCAGATACTAAGTATACTACTGCCCTAGCAGGTGTGAGCTTTAGATTATACTGAGGGTCACAATGGACACAAAGGAACTGGGCTGAAAGGAACTTACTCTTGAAACTCTTGAACACGTGGACTTGATATCATGGCATCATTAGTTTGCTACAAAGGATCAAATTTCAAATATGCAAATTATTTGCCTTTTTTGTAACAAAATTTCAACAAGTTATTTTCAAGTATCTTAATGAAGAATTGAAAATTTAATAATTTATTCAAATCTTTTTTTTTTGTTGTTTTTGCATGGAATATAATATACCCCCCTAGATATAATGCCATATATAAAGTTTGGGACAAATGTTAATTTTGAATTTTCTTTCCGGGACTTAGAAATTGGAGCATGAGACCACAACTGGCTGAAGTGGAAATATACAAAATGTTGGAGCACCAAATGGATACATCTTACAATGGTGAAATGCTATTATTGTGTAGGTAACACCACACCCAGCCAAGCATTTGACAAGAATTTTATGCTGCGGAAGCAGCATTTTCTTTGAAGAAAAGCTTGTGTTTATCGAACAAGCATTAGACATGGTGGATATAAAGGAACCGCCAGAACCGGAGCCAGAAGTACTGGGCATTCCTGGCCATGTACACAAGATGATTCATCTCTTTTCCAATGGCATTGTCCTTCACAATCACACCAAGGGTTAGTATGCTGTAATAACACCTACAGTAGTACATGTACTGTACATGTACTTATTAGCTTTGTACCTTGAGTAATATTTGATTTTTTGTAGCATACAATTCTATAGCAGTCGCTGAAATGTTGGCTTAAATCTTAGCTACCAGTATAGGTATATTTATTTAGGTCTTTATTGCTTTAATATGGGTGTAAAAAAATGGCTTCCTTATATGCAGTCATCAACTAACAATGATGTGATCCTTCCTTGTCCTCCCTCTGTATACTTTCTGTTTCACAATTCATGGCTTATCATACTCATCCAGATCACAGGCAGCTAGAACAAAAACTACAGTTCCAATTATGGTATATGTCCAGCAGGCATGTAATGCCATATACACAGAAAAATGGCTAAGTCCCTTATATTATCTCACGACCCACTGGGTCAGATTTGAACATATTGAACCTATCAGTGGCATCAGAGACTTTATGAAAGAAGTTCTGCTGTAAATTATATTCAGATACTGTATGTCTGAAACCATGCAAGGGACTTGATGCTTTAATAATGATGACAGTAATCATTATTTATTATCAAATATTCTCAGCTGTTGTTTGTCACATGTTGTTGTTTATATATTATCCTGTTTTAAGTCAGGTAAGCACTTTTTGGCACCGATTTTGTAAGCGTTGCAAAAAGTTTGGTCTTTATACATTGTTATAGCACATATTGTGCCTTTAGGACATCAAAAGGAAGTATATAATGGCATGCAATGTGACATGAGTCATCCGAGTAAGGTCATTTTCAGTCGTACATGTGGTACAAACCACTTCTGATGATTGGCCAATTTCCTTTTGGCGCTTCTGGGTATCTCATGTATCTTCTGGGTTGCTTGCCAAATGTATCTTTCATGGGTACTAGTGACAGATGTTCGATATTACTTTAACTGTCATTCATGAGTTGCCCATACAACATTAACTGAATCAACAAGAGTGCACCTAATCATTTATTACTATACATGCGTAATGTCTGGTACGTAATGATCATGCTGTTAGTTACAATCACTTGAGTTGACAGAAGCTGTGGACTGCTGGAGTATACGGTTGAGGCGAAGCTGAAATAGTAGAAGGCATATAGATTCATCATTACCATCAGTTATTCATGAACTTAGATATCATATGTCCCATCGAGTGTTCCTCCTGATGAAAAAATCAATACAGGTGATGGCCCTTATTTCCTAGTATACAGACTAGCTGACCTACTTATAATTTATGGCCTTTGGTGTGAGCAGCTACTTCACTATTTGCACATCTGCAGTTCACTGTCACACTGCCGGTGGTTTTATTTGTACATCTGCATTTCACTATATGACTCTCTCCGTTTCTCAGACGTACAAAATGTCATTACTGATATCGGTATAAAAAGTTTCTGAAGATAAAAAAGTTCTGAATAGGTTAAATACAGATGCTAAGTGGTAAAATTTTATTTATCAACCACACTTTATTTTGTGATGAAAAATTGGGAATATTGGCTCATAGCATGTTTAGCCTTGGTCAACTTGTACTAACAGATCAATCCCTGCGTTATACTAGAACGTCACACCATGCACTCTGGCCCACATATAAAAGTACCAGTTTGGTACAAGATTTTGTACAGGGACCTGTGAGTTCTATCAGCTTCACCACAGTTTACTTTATCCTCTCTGTCTACAGTACTTCACTGTGGTATGGGACATTCCTGCACTATGAGTATCCCTGTTATTATGGTCCTGCAGTGCTGCTGTCTTATCCCTACACCAAGTGTGTGTGGTGGATGGTCCACCCCTCCTGTGTGACCACACACAGATCAGGTATCACACCACAGAGCTGGAATTATACAACAGGCCACAGCTAGGGGGGGGGGGGTCTTCATGTTCACATGATCACATCACAGATCAACCAATCTGTGGCCAACTGCTAGAAATGAGAAAGAAAGATTGGCACAAAAGAATATTATTCCCTATGTATGGATCAGATTTTAGACAATGATACTACGTACTATTCATGCTATATCATTGTACACGGGCACATGCAGCTTATATGCAAATATGGTCAAGTACATGTATGTATATTATGTTTGTTTTTTTTATGTTTATAAATGACAAATGATCTCATGATTATAGAATTTCACCCCAATGTTCGCACTGGTAACCAGACACTGTTAATTTTATGTTTGACGTACGTAGGAGTTAACTTGCTTCATACATGCTTTACATATATCTGGCCATGCCTATGATGTCACTTATTGTATGAAAGACATACACATGTACATGTACGACACTTTGTACTTCCGGTTTTCCTCACTAGACCGTCTTGTTTATGATAAGCCTGTAGCTCCCTGAATGGTATGCATCATGATTTGCTTGAATATATAATAAATACTCTCTCCTCCTCCACCCTACCCTCCGGCCTACTACTGTTACCATTCATGCACCAACACCCACATATATTTATGGCCCAGCGAGCCTTGAATATGGCTACCAGCCCGTGTTGATTCAAGTTGATTGTTGTAGGAATTATGTGTCATCTGTACAGGGTAAATGGCCCCGGACAGTAGCTCTTGATCATGATACAGTGATATGATATCACCAGTCATTAGATCGGTGACGTTGATAGCATAGGGGCTGCCTGCCTGTATATATAACAGCCGATCTGCTGCCCTAAAGCTTTACTGATCAAACATCTTACAGATGGACTACTGCGCTGCTACATGTTTGTAGTTTCAAAGTCGCTGAGATTTGAAAAGTGACATTTCATGACAATGGTTCTGTGCAACTTAGGTAAGTTTTATGCTTCAGTTTTGTGAGTTTGTATCACTTAACCAAACTATATGTCAGAATCTGTGGTATCCCAAGCACCAACTATATTTGTGAACATGTACATAGTTTCTGGGGTATGGAAAGCATTTGTTACCTTATACCAGTGTTTTCCAAAGATCAAAGCTGATCAGTTTGCTAGATTTAACCTTTTATACAATGCCAGCAAATATCTAGAAGAAATTTTTTTGTTAATTTTTGGACAGCAGCCAAGCTGACCAAAAGCATAGTTCTGGAGCCAGGGCCTAAACATTCAAAATCTGGTTGATGAGAGACAACAATTCAATCTTCAAAAGGAAAATGCGAAAAGAAAGCATGCAAACAAATCAAATGGCTTCGACACCAAACTCCCATCTGGTTCGCTCTGTTGTGGCTTTCTTACCGGTACTAGGCTTTTCTGCTGAGTTTAGGGACAGAGAGCTGGAATGAAGCCAACTTGAGGCTTCCGCAGCGATCTAAAGGTGCATGCACATGGTGGCAAGAAGAGTTAAGAGTTTGGAGTCAGGGGGAATGATGGAAGCGGTAGAGGTATGAGTGAGGTAAGGGAGGGGAGGGGGAGGGAGCCAAGGAAACTGAAAGGCAGCTGCAACAGTGCCGTTTCCGCCACAGATACTGTGAACAGGCCAGAAAGTAGGAAACCGGGTCACTTCTTGGTAGCCAAGTGCAGGAAACGCTTTTGTTTGCCGAGTACCCCACGTCATTCACAGATCAATAGTTTCAACTAGGTTGGATATGAGGTGGAACCATAATTGTCAAACTTGTAAAAGAGAAACAGAAATCTTTGTTGAACCCCCTGGCAAGGAATCTTGGATAGGAGTGAATCATGGATATATCCTCTCCCCATACGTGAAACTTGAACGTGGAAAGATATGCTTCACAGTTTGCCCATGATGTTCCTCGCCTCCATGGGTTACCAACCATGTGGATTATTTGTATACTACACAACATGCTAGTGGCAGGAATTTACTGATGTGTGAAGAGCAGAAATCTCACTCTGTGACCTGTCCTGGCCTTGTTTAGCTGAGCTCAAGGCTAGCACTGTTCAAATATATTCATACAGAAGTGATGTGGAAAGTGCCCTAAGTGCACCAAGCCGGCAGAAGTACTCAGTACATAGAAGCTTGGCATTGTCTGGAGGGGATAATCATTGTTCACATTACCAACACTGGACCAGATGAGTACCTACCATAATACATGCTAGCATAGCACCCACCTGGGACAGGCAGGCTTCTGTCAGCTATCAGACAAGGCCTTCTACCCTGTTCTGTACTAATGGGTGAGGATAGTTAGGATTGGTAGTTTTCTGTGCCATCTGTAGGTTGAAGTGATCCCACTCAGTGACCAGTGTGGGTGCCAGGTCAGTCATGGCCCGTGCCTTGGGTCAGGTCTGTGATACCTGCTGTCTGTCTGGATCTCTTTGGACTTATCTACTTCCTGGCAGACTAGACAATAAGACCAGACCGGCAAGTAAGTACAGCTTGGTATTGTTTGGTTCCAAAGGGGGAATTCTCCACTGGTAAGCTTGAAGCAGTCAAAACAGTGAAACCTGAAGCCTAAACAACTCTAAATTAAAGCCAGAAGGCTCCTTGCTGGCTCCTTGCTGGTAGCCAACAGTACTTCTAGGATCAGAAAGATTCGCGTTACATCAAAGAATTATGAAACCATAACTTCATAACTGTAACATTTATTTTCTTTTAGATATCATGTGTACAGTTGTTAACATGGTGGTTTAAAGTTAGTATTTATTGCTAGTATATTTCTACAGGTAATATACTAAAAATGCTTCAGCCGCCCGATGTTCGCTGGTGTAAACGTGAGTTTCCATCTATACTAAAAATGCTTGTTTGTAGTAGTCGGTTCATACTTGCCAGTACCATTTGTGAGAGATAATATGCAACAGTACACTGGTGCCACACAGCAAATTGATCCATCAAAGTAACCTGACTGAGCATGAGCATTTAGGATTTATCCTAAAAAAAGGAGGGTACATGTACATACAACTACGGTAACATCCCTGTACACAATGATGTTTGTCTTTAGTCCAATGTAGTCTATTCCTGGCCATTCTCCCCAGAAGCTACCCTGTCTAAGAAGTCACCCTGTCTAAAGGGGCATTTAATATCCAATTCTTTTGCAGTTTCAGACTAACAGTTCTGCTTGATAACATCTTTGTGCGCAGAAAAGACTGGCCAGATTCTATCTCTGAAGAGCTCAGAAATATTCAATTTACCTACCTTTTAAACTTATTTTATTTTGTTTGTTTGTTTACAGCAGGCGATAATTCATTGGCCAACAGGAATGGAGTGAATCACAGTGGCACCTCGGCCAGTGTGTCCAAGCGTACACTGTGCAGTGCCGATTCCATCTCTGCAGCCTCATCTGGGCATGTGGTAACCACCCCCCCAGCTGCCACCACCACCGACAACCAAACCACCTCCCCGGGAGTTATATTCCACAACAATGAGGTCCATGTGATCAAGGTCCAGCCTGCTGCCAGCGGTCTGGACACCACCGACAATGACATCAAACCTGTCACCGATTCTTCATCACCCTCCTACCTTCGACTTAGCTGCTCTGTTGGGGGGTACAGTAACAAATATGTCCCTCCTAGCCCCGAGGGCACCAGAGACAGGAAGAGTAACAGTCCGGAGAGCCGCCTACGGGTCCTTAAGAAATCCGAACAGGGCCAGAACAGTAGTAACAGCAGCAGTGTATCCTCACTGTCGGAGTATAAAGGCTCGTCCTCCTCCCTGCAGAACGGTCAGTGTGACCTAGGCCATGGCCAGGTTCACCCCGCCCTTGTCAACGGTGCTAGCAGTACAACCCCAGTACACCAGTCAGTAGCCAGAGAGGACTCCCCACAACTGGCTGTACATAAGAAGTTCCCAGTCCCAGCACAAGGTGGCGGCGACAGACCGCCAACAACGTCACCACCACTGCCTGCCAGACCCACCACTAGCACCACACAGGATACACACACCCTGGATATTAACAGGGACGAGCCAGACTTTGTGAATGTCCCCGGAGCCAGATCCAGAAAGCTAAAGTCTCCAGGTCATGTTGGTGACATTACTGCACAGCATGAGGAACACCCTGTCGTTGTTAACGGAATAGATGTTGTAGGCACGACAGTTGAAGCTAGGATACCTGTACCTCCTGACATCGCTGCTGATACGCAGTCAGTCGAAGCTAAACCGGAGTCTGTGACCTCGGCTGAAGTAGCCACAGTGACACCTATCAAGGTAAAGCAGGGACGTGGACCGGGACATTTTAATACTTCTGGTATTAATGTGTCATGTCTACCACAACTGACAAAAATCCAGTGTACTATGACTTGAACACATATTCTGCATATGACTTGTATAACACCTATTCTGCATTGCAAACAATCGACTTTTTCAAGCCTTTGGTTATCCATGTTATGATGGATGCAAGTACATGCTCTGTCTGGTCAAGTCATATAGAAAAGGTGTGTGACACCTTGCCATCTCCTTTGTCTTGTGTGTATGGTATTGGGTCGGAAGCACATGTGTCGTTCAATGTAAGATTTATATATACCCCATATTTATGTAAACATATATTATCAGATAAGTTTCTTATAATGAGACCAGAAAAAAAAAATCTTATTCCAAAATACATTTCCGCAACAGGCATCCTCCCAAACTGGTATAATCTCCTGTTGACTCATTTGACAAACTTTTTGACCTCCGTTCTTGACCAAACATCCTCAGGTTTGAATTGCAAAGATACTGTGCCAGATAGAAATATAGATTACTATTACCAACAGTGCTTTAACAGTACATATAAATCATAACATGTACTTCTTTATGACAATCATCATTACGAATTCAGAGTATCAGTAGTTCAAGGCTCCCTATCACTTTTCATTGCTGCGTTATTCCAGGACGGAGCCTACTTCAAGGATCTCGTGCAGTCGAAGGAGGACGGTCTGAGGCTGCTATGCCAACAGGCGGAGGCTGACCTCACGAAGGCCATACCAGAGGATGGTGAGTACTAGTAGGAACCGCACACATAGAGCCATAGGCCATGCCAGATATTTCTAGCTTTAGTTGAAACTTTGAACGTCAATTTCATGAAATCAATTACAGTTACAGAATGTACAAATGATGTAAGAGTTAAACATGTTAAAGGCACAAGCAGATGCTGCCGTAGGAGGCTGCCTTTGGAAGAAGCAGCACCAGTTACATGTGAAATTCTGAAGTGTTTTGTCACATTAAAACAGAATGTGGGCATTGTGAAAGATGCTCACACTCCAGGACCGATACTCTGTCACATATATTAGGGGTCACAGTTCATGTATGACATGACATATATCATGTAAAAAAACAAATATATAGGAAGCAGTAGATAAAAGGACATCAAAGCCTGGACAGCAACACAGAGTATTTGGCAAGATGCGACAGTGTGGGAAATGTCTGCATCTGGTCAAAAAAAAGCTGTGTACATATAAATGGCCTAAATTGCCTGCTGACGATGTCGTTACTAGTGGCTCTATTGTCCCATGTCTGACCTTAGTGTCCTATACAGTCCTTAAACTGGGCAGAGGTCACTTTTCATGACCCATCATGCATGAAAAAATCCCACTGGCCCATTCACACCGAAACTGTTTTCTAGAGAATGGAAGTTCTCACTGCAGTGTACATATCTGCGGGGGAACACCAATAACCTGGTCAATATTGGGCATACATGTATTCAATATCTTCCAAGAAGGTGTCATATATAAATTTGATGGGGACCCTGTAGGCTGATTTATGTTGTAGTCTACGATTTGTAAGTAAGCTCCACTGTACAAATTGCATGCATACCAGCTGCCAGCGGGACATTAGGCCTTTGTCAGGCATGCCACTCCACGAAAAATACCATTTCACCCCAGCCAACATACTTGCTCAAGCTTGTCAAGTGGCTGAAGACTCGTTCAAGTCGATTCTAAATCAGAGCGGCTGTGCTGCGGCGCCAGTCTGCATCACGAACAGAACCAGTCCTGCAGCAGTATAATAATAACAGAAAAGGTTTTGTAAAATATTATCGCCCGTTATGACGTGTGGTTAAGATGGATGAGATGTGTGAAGCGACTGTAGAGTCTAGATACACATGCATTCATCCTGTGTATTGCCTCAGGAGATTGCCAGGCGAGCCAGGAGACACGAGGAGACAGTAGCAATAGACATGTCAATTTATCACGCACACCTGGTACCAAACTTATTCCATGGCAGTAATAATTTTAATTTTAAGTCTTAGGTGATACAGAAACCTTTCCCAATTATTACTCATCTTAATGTTTACCGTCGTGCAAAATAACATGACTTTCTAGCACATTTATCATGCTAATACAATTACA
>JAAUYG010094587.1_pt1 | contig 13215 bp, 6 predicted proteins | sample 7278091 | NCBI WGS metagenome assembly JAAUYG01 (sample SAMN14350201, study PRJNA611818) | marine sediment metagenome | isolation source: surface marine sediment (0.6m) | place: French Polynesia: Moorea | collected 2018-08
ACAGTAACGGCTATAAAAGATTGCCATAATGTCCTTTGTACCCACGGTGTGTCATCATAAAATCAGACCCCTAATACTGTGTATATTGCCAGGCGCTGGATTCTGGAAAAATCTTTAAGTCTAGAAACAGACTTAAATTCACTAATCACCTTGTCAACCATTGTCTTTTCAATCCTTAAGACCACTACTGGGCTTGAGATCTTTTAAGAAACAGGCCCCTATAGGAATATGTATAGATAGGATTACCAGCAAGGGATTATTTCAGTGGCTTGTATTGATAGTGAAAGTCCATGCACGAAAATGAAAGTCCATTAACTTACAATAGCCTTGCTATAATTACTATGCTGTCACACATACAGTGCAGTGGAAGCGAAAGATCACCCCAGAATTAAGTCCAATTTATATTGGAAATAACAAAATTCACACACTGCTGCTATATTGTTTCAGAATTAAGATCATCTCGAAATTTGGATTTGGTGTGACTATTCCAGGGTATATATGGGCTACCCAGCTGGCCACTTTAGTTGTGGCAATGTTGTAACAACGTTGTATCCTAACGTTGGACCATGGTTGTGTGGAGGTTGCAAATGAGAGTTAAAATTACCCCATCTCCACAACGTTCCTTCAACGTTGTGAAACTGACGTTGTCCCAATATAAATATTCTAACGTTGTTCCAACCTTGCTTGACAACAGTCTCCTCCAACTAACATTATGGACACAGCTAGCTCTGCAAATCAATATAGGTGCTACCCCACTCCCAAGCAATAACCCAGGACCTGAGTTGTTAAACAAAGTGCTTGTATGTAAGGTTGTTCCCTAAGCCAATAACAACATACATTATGCCACATAATATGCTATAAATCTTTCTCAGTGATAGTACTGAAACAAGCCAAAGTGACATCAAATATATGGTGCTGAACATCCGCAATGACAATGTGGATGAACCTGTGTGTGCATGTACTTCAACATCATTTTGTTTCTGGTTGTGCATGTGTTGTATTTTTAAGCTAGGAATGTATGGCACGGTACCAATCCATTCTATTCTGATAACAGTTTAATATTTTTCACGATGAAAAAAAAGAACTACCGGTACATTGTTCCTGTATGGAAGATCAGGATTGGAGGTCTCGAAAATACTTTCCGTAAGTCATTGATCTGAACAATTTTATTGGCTAAGAATCTGACCTTAAGTCAAAATGTAGACTTAAGTATTTTGGGGAAGTCAAGCCCAGGGCTAGTTTTGCCAGCTGTGAGTCGACGAAGTCTTTGATAAGGTCTTTTAAAAACATATCAGTAGCAAGTAGAATGTGACCAGCTTAGGACTAAGCAACAATGTTACATGTATGTCGGTCACAGTACTGGAAAATCCAGGTGCACATGTACTGATACATGTGTCTTTTACCCATGAATCTTCACTTTTTGGTTTCTTCATTTTTCAAACCCAGAAAGAGGCAAAAATGTGCACCGTTATGACTGTCTCCATGTTATGTGTTTGGTGTGTTAACTTATGATGGCTTTTTTTTTTTTTGAGATATTATCTTATTGTACCTTGAATTGTTGATGTTGCCGCTAATTTGCCTGAGCAGTTGACATGATTTCATAACCTTTTATCTGGTGAGCGTGGCTGTTTATGTAAGGAATTCTTGTTATTGGTGTAAGATAGTGATGAAACTTACAGTACCCACCTGAAAATGTCAAACTAAAGCAACACTGCGGTGCTTTAAGAAAAAAAAAATATGTTGTTGTTGGATTATACTGCCTATAGTTAAACATTCTGCTCTTGGTACATGTAGCTATATATAAAAGGTTTGCCTTTCTTAGTTCCAACATATTTGGTCGTTGAAGTGATTTCAACGGGTGTTGTGGACTGCAGTGGCAATAAAGATTTATTAGTTTATTGTTTACTTTTGTTTGCTTTTAAATTATCTGTGGCCATCTCCCTCAACAAGATATTGAATCTTAAGTATCCAGTCCATCCAGTAGCCATACATGCACCAACAATCATATAGAACTCAAGATCTTTAATGGACATTAAAAATATTACTGTAAATTCATTGTTTTGTTACAAAACCATATTCGCAGGGATTAATATATTTGCATGTATAGCTCAGGTCTTGTGAATTATCTAGGTACATGAATTATGTTTGTGGGTATTTATTTTTAGCTCTGCATAACATAACTTTTATTCAATACTGATATATACATTGTATATAGGTATAGGTTAAAAATTAACTCAACAGATACCAGTCGTGTATGGTTGGTTATCAGGCATTTATAATCCCTTGTGGTAAGCGATAATCCCCACAAGATTGTCCTAAACGCAGGCACATGCATACCACATAACATATAGATTGACTAAACTCATTTACAGACCTGAGACCATTGGTAGCGGGAGTATGTAGGAGTAGAATCATGTATCCAAAATTGAAAGATGTAATAAGTAAAATTTTATAGTGGTGTAACTGAAAAAGTACTTGAACAAATACAGTATTACTATGATGCTCAATAACTTTGAGGGTGTGAGAGTTGAAACTACAATAAGAAAGTCTTTTTTTTTGACATGTCAGTTCAATTGACAAGGAAGGCAGTGCCAGTCTCGGCAAGAACTTTGGAAATCAACATACAAATTTTGTATTACGTACTCCATGAGTAGAATAACAATTGTACTATCACAAAAGTACACTAATTTAAATAATAATATGTAGTTCTTATATAGCGCTTTTTCTTAATCAAGTGACCTCGAAGCGCTTTACAAGTTATTACTCTCTTCCAACAATCAAGTGCTCAACTCCCTTGTGAGTGTACACATGGATACATGCTTCAGGATGCCACCAGATACCATGTCTGATCCCACCACTTAAAACACTACTGAAAAAAAACAAACACCTACAGTGGTCCCTGCATTTTAAGACCCCTTCAGCCAGAAAAATATGGTCTTAAATTTACACTGAAAATATAAGGATAGTGACACTGATAGGTGGTCTTAAAATGGAGGGAATTGTTAAATGGAGGTGTAAATACTGGTATATATGTATGTGTGCTAATATCACACAGTAACACATAAAATGGGAAATAACTGATGATTCTAAGCATAAAGAAATACAGTTTTGTAACTCAATAACTTATTATTGTCATACCAGATAGCTACACTTGGGTCTTACATGGTTCAATTGATTTGTATTTCAAAAAATATATATATATATATATATTTGTAATTTGCCCACATGCCTGACTTTAGCCATTAAAATATAAAAGTGATAATTAAGTCAGAATGTCGCTTTATTCTCTTACACTAGAGCTCCACATGGGTAAAAAACGAAGTGCGACACGGACATTTTAAAAGTTGTAGAAATCTGGCATGGATTTTTATAAAAATCTGTAGAAAGTGACGTCAAGGTCTTACAAAAAGTGAGATGGGGAAATAGGGAAAAAATAAAAAGTGACGTGTGACATAGCATAAATTATTCGGACCCATGTGGAGCCCTTACAGTCCATTGCTTTGAGGACATGAAATGTTTTGACTAGACCACAGACTGAACTGGAGCGAACAGGGAAATTCTGAATAACAAGTATACAAAAAAAGAAATATGAAACAAATATATGTCCATATCGCATTTTAAAACAACTATATTGCTTACGGGAATATCCAAAACGTTGCGCCATGTCCTTTCCTGACCTCACCTCACCCACCCCAAACTCTCCAGCCGGATCAACGAAAAAAGAAAATAAATATGGCGGAGTCAAAGTGGCGGGGACACTGGAAGACAGATGGCGCTAACCATGCGACCCGTTTTTATCCAATCAAAAGGCCCCGAAACAACGCGCCCGAAGTACCTTCAAAATCTCAAAAACCGAGGTAAAAATCACTATTTTTGCAGATTATGGTGTAATTTGTGAATAAGTTTAACACAAACCATGCTATTCCACGTGTATATTGGTAAAAGTTTGGTCATATGCATATATCGATGCGTTAGAACTGCGAACAGGACACTCTGGGCAGCGCGGGGCTGAGGATAATGTCTGACGAGACTGGGCGCTGTGGAACAACTGAAAATGACATGATCCAACTTCCCGCGCTAAGTTTTAACGTGATGGGTGTAACCTGTCTTGGGCGACCGCTGTCACGAAATCCGACCTGTTGTGAATGATCACTGAACTATATGGAACTCATAGTAGTAGTAGTAGTAGTAGTAGTAGTAGTAGTAGTAGTAGATCTAGTAGAAATAATAGTAGTGGTTAGTAATTTATTTCACTTGAGGCAAAAAAAAATGATAATATCATGATATGCAGTGACACACAGGTTGTCCGAATAAATACTAACTGCATAATTCTAAATTACAATATTGCACTACCCCGGTGTGTACTGTACACATGGGTCTAAAATATGGCCCGATTCGAGTTTTATTTTTTGACAGAGTCAGAGAACTATGAATCACCAAGATGACATATTATTTAAGAGCCCTATCTGACTCGTATGTCACTATTTAACAGCCATGGTGGGTCGCGGATCACTTTTAACAGAAACGGTCTAGTCACAGATCAATTATATATAATCTTTAACAGACATCACACGCAGATTGGAGTTCAACAGCAACTACAAGCCGCAGATCATTATTTTAGCAAGGGACTGGCTAATCAGATCGTGGTTTTATAAGTGGGCTGTCTCACGAATTGGCAGTTAATAATGGTTAAGAGGGGCACCAAATTGCTAATCGCTCTTTAGTGAGGAGTGCAGATCGTGACTCGCAATTAAGATAAGAATTTGGTCGCTTCGCTAGATCGATTTGCCAAAACGGCCGGTTCGCGCGATTTGGTCGATTGGATTTTAACCCATGTGTACCCCTAATAGTACAATATAGGTTGTCAAAATACATACTAAATGCATACTACTAAAACATGTAAAATTACTCGAAACATTTCAGGGTCTCGTATATGCACTCACATATACTCCTTCTTATTTGTAAGCCAGTTTCTGTGTATATTTCTGTGTTCTGGTGGGACATTTTTTCTAGACCAAACATCACTCGAATACATATACAAATAAATATATTTGGTGACTCAATGGTGACTGGACAATGGACACATCTTCCAATGATGACTTTTCCATGCTTAAAATTTTCTTTTTAATGGACATTGGTGCTGTCTTTCAGAAACCTTGTGGTTCCTGGTGTGACTGCCTGCTACAGTTAATAGGAGAACATCACTGAGGACCGGAGAGAAATCGCCCATGAGTGAATCACCAGTTAACCTTTACTCATGAGGTTTTATCCAACTAAAATAGCAACATGGCAACCATTACAAACCTTGAGGACTTTATGGACATCGTGTATACATACAAATGTAAATTTTGTACATTTTCTTGTGGTTCAATTGCTGGAGTTGGTGAACACATTGTGTCTGAACATCAGCAGTCGACGGATTTTCTGTCTAAGTTGGTTCATAAACCAGAACCACAGACTGATGATTGTGGCTTGTCTGTTGAGGCAGCCAGAACAGAAGTACCTGAGTCCAACGAAACAAAAAATGCGTTGACAAATCCCAATTCTACAGAAGAATCGGGTGCTTTGAATGGCACTACCGCAATTGTTGATGATGCAGTTCAAAGGCATGACTCAACCACTGCAGGCACCGGTGATCATGTTTACACTGTGTCAGACAAAAGTGTTCGTGGAGCAGACATTGTGGCAGAGAGTTTCAGCATGGCAGTCGGTAAAATCACTCCCAACGAGGAAGATGAGGATGTGGAAATGGAAAGTACAGCTTCTGTGGCAGTGCCCATCTCCAACACTGGTGTATTGCCAGGAATCCGATTGGAGGAAGAACCGCAGCTGGGGTCCACAGAAGTGACTCAGTCTGTGTTACCTTCTCCTGATATTAAAGATGAAGGAGTGTCAGAGCTGCGGGAATACTTTGTCTGCGGACAGTGTAATGTTGCCTTCACCAGCATGCCAGAGTGTGAGAAACACGTACAGAAAGAACATGGAGTCTCTATTCAAAACGATGCCCCGACTGTCGAGTCTAGGGTTACGAGACAGGAGCAGGAGACCACAGGGTCTGAGTCTGACGAAGTCAGGAGACCTGGGTGTAAAGTTAGCGTGGCAACGCAGGTTGAAACGTACAAGAAACCGGGTCGTAAGCGAAAACTGGAAAGACCCGATGAAGATATAACTGGTGAAGGACCAGAAGGTCAAGCTGCAGCAAGCGATACGAACGATATTAAGGAGGTATCGTTGCTTAGCAGCCAGTACATACAGGAGCGAGAATCTCAGGGAAAGCGAAGGATTCGGCTACCAAAAATGCTTCAAGATGAATATCTGGTTACGAGAAGGCTGCAGTGCCGACCACGCATCACCCTCGATCCTGCCAATATCCACTGTAATGTGGCCGGCTGCCAGGCAAAATTTAGAACAACACAGGCCTTGACCATACACAGTCGCTGTCATTGTGAGAATTATCTTAAAAATCCAGAGGGAAACACAGAAGAAAACAAAGAAGGTGTCCGCATTAAAATTGAAAAAGATGAAGGAATGGACAGTCACACTGATGCAGGTAGCTTATGTCCTCAAGGGTTCATATGCGTAGAATGCTCAGAGAGATTTTCTAAATGGCGACCCTTACGTTTGCACCTGTGGGCAAAGCATGGCATCGATGTGGATTTATTGAAGTGCGAGAAATGTGACTTTCGTACCGATCGCCCTCAGAAATTGGAGCTGCATATGGAGATTCATAGCGATGACAAGCCGTACGTTTGCAAGATCTGTGGTCGAGGATATCAGCAGCTAGCACAATTGCGCAATCACGAGCTGTCTCACAAAAAGAAAGATGTTGAGATAGAGAGACGGTGGTATCACTCCAAGAAATGTCATTTGTGCAATCGTGTGCTCTCTGACAGCAAGTCACTGAAGAAACATATTGAGGTAAGCATGCATTTAAATTAAAGTGGAACGTTGCTGGCCACACTACATGTCTCTGAAGCATGCATACGTTCATGGGAATTTAAGTTCATGAAGTTAGCTGCTAAATGGTAACACTGGTAAATTGTATTTTGTTACCTGTGCGAGAATTAAAGTTCACAAGTTTACTCAGCCCATGAAATTAGCAGAATAAATTCGGTGTGAGCTTTTTTCTACTTTTTAGCATCACCATGTACATGATGCATCTCCCAAAAGATGCAAAAAGTGGTTGCATAGCAGACAAATCAAATACTGGTATTTAATCAATATCTGCTTAGACACTCTGCATTTTGAGAGATGTGGCCACTCTTTTATCAATAATTGAACAATGTTAGAGTGGCAGGTCCAGTTTTATCATGTTGGTTACATGGGTTAGGAACTCAAATTATAGTCATTGATAATCATATGGTTTTAATGTTTAAAGGGAGTACTTCAAGACCATAAAGAGAGCATGCAAGTTGGCCCCATATCTTTTGTAACGGTTGATAATCATATGGTTTTAATGTTTAAAGGGAGTACTTCAAGACCATAAAGAGAGCATGCAAGTTGGCCCCATATCTTTTGTAACGGTACCTTCACAGCACCCTTTTTACAGGAGTATGGTGTACTGCCACTGGTAATCATTATGTTAATTTGAGCTACTTCATCAGCCAATGATAATTCGTAATGATGTTATTACAACTCGACTTTACATGTATCATGTTATATTTGTAAAAAAAGTCAACTTACTGGTAATCTTGACTACTCAAGTAATGTTCTCATCCAATGCTGTTTCAATAATTCCTGTGCTTGTACAAGACAGTTTATTTCATTTCTTTGTTTCTTTATTCAAAAAGAGTTTAAGCTTCTGTTTATCTCTACTCTCAGACTGTCCATGAGAAGCTGAAGCCATACACATGCGACGTCTGCGGCCATTCCACATCCCAGAAACACATGATGATTGTGCATAAGCGAACCCATACTGGGGAAAAACCTCATAGGTTGGCGTTCTCAAATCGAGAATTATATATATAGCACACATAAGTTACCATGATAGACGAGCTCGAAAGAAGTTTTTAACTTGGGACAACTGAAAGTAGCTAGTTCATGTACATGTACAGTGACAGTGTACCGGTATATGATGTATTGGCATATGGGCCAAAGGCTACAAGGAAACAACATTCCACGTGCTCCATATGAAGTTGCCACTTTGGTATGCAACTTTGGACTTTGTGGATGATAGAAATTATGTGTTGAATTTGTCCGAGACCTTTTCGGGATGGTCAACTGTTCACATTTTTTTTGAGCAGCGATCACTGCTGATACCTTGGCTACTATATGCTGATACATGTAGTATGTGCATATATATTGTAATAGACCAGAAATTTTTTGCTCTCTTTTTTTTGCACAGTGAAGCATGCTTTGAGACTGTCACTGCACTGATCATTGTCATGGGAACTACATTAAAAGACCATATATTTTGGGAGCATTTGACTACATTTCTTAATGATCATGCTTCTGTAAGCACGGACTACTCTGTAGTTGAGAGACCGTCTTCGTAAGTTCACGTGGTAGCAGGTCTCAGTGGTGTATCTGCAGACTTCTAGTAAGTTGTTGGTGTAATTGGGTTAAAAGGAATTAAAGCGGAACCTTATAATAACATTTCTCATATATAAGGCTTCTGATTATAGTGCAGGTTACTCTTGGCTACCAAGGTCAATAAAAAAGTAAAAATCTTCACTATGAGGCTGTTTTGGGCGTTTTTTGGACAGGAAATGACTTTCAGGTTTACAGCATGAGCAACCGGGTTCTTACATACATGTACATCATGTACATTGTATGTATAGTTGTAAGACCATGCACTGCTCCATGGGTGTATACAACTGTATATGAAACTTAGGACAGAATGGAATACTAGTATTGAACATGTTCATGTTTAATCAGTCAGTGGTCTGAGTACAACTAACAACACACGGTATCAATGACAATTGTTTGTTTTAGCCTTGCAAACCTTTGATAAGTGTTTCTATCTTTCCAGCTGCGACATATGTAACTTTCAAACTAGCGACCACAACACCCTCCGCAGACATCGAATGCGACACACAGGTCAGAAGCCTTACAGCTGTCAATATTGCTCGTATTCCTGCATCCAAGCAGTGTCACTGAAGATTCACATGAAGAACAAGCACCCAAACAGCGAGGGTCTGTACTACTGCGAGACGTGCCACTACAACACGGTCAGCCAGAGCTCCTGGTTGCAGCATCAGGAAAATCATGCCAACGGCTTGATAGAACCCCAGGATAAGGGTAAGACCATCGTTGCTGCGAGACGCAAGGCTTCGTATGCCACTCAGGACACCGGCGCTGGGGTAGGCGTACAGTTCGTGGACACCACACCGCCGGTGGCCGAAGAGACAAATGGAGTGGAAACCATGGACAGTCAAACAAAGCTGAACTTTACTGTGGTATCGGAAGCTGCCTCTGAGACTGGCAGAATGCTAGTAGAAAGCAATGTCCCTGCCGGTGTGCACAGCGAAGATTCGGATCTCAAAGGATCTGTGCTACTGGATCAAACTGCCAATACAAGACAGATCAACTATGTCTACTTGACCGTGGGCAACTCAGACAGCGGAGACGAAGTGATACGACAGCCAGTAGTGCTTCAGCAACTGACAAGATACAGAACAGGGGTTAGGCTGCAGTCGTTGTCGGATGCTGGACAGCAGGTGTCTGTAGATGGCCAGACGCTATACCCGGTAAAACTAGTGTCAGAGGCAAACCCTGGCGACCAGGTTCACTCCAGCGACACCGGTCTATACACTGTTTCCATGGAGTCCATGCCTGACCCAGATCAACAAGGAATACATCTTCAGTCACTAGATCCAGAATCATCCGAGCATGACAATATTGTGTATACTATTGGAAACGCACTGCAAGACCAAGCTGAACCTGGAACTTCTGTGCATATAGAAGGCGGGAATCTTATTAAATTGTCATCGGGGGGTGCAAACAGCAGTGGAGCAGCAACTATATTGGCTCGCGGCCAGCAATTGTTTTCCGGTAGCTATAGTCCAGTAGACACTTCCACAGCCTAGATTTATACATGTTAGCTAGTATCACTCAAAATATCAGTAAGTAGATTCCTATTGTGCTATTTCACAAAATACAATTACATGTGCTACTCTCATTGTAAGTTTAATCGTTTCGCAGTGGTGGTACTGCGCTATATAATTTGGTTATTATGAAGAAAAGTAAGATAACTTCGCTATAAAGTGATTATGTCTTGTTAGCTGTTAAACATGTATCAGTCTGTTCCTGGGCATAATAGATACACTGGTTATACATGCACACGTACCAGTATATCTGAAATATGTTTGTGACAAATTGAACTCTGTAATGAATTTAGTCTGTGGCAAATCCTAGACTGTTAAAAAATGTTAATACTAAGTACTTGGGATCTCTGGCAATTGTAACCAAAATATCAAATATCTGATCATGTGCAAAACGAAATTCAGCATGTAAGTATATGTACCGGGTATTTCTCCCCCAAATATGGCTTAGAAATACCTGAACTGCACTAAAAGCAATACATGTATCTGCAAATGTCCCACTGACATATTTTCAAGAACTGTAGCACGAGTGTCAAAACACGTTTCTTCTCTTGGACAATGTGACATCGAATGGCTTGTATGCAATATTCTAGGACTCAGAGACTCTGGTCTTGCTAAAGAGTCACAAGGGAACCATTAACATAATTAAGGCTTCATATGAAGTCATGCTACCAATAGGGGTTGTTGGAGTCTCTCCAAGTTTAGATATAGTCTCTTATTCCTCATGTTCCCACATGACTATATAGTACAGTTAACAAGAAGCGAATATGATATTTGTCACAGTTTCACAATACTATAAACTCAGATTGCAAGCACTTTATCCCCGGGCATTCACCCAATTAAAGAAAATGTGAGTGAACGTAACACTTATTAAACATGTTAAAAGGGTTGTGTAATGGAAGCTTAATGGAATGTACACTAGTTATAATTTATATACAGAAACATTATAATGTCCCTTAGTTTGGTCATCCATTCTTCTTATGAAAGACAAATTTATCTTTCATTTGTCTGATATGTTTCCCCTAAATTTATCTTTGTTGTGATTTTTATACACCATCTGATAAGACTTACTGGGTTTTGCAATTTATGGTATTGTACTAGAAACAAACACTTATCAATTATTTCTTTGTTTATATTTGTTGCTACAGTCATTGCTATTTATGGTATCCATATATGAGAAATAAATGCAGCTCAATATGTTTCTGCATTATTTGTTTTCATTGCATTTATCATAGTATGCTTAAAATAATTACCTTAGTTACAAATTTCACTGCATTTTGCTCCACAACTGCCATTTTCGAGATATATGGTTGTTGAAAATCAGAAATGCACCAAATAACCTCAGAATGACCTTAAGCACTTAACTGTCAAAAGTAATCTCTGTGGACGAAGTACTTACCCCCAATGCCCAAAATTTGGTATATTTCGTTCTATGACCATTTTCATACTACACGGTTGTCAGAAATGGGATATGCACCAAATGACATCAGAATGACCTTAAACACTTATTTGTGAAAAATAACTGATATACAATACTTACTTTGGAAGTCCAAATTTTGGTCAGTTTTTGCTCTACGACCAGTGATTTTGAGATATGAGGTTGTTGATCGGAAATGCCTAACAGCAATGAATAGCTATAGTCCAAAATGAGCTTTGCCGGATAAGAAATGAAGCAAAGCACCTTATTGGTCAAAATTACCCTGTATAACCTCAGTACTTATATCCTTGAGGCCCAAATTTTGGTTTGTGTTGCTCTGTGGTCAGAAATTTTCGAGATGCAATCTTGTCCAAAATCAGAAAATCACCAAATGACTGCAGAATCACCTTGAAAACACTCAACGGTCAGAAGTACCCTGTATACATTGAGTACTTGCCCCAAAGGCCCAAATTTTGCTCCCTTTCGCTGTACAACCACCCACTTTCAAGATACAAGGTTGCTGAAAATCAGAAATGCACCTCAGAATGAATTGTCCTCAGCATGACATGAAACACTAATTGTCAAAAGTTCCCAGTTTACACTAAGTACTTACCGCTGAGATTAAGCTAGGTTGTTGAAAATCGGAAAGATTGGAAATGCCGAATGACCTCAGACTGATATTATAAAATGAACCCTGTATATACCAGTTACCATTGAGGCCAAAATTTTGGTTAATTTCACTCCACGGCCAGCCGTTTTCAAGATAATTCCCCATTGGCTATAATGTTAAATGCCCCCATCCCAAAAAAGCACAGAAAAAAATGACAAAAACTTCAAATTTCACATTCTATTAACAACTGTGGTAAAGACATTCCTTATGACTTTACACGAAATTTTGGGGAGTGAATCTGATGTGCACTTTCAAAGGAGATGCTTGAAACTTTTACTCCCATGTAATGAAAACAAGCTATCAAGAACTGACCAAAATCCCTGAATTTTCACAATTCTGTTAACAAATTTGGTAGAGATCCTCCCTTGGAATCTGCATGAATTTGGGGGAGTAAATTAGTTTTGTACTTTCAGAGGAGATGGCGTTTGAAAGGTTTCCTCTGTGTGGTCCCATGTTAATTGAATACGAAAAAATGAAAATAAATAAATAAATAAATAAAAAATGGTCTGGAGACATGGTGAACAGGTGCCATTAAACCAAATTTGGCATTAATTCGTTTGACAGTTTCCAAGAAAATAGGTTTGATGGACAGATGCACCATGACAGTAAATGCTCTGCTTTGCAGTAAAAGCAGAGATAAATTTCTACGGTGGCCATAATATGATGAATAAAACTGTCATACCCAACGTTTCAATTACCTGCCATGTACATATGGCACTTGCATATATAGAACCAGTGGTCCCCAGTTTCAAAGTTACAAGCCTAACTTGAAGAAAGGGAGTAGTAAAACGCAAATTCTATTGTTAATGACACACAGAGTAAACTGTTCTTAATTTATTTCTGGCTACATCACTTATGATATATCTCAAATTTAGACACGGTAAGCATCATTCCGCAATTAATCTTCTTGAAGGGTCACAGATAGAACAAAAAATCTTAATTGCCAACCTGAATTTACTGTAACTGACAGTGCATATCCATTTTGCACAATTTTAACAAACGAACGTACAGAATTAAGTACACCTGTGTGCTTGACTTCAATATTCATGTTGTACTGAAGCTTCAGTTGATCTCATAGATCCCTG
>JAAUYG010278462.1_pt1 | contig 13214 bp, 10 predicted proteins | sample 7278091 | NCBI WGS metagenome assembly JAAUYG01 (sample SAMN14350201, study PRJNA611818) | marine sediment metagenome | isolation source: surface marine sediment (0.6m) | place: French Polynesia: Moorea | collected 2018-08
CGTCGAGGCGGTCAGCATCGATTTGTAGGAAATGGAACTCCTTCAGAAGCCTGCACTCATGAACATGCAGTAACAAACAAGTGTACACCATTGCAAAAAAAATGTTTGCTCCAACGAAGTGTTCCAAAAAATTCATGCATGGAAAGTCAACTCGTATTGCGTCGTGTGGCTTTTTAACCTCATTTCACACTCGTAACAAAAGGTAATTGGCGACCCTTTCAATCCTGGCTGTACTCCACGAAGTTGGAGCCGATGTCAATGTTAAGCACAGAAATCTAGGTGAACAAAAGTTCTAGAACAACAGTTTCTCAAGCCCTGATGTCTGCATCCTGTGCTGAGCCATGATTTCTGCCCAAGCATACAGAGCCTGAAAAAGCTGTCCTCGACGAAGCTGTGAAGCTGCTACAGATGTTTAACAGGCTCGTCATCCTCCCGTCGCTTCAGCCCTGGGTTATCACACGTGGAAATCCTGTTTGGCAGTCTCCGGGCACCTGTACGTAGCTTGCACTGAAGGTTGCGGCGATATACACGCACACGCACACACATACAGCACAGACACACATTACCATGCAAGCGTCCGGATGCTCCGGAAAACGGAAATTGACCCACTGCCAGTTTAACGAAAGCGCCATCAGTTTTGTACATGAAAGCAGTCCACAATGGGAAATGGACACATCAAGCCCTTGGAGAAAGCGGAAGCAAGTTCAGTGCCAACCCGGAAGGAGCTGCGGCAGAAACATTCATCTTTACGCGATTCCTGAGAGACAATCCAGTGTTACGCCTCAAGTTGAGGTTTTCGAGAGTTAGGAACCATTCTGGTCAGAAACGGAAGGAGTTACAGCAAGGCTTCCTGTTTCTTACAGCTCTTGATGCTTTTGCCTTTTCTTTCTTGCATGTCCTGGGAAATGGAAATCCAGGGTCTGAAGGGACCACACGCAGTCCGCCGTGTTTTGCAGGTGTGAATGTGTCCCCAGCTGAAATGTGTGTCGACCAGTTCGTGTGCACAAGTGATTGGAAAGAAACGATCCTTATATACATTGGGTCGACGGTGACAGCAAGACAACACATGTCAGGTCTACAGACTCGCCTCATTCTCCAAGCAGTACCAGTCATGTACAGGGTGAGTCTTTTCAAATGGCTGTCTCCCTGAAGTGCAAATATCAATTAGCCTGGAGGGGAATCCTGTTTTGGAGCAGAAGAGCAATTCTTCAAAAAGAGGTTTACAACTTCATCTGTTTTGCAAAACAATCTGCTTCTTTGCACTGGGCCTAAATTGAAACATCCTGGAGGTTGCACAAGATTCAAGAATGAGAACAGGGCAGTCCTGTCTGGAATTGGACATATAACAAGGATACACTGATGGGACCTGAAGGGATCGTATTCTGTCAACAGCCGGAAAGTAACCAATCTTCGCATGGAAAAAAATTGGGAAAAATGAGGCGTCCTTTGCTGGAGTGTTCAAACGTTGCTCTTCAGTCTGGCTCTTGACATTGTGTTCAAGATGCAAGTCTTGCTCCTCATTGCACATCCTCATAATTGGTTGATTCTCACTCTGGGGATGTGAGATGGGCGTTCCAAATGACGAGGTACCAGAACAAAGCCGAAGTGCAAACAGGAGTTATGAGAGAGATGAATTCACATCAGGTTCACACAACATGGAAGCAGAGTTCACACCAACAGATTTCCCCACTTCTGCAGCATGATAGCAACAAGGTGCTGGAGGCCACCGACAACAGGGAAATGCAACACAAATGAGCCCTGCTTCTTTCGAAACAGGAAAAAGCCCCAGGATTTTCGCATAAAACAACCCTCCCATCGCTTTTGGCAGAGAATTGCAGCAGCAATAACAGAGTGATCCAGCCCATTGTTTTCAGTTTGGGATCTCGCGAATAAATGACATCACAGAATTCATCAATTAATTTCTGACTTACGGCAGTTACCTTTTGTGAAGAGAATGATGTTCATCTCTGGAACATGGCCTGAAGCCAGAATGAACTTCGTGAACCATTTATCAATGACTTCGTGACCTTAAACGCTATTTTTTGATGCAAGCAGAATCTCTGTATTTTGGCCGACTTTCTCCAATATTCATCCGTTGAAATTTCCTGGAATCCCAGTTTGGCAAATCTGTTCCAAGGATGTCCTTTTTAGAGGTGCGACGCGATTAGCGATGTTAAAAGGAGATGACGGGACGTAATTCTCTCCCTGCGTGCAAGACAGAAACCGCGCAAGAAAACAAATGTGGTTCAAGCCCCCGTCTGAATCAACTCGTAAAATGACGTGCGAAGCGGGAATATTTGTTGACACTTTTCTGGACACAAAAACAAGCCGATGGTCGAGATTCGTCACACAAAGCAAAAATTTAACAGCGCTGAAAATTTTTTTTTCTCTCATGCAAAAGTGATCAGAGCTGATGAAAATTCCAGAGCACTGATATGTGATGAACAACTTGCAACAAACAAACAAGAATTCCAGGCTGTCCTGTGAGAAAAACGTATTTCGCCAAACATGTTCTTTCTCATGGAGAACAATGTCAACTGCAAATTAGGTTTCGTCTCGTGATCAATTCAAGAACTTCTTGCCGTCAAATTTGGATTGATTTGAATTTTGATGCAATTTAAAAGGCCCTGAAATTTTCATAACTCGGCATGAATTTAAGAAACAGGGAGTAAAATGAGAATGGTGAAAATTCCGTCTTTGAGGCGTCCTTCTTTGACGATCAAGTTTCAACGGTTGTCGCGGTCGTCTTTCGTTCATGTTCACTTTCTGCATGAATGTCAAACGCAACATCGACAGCAATGCATATACTTTCGTCAACCTGAAAACAGCGCAAAATTGTTGGACTTTCATTTGAGCAAAAGCGCATCTGGTCTGTAAGATCTCCTTTTATTTCCTTCCGAGGGAAGCACAACAGAAGCCTTGCTTACTTCCCTCGGGAAACGCTCGGCGAGAATCGGGTCCTGACGGCGCGGAAGTCGAAGAGACGCTCACTGCCGTCAACAGAAGCAATTGCTGGAAACTACTCGTATGCTCAACAGAAGCAATTGCTGGTAACTACTCGTGTGCCTTTTCTTTTTGGCTGCCCGTTCATAACAAAACTGCCACAGGTTGTGAGTTCAATGTACCAGGAAGCAAATGACTGCCAGTTGCGAGAAGCACGTCGTCAAAAACAATACGGTTTTTGGCGTCGTTCAATAGCGAAAAACATGCATCACGTTTGCTGCATGAGACGCTTATCAATTGGCATTGTTTCACTCGAGTGCTTGTTTCCGTCTTAGCCAAAATGTATTTTTCATTCTCGACATTACGCGGAATGGCTAATTTTCGAGTGTCGGCATTGTTTTTGGTCGTGTCTGACGAAGTCTCAACTCCAAGATACACGGCCTTCACTTCAGTTCTCTTGACTTCACTCTTGATAAGGAAGGAACTAGAAAGAACACTGGACTCTGAACCCGACCGGTGCCTGTACGTTAAGTTTTTTGTTTGTTTGGCGTTTGAAGTGCCATGAACTTTTGAATACAAAGTTCCGCCGAGTACAATACCAAACATCAATCACCTTTAAAATTGAGCACAATGACGTTTTTTCAGAAAAAGCTTCAATGCTACGTAGCATCAGTGAAATGTTGGAGCCACAAGACAGATTGTGGAAAAGAAGTTAAATGTGGTCAAGAGATGGAGAAGAAATACGCAGATGTCTCCGTCTCAGATCTCGAACTGCTGCTGTTCAGCGATTGCCAGACAGCACATGAATATCGCATGTAAGATGCAAAAAGAAAACGAGAGTCAATGCATGCAGCAGTTGTCGCGAGAGTTTGCTGAAAGCAGTGTCAACTGGACAACCTAGACAATGCTGCTGCTGTCTTTTGGGCACGTTGCGACAAAAGGAAAAGCGAAGCCCACGTCAGATCTCTGAATTCGTGCAATCTTCTGAATGTTTGAATGAGTATTCTCAGCCATTCGAAGGTCACCCTGTGCCATGGTTAAAAACAAAGATGCGAAACTGCCAACACATCGTGATGCACGTTTTGTCCCTTCCTGTATACTATAGCACAGCCTAGCGACTCTTCCTTACGCTTCCTGAGAAGCCCTGACTTATTCTGATCTACAATACTCACCAGTAAAGGAATCGTGGCGCTGGGACTTGAGTCTCTTGCGGCCCAGCTTGGGCGAGTGCGCGTGGTGCGCGGCTGTGTTGAGTATCTTGCTCACTTTAGACGTGAAGCTGTTCTGGCGACCCACGTTTGGTGGTGGGGATGTCATCTTCAGACCACGAACACACTTTCTGCGGTTCCTTACGACGCCTTTCCCCCTTTTCCCCTTCAACAGTTGCACCAAAGGAAAGAACATGTATTCCCACTGCGGAGTAATTCCTTCAAGGTGAACACAACCGCGCAAAGCTGGCAGAGCTGGAAATTCAGATACAGTCGACAAACACGATGTCTACTTTGAAACCATTCACAAGGCTTCCGTGGAACAAGAAGGCTGAAACTTGAATATGTCAGCCTCTCTCCCTGCAGAACTGACTCGACATCCCAAGAAAAGTGTTACATGCATGCGTTTTTTTTTCAGAACTTAAGTATCCAACTGCGTCAATGTCCCAAATTTAGTTGAGTGTCCAGCTGGTTTTCTTCCTCACAAGCAGAAAGCAATAGACCTCTTTCCTTCCAAATAAAATGTCATCCAAAACTTTTTGTTCCTTGTCCGAATGGTAGGAACATCAAAACTGCGTTCTTCAGAAAACCTCACCACGAAGCGTGCCTTGGTGACATCTCACAATGCACACACGTCAGTGTCTGAAGTGAACAACAGGACCCATATTTGGACAGGCAGTGCCATCACGTGAAAACACTTGTTAAACTTATCGCTTTATCACCAAGCAGAAGAAGGCTTTTTTCCAAGACACACACGTTTGGCCCGCACCGAAACGCAGTTGATTTGGCGCTCACACAGGACACTGCCATAAAAAGCCGCAATTGTTGGTGGGAGACTATTCTCACGAAAAACGTTGAAACTCCAAAGACGGTAAGGGTGTGGTCACATGCACATTGAACACATGTACATCACACACAGCAAAGCCCTTATCTGATACCACACCGGTTTCAAGCAAAAGTTCAGCAGGTCGGTCAGATAAAAGTTGTCAATGAAAACTTTTTTTCATAAAATGTATTGTATTCTTCCTTCCCTTTGCAAATATTTGTTGACACCTACTGCGTCTTTGTTTTTGAACCTTAAAAGGAGCATGGAGCTTCATCTGATCATGACCAAAAGGATCAAGGTGGTGGGTGGTCACCTATACAGGCTTCAGAACACTGCGCAGTACCTTTGGGTTCGTGGTCATTGGCGCAACCTTTTCACGGGAGAACTCATGCACTCATGAGGTCTTGCGAGTTTTTGAAGTCTGTTGCTGTTACGAGTTGACAACGCACCACACAAAAGGAAACACACCTCTCACACCAGTACAGGAAAATCGTGGCAGAATCACTGCCATGGCAGAGATGCGTCCAGAATTTTCAGACACTATTGCACAAACTTGGGTGAGGAATGCGGTGTTCAATCTCTAGATTGTCCGTATTTTCTTCCTCATCCTTTTGTTTCTTGGAAATTTGCATGCGAAATTACATTTTGGGATTTTTAACCGACTCGGATTTGGCTTATCTCAAGTGTGTGGGAATTTTTTCTGTGCATTGGAGCTGCGTTGGAGCTCAACTCAATCCTGCTGCATCCAGCTACCTTGGTGAGCACTTAGAACGCACGACCACCCTGTGGGTGTCACCCCACCCATGACTACGCCTTCTCACTGAGCCTGTACACTAAAAGCCATGAAACAGAAGCCAACAAATAAATTGGCGTTTGTCCATCACCCTTTTTAACTCGGGAAAACAACACTGTTAAAACGTATTTTCTTGAAGGAGAAAGAACTGATCTTTACATGCCAGCTTTTCTTGAGTCCCCAAATCTGAGCTGGCTTCCAGACATTGGCAAAAAATTCGGTCTGATCCTTAGCCTGCATGTCTTCTTTTTCTTGTTAAACCTCGTTTGTACTGACTGTAAAAGAGACGGAAAACCACAACAGCTGAACAAAGAGCTGTTTTCGTCTTGTGGATCAGCTACAGCTGAACCACTGCACCCAAGACCAAAGGAAAGATTTTTTGTGCTGGTGCATTGTTCACTGGATGTTACACCGAAAATTTTTTGCCGTTGGATGTCTTCGTTTCCAGTCCAAATTGCTTTGGTTGCGAATGTGGGGAGAAATATTTTCTCTCAGAATAAGAATTCTGCCAGGCCCTGAAACTGACAGGATTGGCAATTCAGCAGACATGACCGAATTTCTCTCATGAAGCCTTTTGACGCTTTTCAGCTGTCGTTCAATGCGATGAACAAGAACCTCCAAATTGGAAGATTTCCTTTGTTTTCGGCAATGAACGATTTCTTCGGGATTTGCACGAAGTCTCTTCACATTGCAGCAGACTGGGTTTTTCATCACTGTCTACTTTCCAATTTTTTTCCAATCTGTTGTTTGAACAGCACCGTGAAGCTGTGGGGTTTTTTGCTGCAAAAGACATCCTCTTTGTGTGAATACAACAAATTGCGCCTCTTCGACAACAAAGTGAAAGAGGTACGGAGCAGCAGATCACATATGATAAGATCTGGAACCCCAAGTTACATGTGTCCAGTTGGCCAGGTTGGCCTGCAGGACTTGACTCATCTCCACACACATGTTATATACAGTTACATGTACGAATGCATGATTGTCCGTCCATGATTCTCCTCAAGAGTGAATCTTGCTTACCTGCCAAGTCGGTTTCGTCTCGTTTCCGGTTGTGGTGGTGATGATTCTTGCGGCTGAGACTGGGTGACATACTCTGCGCAGAATGCAAGATCTTGCTCATCTTGGAGGAGAAGCTGTTGGACCTGGGAACCAGTCCAGGGGACGGGGGACTTGCTGGGGGCAACGGCATGGCGAACATTCTGAACCAACTTCCTGATTCTTTTCAAAAACTGTCCCAATCCAGTTTCTGTCTTTGGATAAACTCAATCTTCAGGCAGTTTTCACGTTTGCTTACTCATCCATGGATGTTTTACGAATGCGCAGTTTTTTCACGGAGTCCTGTTTCAGACGAAGCCAACGAACGTCCTCGCCACTCGGTGTCAGTGACCTACTTCGGTCAACATGCGCAGAATAGTCAGTTACTGCCGAACTTTTTCGGCTTTTCTGGAACGCCGAAGTTTTTACTTCCGGTAGATTTCCACGATGATGCCCGTCGATTCTGGGGACTTTGACCACTGCCGCGCAGTTGATATTGGAAAAGTATTCCAATATGAAGCGCAATTGGCAATGTCACGCACTCAGAACAGACTCAACCCTCACATGCACTCCCCGACTTCACAGCGAAATTGTTGTCATGATTCAACAAACTGATGGAACAGAAAATTGAACAAAACCTGTTTACTGGTGCCCTGGCTCACAAACAACAAGGAAACAAGCCGTTTCTCTCGCCAGCTGGGAGATCACGTCACCAGTTGCGGTCAAGTCTGAGGAGACACTCCAAAGAGCACTGTCGAGAAGTGTTTGCTGGAACGTTTCTTGGCATCAGTGCACATGCAGCAAAGGTTTCTGGCAGTCAGGTCCAGCAATACCCACTTCTCTGCATGTTGCCTGTTATTTTGACAAAGAATTCAGATTGTAGGCTGGCTTTTCCCCTTGCCCAAATGTTGGGAACCCTTTTCACGTTTCCAGGCTCCAAACATAGAAGACATTTAGAGTTGCACTTTTCTGTTGTGTAATGGCCAAAAAAGTGCACTAAATCCAGTGTTAAATTCGTTAACATCAGCAGTTGTCAAGCTGAGTTAGCTCAACCTGGATCAGAAGCTATACTCCAGGAGTGAAGGCAAGTGCAATTTAGATCTGCCTCACTTCTACACTTCGTACACTATTTTCGTGACATCACAGGACCCGAGTGCACAGACGTGCCACGGACAAAAAGCGGGCCCATTCAACCCTGATTGATTTGTTGGAGGGATTCTCTTTTGCAAAGATACACGGTGATGTCTGGATGAAACATGGTGTTGGCAAGTTGGAAGATGTTCGTTTTCGACAGTGTTCTGAACATTGCACACTGTTATTTGCATGATTGTTGGTCTTCTGCAAACAAACGAGAAGATTTCTCTTGTTTAAAAGGGCTCGCCACAGATCGTAACGTCATTGTGCGTACGTGTACTTTGGGTACTTTACTGCAGGTTTAGGCCCCGTAATACGTAAGCACAAACGTCGCGACTCTTTGCCATGTATATATCTGTTCCGACAGACAACAAAACTACACGCGCCCATTCACACCTGCCCGAGACGTCACACGGACGTGGCTCAAAAATGACCAGATGTTTGGAAGGGAAAAGAACTTGCACAAAAACCTACCGTCCACAGAAACGTACGGTGTGAAATCAATCATCGACAAACAGGAACGTGCTAAATCGCAACCAACGTTTAACTTGCCCAAACTCATCAGGCTCTGAGGTGTAAAAAACAACTCTGCATGTTCACGCTGAATGTCTTCTTTTTTCCCTAATCCCGACAGAGACGTAAATCCAAAATTAAAAATGAGAGATCTTTGCGCAAGGCCTCAGTGCACTCGACGTTGAGAGTGTATCATTGTACATTTAATATTGGGAGTTTTTTTTTCTCATGAAGCTGCAGTGAACAACACTCGCTCAAGCTCACACCGCTGACGAAGACTGCATGCTGTAAAACTGTAAACTTAAAAGCGTTCTTTTCCTTCCAGAATATGTGTCCACTCCACTCTAACCGGGGTATAAAACTCTGGGCATTTATCTGAGTGACTAGACGTCCAACTTCAGCTCCACGAAGTTCACCTTAATGGTTCTTCGATACAAGTTTCGAGCCCACAATCTTTTTTCCGACAGGTTGTTCACAAATGTGTTGACGTGTTGTTTTGATCCGATCCGATCTTCATTACCATGGAGGCGCAGAAATGACTGAGGATATAAACCACTTTGAACTGCAACAACACCGCTGGCCTAAATTTCTGATGGATGTCGCTATTTCAGCCAAAGATCCGGCAACTGATCCCGTGTTGTTGTTTTGCTTTGGAAACAGCAATTACACATGTATCCGGAATGAAACAAGTGTATACGGTGCATCGCGTTTTTGTCAGATGGGCTGTGTGCTGGGGTGTGTCCAAAGATGAGATGATATCCAGATTCATGATTCCCAATAATTTGTGGCGCAACGAATCAATTCGACTCATGATATCACGCTGAGATGTCTGTCTGTCTGTCTCTCTGTCTGTCCGTCCGTCCGTCCATCCGTCTGTGGCAGGACCCCCTCCCCAAACATGATTTCTGGGCAGCTCAAGCAACTTCTTTTCACCTTCCAAAAAAATATTTCACTTTTGCTTTTTTTGCCATTTCTGGATGTTTCATACCATTTTGAGCACGCCATTTTTTTTCACCCAAATTTTCTTCACGATGCACACACAAAGCGCAAGAGCACCTTTCTACTTTACACTTGCAAAACCTGCCCACAAACAACAAAAAGCCAGTTGCAGCTGTAAGCTGTATCCAGGCGGGTTGTATCCTCAACATGAAGTCAGAATGTGGCCTTTAGACAGTCGTACAGTTTTTGCCCGGCAGAGCACGAACTGAGTTGCACTACACTTCTGACATTCAAACGTCTTCAATAAACCTTTCAGAATGGGAAACAAATCTTGCTGGAAATGGTGGCAGCTTCACGCATGCCTGTGCGCCGACAATAAAAATCGCCCCCGTGAACAGGACCAGGCACACATCTTGACGACAAACAGACGCCAGAAATAGAGATGCCCCAGCCCGGCGAGAGAGATGACATCAACTTCTATACCTCTCTGTCTGTATGTCTCTCTCTCTCTCTTCCTCTCTCTCTCTCTCTCTCTCTCTCTCTCTCTGAGGACTTTCAGATTGCAGTGGCCCCTGCAAAAATCGAATTGGCTGGTTTCAAAATCCCGCACAATTCGAAAGAAACTCCAAGAACATTTTTCTGTCTCCACAATGCAATTGGACCTGGATGCATTTGTAATCGGAAAACTGCATTATTCCAAGGAATCATAGCTCTGACAAACATATACATGTACCTGAATTAAGCGGGGACGACTGTGCGATGTCATTCGTGCACGAATCTGCTTCAAAAACACGTTGACAGCGCAACCTGCACAGGATTGTCAAAATGTTCACATTTGACATGACGAAAATGCGCGTGCAATCTGAATTCGGACATCGTGCGTGGCATGGCATGGACAAGAAGAACACAAGATCATGCAGAGAAAGGTGCATCGTGTTGGTGGCAACATCCATGCATGGCTGCTGCCTTCATGAAGCCAAAGAATATGGCCCTGGTCAACAGCCCCCGCTTTACGCTTGCATGACAGGCAAAACAAGAAGGTAACTTGACTTCTGTCTGCGAAGCAACTCCACTCAAGTGTTTACAGGCTCTTTTGTTTTCTGAAGTGCTATTAAGGAAGAAGGAATATCAGCGCAAATGTTATCACCATGACAACAAAGTAATCCAAACAGCCGATAAATGTCCACTTATATTTGATGATATGGGTCAGAAATATCAGTATCTCAACTCACGTTGAATACTCAACTCACGTTGAATAGTCCTATCCAGTTCGGACACGAGCAAGATGGAGTAGACAGGACAGGAGAAAACTTGCTTGGAAGAAAAAAACTCTCCTATCATTTTGATGAGCAGGGGCGTGGAACCGGAAGTCCAAAGACCAAACTCTGCAATTAAGACTTTCGTCACACAGGCTCCTGGATCCACCACTGGCACTGCACACTGATTCTCCTCCCAGATTCTCACATTTTTTTTTATTATTCTTACTGAAATGCACTGAAGATCTGAGTGAAACAACTGGATGACCCGGAGAAAACTGCTGAAAGTCTACACGGCGATTAAACACAACACGTTCAATTTCCAGATGTAATTCAGTGCACGGTAATAAATGCCCACAAAACACGACAAAGCAAACAGCTTTTTCAAGTGTTGGTGGTGCTTATCACCAAAACAATATTTGCTGTTTTTCTGTTTTCTTCTGTTTCCTCGGTCATTGTACACTGCAAATTCGGTCAGGAAAGAATCAACTCCAGACTGGTTGGATGGTCGTTGTGCGTGGTGGTTTCAGCAGACACGGTAACCCTCAACGTGGTGGAAAATATGGATCCAAAAATTAAAGAATTCCATTCTTGGAGGATTGCATCCCGGGGGTCTGATTTCAAGTTGCGGGGTTTCCGAGGCCAGTGTCCTGGTGCTGATGGACACCTGCGGGGAAGACAGTTTTGCAGCATTCTTCATTAGTCCTTGTTTCATGTTCTCAGTGGTCTGGACGGTGCTGACCACACAATCACAGGTCTGTTTGCAAAAGATCATGCATAAGACGTGAAAACTTAGAGGACCATTCTGTTTCCTGAGAAACTGAGTTGCAGGCTTTCCTGCAGGCCGGAGAGCCATTCCGCGAGTCACTCGCCCTTGACCCGCGTGCGGTGTCCGTGATGAAATTCAATCCAGTTTGAACATCTCTTGGTTTTGTATGATACCTACATGTATAGCTATCAAATACCATTTACCATTCCGTACAGGTCCTGACTAAGTGACAATATCTCATCAAGTCCAATATAAATGTAAATTCAGTGTCATTGATACCTTCTTTGCCGGATGTACTGCAGTCGAGTTGAACACGCAGTCCAAATTGTCAGTGACTGAGGCAAATACGGCAGTGCAGCTAGCTCAAGGAGGTAGAGCAGGAGACTTAACACACAGGAAATGGCCAGCAAAGGCTGAAAAAATTACAATGCCGCAGAAGGAAATGAAAAGGCTTCTCAGTGGTCATTCCATGCAACTGCAAAATGTTGTCCACCTTGGTCGGCAGAGGATGGAAAAGACAAGCAAAGGAAGCCATGGAGTAGAACTGAGATATAGAGTGTATTGACAATAGGGAAAAGTGCAAAAGATTCATTCCTTTATTGTTTGTTGATTCTTGGAAAATTAACAAAATCAAAGCAGCGGTGGTTCTCACACAGAGTTGTTTCGTAAGCTGCATGATGGTCTGTAATTGGGTTATTTGATGTGGAAGTCGATCAGACTAATTGCAGGACTTGAAGTCCAAGAAAAAAAGACCGCACTGGTGGAGCTGTTCAGCTCATCAAGCTGATGGAAACTGGTGACGATGAGCTCTGTCACCACATGAAAAGCCACTCAAAGCCTCCTCTCCTGACAAACTTGCTACAAGGCAGTAAAACCAAATGGCTAGAAACGCTGATTCTTAAAGATGTGTGTCACTCACAAGTGGAAAAGATCTCCAGGGAGGCAGAAAATTAGCAGCTCCCCCACCACGTTGCACTTTGTTGCCCTTCTTTTGCCATTGGCTTTTTTTCACCTTTGTCCGTGCGTGACACAACATACAGGAAAGAACCAGACATTCTTTTATGATCTGATAGCTACAACAAGAAATTTTGGAAGCGTTGAAACGGACCAAGACATCTGCTTATCAGACCATTGCAAGAAAAACAAGAAAAATCCCTTGTCATGATTCCACTCAGAAACGTTAAAATTGAACATTTCATTTGCAAGCGCCTTTGAAATGGCACGTTAAGGGGATGGAGTAAGAACCGCCACTAGATCAATATCCCTCACAGACATTTCCCTCTGAGAGATAAATCTGCGCTTTTCATTAAAGCTCCTTAAATGTAAGCCCTGTTCCGAGTTCTTCGTTTCCCAAGGATGTAATCACAGACCTGAAACATACCTGTTCTGTGCAAGAAGAGCTGCACCTTTCAACAGAAAACAAACACTGTTCACTTTTGTCTGGCAAGGTGACATTAAACAATTGAGGTGTCAAACGAAATGTTCCAAACCAGTGTTGCAACAAAATGCCTCAGGATGGCGACAATTTCACGGCTATAGACGGCGTTTGCATTTCCAAGTTATATACGTTTTTACGTTTTTGTCCAACATCAAACCAAGAACAAGAGTCCACAAAAGACTCCAAATTCTCAGAAACCTGGGAATTCTTTGAGAATTGCTGCAGGTGACACTCAGAGAAAAGCTGACGTGAGAATCGTGAATTTCTCGAAAACAGAAAAAACTTCTCATCAGCATGGGTAACACAACACCTGGTTCAGCTTTCACACTGGCTATTTCAGCAAGAAATTCAATTCTAGAA
>JAAUYG010137898.1_pt1 | contig 13209 bp, 7 predicted proteins | sample 7278091 | NCBI WGS metagenome assembly JAAUYG01 (sample SAMN14350201, study PRJNA611818) | marine sediment metagenome | isolation source: surface marine sediment (0.6m) | place: French Polynesia: Moorea | collected 2018-08
GAGAATCAGATTACCAGAACTACCAAACAGAGCTCAGGGCAAAAGGTACGGTTTTAACAGTTGTCTGGTTGTGACTTCTTGACACATGTCGTTAGTTGCATATATGAAAATAATAATTATACTGACAGATGTGTGAGGCATAGGCCAAACAAGACAACATAGATTTTCACATTACAGTTGCTATAGTGATAATGATGAAATTTATTTAGGTGGCAATATGCAAACACTTCAGGTTTATAAAATTTGTTCCTATTTAGTTTATTGATTAGGATGCAGTTTGCCTATCAAACATGTTCTCAGAACCAGTGATTTGTGTAGATGTTAGTGCCTTTACTTGTTGTGGCATTTGTGTGTACATTGACTCGAAAAGTTCTTTTCTTTGTTGACAAATCTGTAATTAACATGTCAGTGAAAAGTTGATGTGCGGCATACATTTGTGTCCATCAGAAAATGGCAACAACTGCAGGTGAGACAGGTTTCTAACTAACTTGATGGCAGACATCTATTCACATTCCAAAGTATGAAGTTTATTATAAGTTTTTTTTTTTTTGGGAGATAGTCCACCAACCTGCAGATTGGACAGAGCAATGACAATGCCATGTAGCTTGAAGTCATCATGCACCTGCCGCAAGCCCTGGAACAACAATTCACAGATTTCACTGTACTGCTTATAGTACTCGGTCTGGTAGTTATTTCATTGTGACAGATCTTTCCACAATTATAACGGCAAAATTGTCCAGAATCACATCCTCACAAATGAGAATGGTACAATATGTAAGCAGTTTGTGCATCGTTCTTCAGAATACAATATTGTTAAAACAAATTTCTCATAGACAAGAATTTGATTAACAAATCAACGTAGAACATACCTCATTCTATGTACATTTTGTTCTCTTGGATGTTGCACCCATCCCTCAACTTACCGCCAATGTGGTGAAGTCTATCGATGACACATGGCACATGTCCAACACCACTGACTTAGGAATGTCATCTGTAAAAACAAAATGCCTGATACTTCTAACAGGTCATGCGTCATATCGAAAATAAGACTGCTAGTTTATAAAACAGCCTTCTGATTGTAGTGCAATGCCCCCACAATGCGACAAACTTACCGGTAATGGGAGAATGGAATTTAGTATTCAAATACCTGTAAAACTGTTCTATAACATAAATTTTTCTTTGTAATACGTGTTCATTTACCTTCTAGTGCTTTTTCAAGCACTTTGTCTTTGACGTATTCTATGCCGGGAAACGTTAGGCCCAAGTTGGGCCGGACTATAGTTATGCGTCTCTGTTGGGTCTGAAATAGTAAACATGCTTAATCATTTAACCATCAACCATCTCTACATGGAAAGCAGATGACGTGCAGATGCCAAACATTGTCACCATCTAAAGGTTTCTTAGTTTCTGATGAAGCATGAAAATTTCTAACATGCCAGGTTGCTTGACACAAGTATCAAATATCAATACATGCAATTATTTATATCAATATACTCTGCTCAGCATTTGACACACGAAATAAATTTTATTTTCAAGGGACATCCTGTATTTTGACTATGTATGTGAATACGTTCAAGGCATTTATCATCCTAGTCTGTGATAAAATATCTACTGATGTTTAGCAATGTATCATTCCTAGTCTGTGATAAAATATCTACTGATGTTTAGCAATGTGTATATATGGTAAAAATCCTTTCTGGACCAAAGTTTATAAATCACGACAGGTTATAAATTTGTATTTACCTGTACATGCATGATAGAACAAAATTATCAATTACACCTGTACATCATATTACACAGGTATTATTAGTGGAGAGAAAGAGTGCAAGAGCCACCACCAAGTGTCCTGGTAAAGTACCAGGTAGCTATGTCTATAGCAGATGTCTTCCTTACAAACTAGTACAGGCATTTTGATAGGAATCATAAATGGTTATTAAATATCATTTTTTTCAAAACAGATGTGTCATTGCAAATTAAACTTCTGTGCGTCTATTTTGATATAATTAGGAAGTGTTTGCTTCGATTGTATATTATTTTAATTCTAATTTACTACCAAGTTTGCTTCCATGACATGCAAGTGTTTCCAGGGTACTTGGAATACAGTACACTAATTTGACCTGATTTTAGTTCATGTGTACTCGTTCTGGAATACACAAATTTAACCCGATGTCAGTACATGCATACTCATTCAGCACGCTGAGTATATTGAAACTTACTTCCTCCCCTTCAGAGTGCATCATCTCTGTGCCAGGCTTCTCCAGCTGTTAGATACAGACAAAGGGAAAATCATGGTAGGTTCAGGTCGGCATAGCAAGAAGTAGAGCATAGAATCCCAGAAAACTGTAGCCACCCAAGAAGCAATGGTTACATAAGAAGAACCTGTTCATAATCCAATGTAAGCTTTACCCAATTCCAAATAAAAATACAGTACATCCTTCAACATATCCTGTCTTTTTAATTTGGCATTGCCAGCATCTGAGGGATCAGTCCACATAAAATAAACAACTTTTCATTATTATTTTTACATTACAAATCTGATTTTATATTACAAATCTGAAGATATAAAACCTGTAGATGTGCGGGTTTTGAGGTTCAGTTTATATACAATTTACACACACGAATGTCTAAATATGCAGCTACATAGCAAGCACAGGGACAATAACTGTATAGAAAGTTCTCCATTCTGTCCTTACATCAAGAACATTTAGTCTTGGCATGCTCAATGGCTCCTTATAAAGGCCTATCAGGCAAACACATGCTTCCTGCATATAGAGTGGACACTGCGATTGGAGATCCTTTAAGAATTCCTTCTGTTTTAAGACTGGACATCAGTGACACCACTCTTATATTTTCAATACAAATATCACTCAATTTGAAGACCATCTAATTTTAAGACCAGACTTCTTTTCTGCTGAATGGATGGTCTTAAAATGCAGGGACTACTATATCTCTTCTAGATATTTTGCCATCTGTTATGACACTGACAGCGATATATCTGCCTTCAAGTTGGTTAACTGTCAATACAGTGGTTCCTGTGATTTAAGACCCCTCTATTTAACAATTCCTTGCATTTTAAGACCGAGTGACACCACTTGTATATTTTCAGTATAAATACCCCTCTATTTTAAGACCACCTTCAATTTAAGACCATATTTTGCTGGCTGAATGGCCGGTCTTAAATTGCAGGGACCACTGTATCTGCAAAAGCCCAGATAACCAGATAATTAAGACTCAGCAACCTCAGCAGGAAGCAGAATTTTCTTAAATCACTCCTATCAAGCTAGGATAAATAACCAAAGTACTAGATGCTATGTGCTAATCGTGTGGATTGGAGAAGGCATTCACATGCTGCGTGCTTTCGGTTAGTTGCTACACATGCTATATTAGGTGTGAATATTATAACAACCTCCAAGGAAGGCCGGGCCCAGGGGTACAGTAGCATCAGTAGAGATATACCAACGCCAACCATGATACCATACTGGAATAAACAAATAACAGATATCATTTAAAGCTGAATTATGGTAGATATATCTCAAATCCAAAACAACCTACCCTTGAAAATTTATTGCAATTTCCATGCCACAGCTGTTATGTAGTTATCAATGCTAAAGGCAAGTATGTGTTCAGTTACAACTCTTAAGCATCAATTTATTTTTTTTCTCGTTTTGCTGCTGACATTGTGATTTACTAAATTTGTAATGTCAACCTTCCAAACGCTGGTACTCGAGTTACCAAGTTTAAAAGTTATACATGCTCTCAAGTCGCATACAAGTTAAGTCAGAATATTGATATGTGAGGCATATCGAGCTAGTTGACTTTGTTGTAGTATCATAGAACTAAGTGTATTTGGGTACTAAAACTGAAGGTAATGACTTTATATCATGGGTAACTATGTAACCCATAGTGATCAGTCAACTTTATAGGCTTTTGCCCCAAGTTCAAAATGACTACATGCCTAGCAATTATTAAAATCATATACAAGTTTGGTTAGGGAAATCTTGCAAGCTTACCTCGATTCCAAGCGTAAATGAACATATGAAAGTAGCAATCCATGGCAGTAGGTCAATACCTGAAAAACGTGAAGGCCATACTGAGTGTATTCAAAGTGTTTAACGATATTCGCTACAGAAATATGTAAAATCTAAACTGAGAACCAAATTTTGTCCACTATATGCTTCATTTTTCATACATCTCACCCATACACAAGAACATACAGTAGAACCTCTCATAAAAGGCCGCCCCATTGGCCATAAAAATGTGGTCTATTAAGAGAGGCAATATTTGGTGATAGGTTCATTTTCATTGAAATGCAAGGCCTTCGGTCAGGAATATGTGGTCTTTCAAAGACAGGTGATCTCTCATGGCAATGGTCTCTCAAGACAGGCTTCACTGTAATGTCATTTGCTTGTGTTGGTGAGAGGACTGAGAAACTACCTTATGGCTGTCACTAAAAGAAGGTTTTTCTGAAGAGTGTGACTTTCAGATGTCACTACAAGAACAGGTGTAATATCAGAGAATGAGAGAAAACCCATAATATTATACCTTTTTTACTTTCGCTTATCTACTCTAAATTCATTAATGTTCGCAGGGATTTTTGAAACGAGATTAATATTTGCGGATAGCTCAGGTCTTGTTAATTGTCCAGGTACATGAATTATGTTTGCCAGTATTTATTTTTGTGAATTAAAAAAGGTGGTCGCAAAAAATTGCCAAATAAATCCCTTGCAAACATTAATGAATTTACAGTATTCTGTTAATTATTACTACCCATGGCTAATGTTTTAAAGTGCTTTTAGCAGTCAATAGAGCTGGCGCTTTACAAGTACTCGTTGCTAGCCCTACTACCTAATAAAGTGGAGAGATTCCACTGAAACTTAAGAATGGATTTAATTTTTTTATTAACTCTGGGTACAGAAATCCTTTCATAGCTTATAAGTTACCATATCCCAGGATTCATAAAAATCGATGGTTCTCTTTAAGTCCATACCATATTAGAACCCAAGGTCATTTTAATACTCGACTTACGTTTCACCCGCCACAGTTTGCGTAGCATGGAGAAGTCCGCCATGTCCAGTACCGCCATGATGATAACACCGGCCAGGGCAGCATCAGGGATGTACTTGAACATTGGAGTGAGGACTCCTAACGCCAGTAATACCAGGCCCGCTGGAAATATAGGTGGACAGAGATGTAGCAAAGTTAGTGTATGGTAATCACTATATATTACAATCCTTTATTTTAATACCATCTCAATAATAAGCCCAATTACATCTGTAATTTAACCCCAAGATGCAGACTGCTTGTATTGCTGAACCTCTACTTTAAGACCACCTGCTATATAAGATTATATTTTCAAGGTCCCATTCATGGTCTTAAAATAGAGACCTCTGTAGAGCAAAGTAGATCGTGGGTCCAAGAGTCTTAAAAGCATGCAGAAAAAGTGAAGCAGGGTGTGTGACATGACCCACGAGGTCACGGTGCCCACTCTATTAGACTAATAATGGGGGGGGGGGGGTCATAATGTCACCAACATTACACATTAAGATTTACCATATTTAATGTTTGATATGTCGGGTGAGTGTAATGTTGAGAGTGTATGCACAGGCTAGTCATCATGTCGTCAGGCATGTCTGCCATTTAAAGTTTTATTACGTGATTAATATTTAATATTTACAGGACACATTTAAATACAGCTTTTTCGAATAGAGAGCCATCTATTTATAATGTGACAAGTTCTCTAATCTCTACCCATGAGTGGAGGTCTGTGATATCTGCATATATATAATTGGGTGTTAAACAAATTTATTATGATTAATGCATCCTTGTTATATACCATAAAACCACACGTCCGAGTACAACTCCACAGGATTCATTTCATGATCCAGAACACATCCCATTCATCAGCCCAAGAGCTTACCTGTCCAGATTCCGCCCATAGGGGTCCAGACACCACTCTGCGAGTTTACAGCAGTTCTGGAGAAACAAGAAAACAGATGGCATCAAGGGAAAGGTAATAAAGAGAAATAAGTCTAAAAACATACGTGTACCGACTTCAACGAGTCATATGAGCCTTATGTTTCCATTCGATCTACATACATGTATATGAAGATCATATTAGCCAACAGAAAACAAGTCATTTTAGCATCTTTGCCTTAACACACAGTCACGGGTTGAATTCTCGTCATATTAGCCAACCGAAAACTAGTCATTTTAGCATCTTTGCTTTAACACACAGTCACAGGTTGAATTCTCGTCATATTAGCCAACAGAAAACAAGTCATTTTAGCATCTTTGCCTTAACACACAGTCACGGGTTGAATTCTCGTCATATTAGCCAACAGAAAACAAGTCATTGTAGCATCTTTGCCTTAACACACAGTCACGGGTTGAATTCTCGTGACACTCTAGCGTATTGGATACCTTTAATATGTACCAGGCTGACAGGGTCTTATCATGGAACACATATACATGTATTTGGTACTAGCCCAAAAACCTGTCTTCAGCCTGTGGCTACTGATGCTCCGTAATGGATGTGGTCGCCTTCAACCCTTGGCTAATATGGTACATGATATAACTGTATACTTCACTTGCCAAATGGAAAACTCAATAAAAGCCACTCGGATGAAAGTATCAGACCTTGCATTAAAATTCTTGCCAAATTTAAAGCTTTCAAAATTTAATTGCTTAATACAAAGAACAAACAACTTAAGCAATATACCGGCACTGACAAAATAAGCGCCTATTTATTATGTGTTATCAATTCACAAGTGTCACATACAATGTCAATGAAATGTTCAATAAGCAAAAACGATTAATTGTCACCTACAGGCACTGGGGTTTATTAATTTGCGGATTCTTATAGACACAGATAAAGTATCTGGTATGTGACAGCAGTTTTTGAACGAAAGTAAGACAAGCAAGAAACAACAAGCAAACTTGAATACTCGTTGCCATGGCACTGTTGATATCTAACCTGGAGAAACTGCCGGTGACAGGGTAGGACCCGACAAAACAACCAGCAATGTTGGCGGCTCCTAGAGAATTAAAAAGATCATGTGTACAATGTACTCTTATTTTGAAGTACAGAATCAGAACAGACAAATCTTGGCCCCTTATTGTCTAGTATTATGTCTACACAGTGCAAGGCAAACCTGTCTACTATGTGGTTATATACATTTGTATGTATGTACTGTGTATACCACAAATGTCTTCTATGTATATCTGCACAGTGTTTGCACCGGTACATTAATTCAATCTTCAATTTGACTTTACTCGACTGTCAGACATGCCATATTACAGCTGTCTAACCAGTTGGTGCCAAAGCTTTCACAGCATTATCAGAAATAACAGAACACAAATAAACTATTCCTGGTGTCATTATTAAAAACAGTTGCTACGGTAACCCCTATTGCATTACTCTACCTATGGCGACCAGTTCCTGATTAGCGTCAATCGCATAGTTGTTCTTACGCGCTGCAAGCAAGAAAATGCAAACTTGGTTATATTTCATATATATCCCCAGTACAATATCATTGGTAACTTTTGGCAACAATATACAGAAGTTTAGACAACACACTTCTGGAGCTTAATTAATTCTAGCCGTAACCGCAACTACAATTAGGCTAGCAACCATAAACTATAGTTACATCTATATGATCTCTATGCAACAACTACAAGCAGTCGTTGTTCTGCAGACATGCAGATGACTTCGCCTACAGCTTCAACACTGGCAGGCAGCCATGTAACAGTATCAGTACGTCATGTATATGATATTGGTCACTACCAGGCCTCAGCCAAATCAGAAAGTCTGTCTCAATACTGCTCCTTCCATTAAACATGAAGAATATTCAAAACGGGAACATATGAAAGACCTACGGTAGCTAGTCTGCCCAAGTCTCTACCCGTGAAGTGTTGTGAAGAGCATATCAGTGTTGTTGCAGAATCTGTTACTCCTAGTCCAAAATAACAACTCTAGGGACTTACCAAAGGCCTTCCCTATAGCAATTGTCTCTATCAAGCCAATCACCGGGATGATAATGAAGCCAGCACCGATTTTCTGAAAAAGAGTGAATTAATATTTGTAAATCCCTGTAAAACACTCAACACCAGCATCGCAATCATATAAACAACAGATAAACTTCAGCATTCAGGTTCAAATTCAAAATTCCTTTGCCTGGTTCCACCACCAAGGAATGTGTTCTTTAGATGAGAAACAGATATTTCGGAATTGTATTATTCCTCTGCCGTTCTACCAACATCAGTGGGCTCAAGTTAGTGCTGTAATTTTGATTGTCTTTAAATATTCAAGGCCGAACTGCCATGATTACAAATTAACAAGAAACTGTTGCCAAGGTAAATAGCGATAACTGACAGTAACAGGTGTTTAATTATAAAGGTGTCTCTTGGAAGAGGAAGTGTCCATTCAATAATGAAAAGTCAAATACTGTATTCATCCTAATAGATAGAAGTGACCTAGTGTAAGAGCTTTGGGTGCATAGCTCATGTAGCTGCGGGGTAAATAATTTCATTAATAAACCCTGCCAGCTGGTACCTATAACCTACAACTCAATGGTATAATATGCATACCGGGTATGTATGATACAGGAACCCACACGGTCCTTTGTTTGCAAGGAAGTGATGATTTGTGCATGTGCTGTGGCCAAGTGGACATGAATATCGCTCACATTTTACTGTTTCTTGATGATCTTTTAATATTATACAGCCAATTGGTATGAATAAGCCCTGTAGCTCTGGTATACATGTAGTTATTGATGGAGAGGTGTGTAGTCTATTAAGTATTACGATTCTATAAGGATGAGCATGGTATAAATAATACATGACTGAAAATGAACAGAGGATAGCATTGACCAGTTGTAGGAATATATCTGCCCGGTAGGTTTCAGAATCTTCAAATCATGTTTCCTCCTCTTCTAAGGTAAAGTCATTTTGAGCTGGACAGTAGCTGTAAATTTGAATTGATTAACATCATTATCTCTGGTATCTAAGGGATCAGCTGATCTATGTTGGAAGACCGGGTTTCTCAAGAACGATGAGCCAAGCGAAAATTAACAATTGGCTTAATCCTTGTGGCTGGAACCGGGCTCTACGTAGTATTGCTATTTGAACATGGCCAAAACCGCAATACTGTCTGTTACTACTACAAATAGATCAATTGCACAGATCAGTATGTAGTTGCTTTGCTTTTAAATATTGACTGAAGTCAAGTAAAGATGGTCAGCCATCGTGTTAAAAAAACAGTGAAGTCTCAATAAATACACCACATACTGAAAATATCTCCGATGAGCTGTATGTGTGGGCGGTTTCATTGGTAGTGATGTTGCCAATGTGTGCTTCGCACGTGACTTCGAATGCTGGAGGCTTGAACTCTGGTAAACCCGGCTTTATTCCTTTTGTGAGAGTGAACGGGTACATGTCATTGGCAGCAAAGATGGCTGCCACTGCGCCGGTTAATATCACTACGATAGCATTACGAGCTGCAAAAAGAGAAAATAAACACATTAATCGTTGTGGCAGAACTTTAGCTCTATACACGGATTGTCAGAGTGTGATACAATGGTGATGTTACATGGCTTTTCTAGTCCTAGAAATCGTCTTTTCTCTTGTGCTATGCAGAAAGTAACAATTATCTACAATAACTGACTATTTACACGTTAAAATGCTAAGGCAGTTGTATTCTGTTAGATTCTCTGGTATATGTCAGATATCACCATTCGAAATACAGGATTAGGATCACACAAATTGCACATTTATCTCACATTATTTGTGATGTAACACCAAAAGATTACCTCTGCTATTTAGTCTCTTGTACCAAATAGTGCTTTACAAACATACTCTCAACAGAAGCCACCCTCTCTAATAAGGCCATAAATCTTTTCCGCTTCTACTATCAATGTGTTTACTTCTCCCTCTCACCAAAGGCCCCCTCCCTAATGTGGCCACAATTTCTCGAGAAATAACATGCATAGGGTGGCCTTATATTAGAGAGAGACTACTGTTACTGTACTATTAAGACAACTTTTCATGTTAACTTTCATCTCATATGACTTTTAACATCCAGTTAGCACTGACCAGTTCCAAGGACCCAGACGATCTTCCTGCCGACGCGTTGGAGTGTAGTGACCTCCTGTGTGCTGTCCCACTGAATGTTCTTCATTCTCTGTGAACGGGGGAGATAGATTTATAAATACGTTCAGAAGATTGGACATGTTGGACTTAGCATTTGAAAGAGTGAATACACAACAAATACCCTCAGCCAATGCACAGCCACAATACAGTGTACCTGTCTTGAAAGACCGCCCCATTGACCATAAATGATGTGGTCTCTCAAGACAGGTTGTCTTTGGTGACAGGTTCAACTGCATTGAAATGACAGGTTTACTCTATGGCATATCATATTTTAACATAAGGAAATGCATGCCATAGCTTTAAACAAAGGTACCGGTTTAAACAAAGGTAGCATAAAATTATCACAGTTGAATTCTATGGGATTAATACTACCCGGTAGCATAGTTGGGTTTCTTGAGGCCCTTTAATACCTATCTCAACTATTCATAAAATTGACAAAATGACAAAATTGCGATAAAATTACCAAAATCGACAAAACTTACCAAAATGCACTTTCACACGCACAATCCCATGTGTAAACATCTAGTTCATTTAAATGTGTTTGGTCTTTAACAAACCATGACTGATTCACTTACTGTATTTTATACTAAAATATTGCAGAGATTCAAATTTACATGAACAATGTAACCAGTAATCACTTAACAATTCGCCACATGCATTTGCATGATTAAACTGTTACACATACAGTGACCCCTCCATCTTAAGACCACCCATGGGAGCTTGAAGGTTTGGGGGGGGGGGGTGAATCAGGCTTATAGTCGGCTTTCAACCACTCATGGTCATATCACCGACTGCAAGTTGGATTCGGTGGTGTATGTAGGTGTCCTTGAAGGTTTGGTCTTACCAGTATACAGCAGGTGATCTTGAAATAAGGGTTCAATAGTACACAGGATACAGGAGTGATTTGTACCTTTGGACAAAATCAAGTGGTCTTATAATCAAGATGGTCTCAATGCAAAAGGTCATATAATAGAGGGACCACTGTATATCATGTCAAGTACAGGTGACATTACCTTCATTCCCCACAGGACTATCATTGTGATTAGTCCAAGAACAAAGTCCCAGATTCTGGAATAATGGAGTTTGACAAATATACTTGAAACATCATGAACATGCAATGCTATAAGCATGATAAATGGCTCAATGGAGCATGATCACTGGCAGTAGAGAGAGATCCACAAGAAGTAACAAGGGCAATTTTACACTGAAACTGGCAACAAAGGGACATCATGGTACACGTCATGGTACAAACTGAACTCGGTAGGCCAGGTATTCTTTTAGATTTTATTATAGACATCCTACATCCAGCATGTTCAAAGTTAGGTAAATGCCTACATTTTGTTCAGTTACATGTAATTCTGGTGGCACTTGGGATGAAATAATCATACATGACGGAACAGATATGTCTAGCACGTAAGTGCCTAGGGATGCCTATGTAAGTGCCTAGGGATGCTTAGAGTCTTGGAAACCAGGATAACAATTTCATGTTTCTTGAGTGATACTTGTAAAGAATCGATATTTCTTGAGTGATACTTCTCCAAAATATCATTGCATACTATTCTTATTTATCCACCTGACACCAGTAATTTACAGGTACACAATGAAAAAGATAGCCACAGTATCAGAGGGATATTTCAGGACAACATCGTACTCCCTCTAGACATGCCTAGAGACTATCAGACTATGGGCTACAAACTTACTGAGTTTCTGGAAGCTTGTGAAATGTAGCTTCGACTTGATGCATGAACTCTCTTGGTACACCATGAAGACCAAGCCATTTCTGAAATAGCAACAGCAAAGTTGGGCTACATATTACAATACATCTACACATACGCTATATAGGTCATAATCAAGTGAGACATTATATTAGTGGTTACTCTCTTAGTAGCCACTCTCAACAGAGGCCACCCTCTGTAATATGGCCACAATTTTTTTGCCGCAGCTACTATGCATGCATTTACTTCTTCTTCTTGCCAAAGGCTACCTCTCTCATGTCTCTGTGGCCACAATTTCTTGGAAAACAGGTTGGCCTTATTAGGGGGAGACTACTGCACATCCTTGCAGTCTGATGGCCTCATAAACTGTAGTGATATAGTATACAAACCATGAAGGCCGGATTTCAATAGTAACACAACCAAGAACGATCTAAGGAAGCGGTAAAAGTGTCAACACTGGATTGGACTTCTGACATTTGTTTTGTAACATAATACTTAAGTTTTAGCTACTTTGTTTACTGTATGTGAAAAATATGTTGGCTAGCATCATTTGCAATGTTATACTTAATTAATTAAGTTGTATAAACTGACAGCCTATTTGCAAATCAACAGACTGGCAGTTAACGGTAGTTAATCAATTAGCATAGATGCAATGCTAAAGGGAAATTTTGCTCGCTTTTAACTCCTGGAAAAAGTATTGCTGCATAATATTTATTACTACATTAATTGTATACTTATGTTAAAAAGAACGTAGGTTATTGTTGCTAGGACTGACTATGGTAATGCCCATTGTGCTACAGTGACTTTTCGTGACTTTCAAAAGAAAAATTAATATGGCGATAAGCATGATAGGTGACTGGCAAGCGTTTATGTGGGTGAGTCTAAGGCCTGAAAGAGAATTTTTTTTTGATGTATCATTCAGCAAAATGAACGTTGACATTCTATGTTCTAAGATAATTGCCCAACAACAATTTACCAATGTAGCTTATTAATCTTTAAAGCTCTGATCGCTGCACGTGTCCATCATGCAGAATGGAAATTCATGTCACCTTCATGCTGCTGACCTTACCTTCAAGGTCAACATGGTCAAAGGTCAACCAACTCACCCTAATCTGGCCAAATGCTATGGTAATGGCGGCAGCTGTAGTGAAGCTGTTGATGACAGGGTATGAGATATACTCCACCAGGAACCCTAGAAAACAAGAACGGTCACATGGCTGTCAAACATATATAACCAAACAAGAGGTCCACGGACCTTGACGCTCTGCTTGACACCTGCAACTGGTGTGACAAGTGGCAATTTTCTGCAGACTTATTTCATAGTAACATATGGCCTAGCTCCTTTACA
>JAAUYG010279464.1_pt1 | contig 13208 bp, 15 predicted proteins | sample 7278091 | NCBI WGS metagenome assembly JAAUYG01 (sample SAMN14350201, study PRJNA611818) | marine sediment metagenome | isolation source: surface marine sediment (0.6m) | place: French Polynesia: Moorea | collected 2018-08
AGGTGAACCCGGAAGACTGGGCGGCTGCAAGGCAAAGATCTCTACACTGTCATTTCGACATCAATTGCAATTGTAGCCAATCGCACTTCTCGACACCAAAGAACTTGGGGAGTGCGCAACAAATCACTGGACAGTTCAAGATAACTCATGCAGAAAACGCCCCATCCAGCTTGAAACTCTGTTTTGGGGCTTTCGAACATTTGAAGTTTGAGGATTTTCTAGACCTTGGTCACTGACCCAAAGTCACTGGACATGAGGACCCCCCCCCCCCTCCCCATCCCCGCGCGACAACAAGGCAGCGAATGACTTCGCCTTTGCGCCCAAGCTCTTTGTTCTTTCCTGCAGAACTTCCCAAGTAAAGTGTCATTGCGAGGTCACAAAATGCGCTCACTCATGGCGTGCAAACCGCAGGGAATCATACAGCTGTAACAATAACGCGTTCACCTGGCTGATCTGACTGGCGTTATCGTCCGGTGCTCTCTCCAGGGAAGCCAGGTTCATCATCGGCTTTTTCTTCTGAATCACATCTCGGCACAGCTCGATCAATGTGGACAGTCGCGCAATCGTTTCGTCCAGACAATCATTGTTCCTGTACCTAACGAGTAAGTTCAGTAAGCGTAAAGGCCACGCGGGCTCTCGCAGTTGGGTAGGGGGGAAGAGGGTGTCTTCCACAAGAACAAGTTTACGTTGATTAAGCGTAAAGGCCGAGCGCCCCCATCACGTGATCATGTAACACCTGTCACGTGACAACCTGATACCCATCACATGGTCACGTCATGTTGGGGGTCCCGCCCAGAAAGGGGGGGCGGGGTCAACCATGACGACAGTGACGATGGCGACACGTACATGACTTTAAAATGCCGTCCCGGCTTACAGCCTCGCGCGGCATAAAAAGACACAGACCAAGTCCAATTGCACTTCTTGCATTATTTCTGTGCGCCTTTTCTCCAGCGCAAGTTTCCGCTGACTCAGCGAAGAGGTCGTGTGAGAACTTTTGCTGAACTTGAGGAGGGGGGTTTTGTTTTTCATGCCACAACGACCACGTGCATGACTCCACCAGGACTGCGTTCACAAAACAAGTTTCTGTGTGCACACAAAATCGTATTTTTTGACAAGGAGGAACAACAATTGAATGAGCCCTACCTGTCGTGCTCAAAGAACGTTCGCACCAGAAAAAGGCCGTCTCTGAGCAGAGCCACTATGTCTCTGAGGGATTTGCCGTACCCTGGAAGGAAAGAAACGGCTTGTTTCTTGGAAAGCCGCGCCGATTGTTCATTTCTGCGGGACTGACACGAAATCCAAGTTTCATCTGTATGTTTTCTGAATTTTTTCCCCTGTTTGACCATTACAATGTTCCTGGAGTGCTTTCAGTTTTCATAATCGAAAGAGAGACGCAGACAAAGGTGCAAATATCCCGTGTTGCACGGTGAGAGGTTACCTGCACCCGGTCGGTAGTGCTCGTACAGGCGTTCAAGGTGAGGCTGCGCTTCCTTGATGTTCTGGATTTCATTGTGGCTGAACACACCGATCCAGTGCCTGAAACAGCAATCACAAGCATTTGTTTGCAGAAACATAAAGCGTAGCGTTCGTTGCGCAACGGGAGAGACCTGCAAGTTTTCTCATGGAAGTACAGTGGGTAGAATTGGTCCAACAGAGAAAGGTCCAAAAGTGGACCAAATTGTGAGTCCCAATGAGAAAACTACGCTTCGTCAGCGTGAAGGCCAAGCGCCCACTACCGTCACAACACGTGATCATGTCACGTAACAATGTAATTTGTCAGACCCCCCTTACAGCTAGGGGTCCCCCGGACCCCCGACGACGACGACGCCGTGACTCCATCAGGCCGTCCCGACTTCGTCGCGCTCGGCCTAATAAACTAAAGCCACTAAACTTCTGTTTCGAAGAGTAAAAGACATTTGACACACTTCCATTAGAATAAAACCTGAAATTCAGCAGTGGAAGGCAGCTACTGCCTTTCGCACTTTCAACCTAGTGCGTATCAACAGGGGCGCTTCTCAGCAGCAGAGGCTGTGCTGCCATGCTGTAGTGTACTTTGGGGAAGGGGGGAACTTCCACGACAAGGACCACGGCAGTGTGACTTACAACAAAGGCTGTTTCGGTTTCAGCCGCGTGGCCTGAAATTTCCTCTCAATCTTCCATTTTGGCTTTGCCACCAATGTGGTGTTTTTTCAACGCTGTTGTTGTTGCTGTTGCTGTATCCAACTGAAAAGTTTACTCACTTGCGCATAGACGCCAGAACGTCATCGAGAGTCCACGGTGGCTTCCTGAAGAACATCTGCGGCCTGAACAATCAAAATTTACAAACGTCTTTAGCTTATTCTTTGTACAGGCCAAATTCAAATTTCAACAAGCTGGTTACGCTTGTCAGCGCAAAAGGTCTCCCGTGTGATCAGCGTCATGTGAGGGCGGGGGTTCTGGGGTCAGGTGGGGGAGGGGGGTCCCAGGTGCGATGAGGGGATCTTCCACAATGACAATGTCAATGATGATGATGACACATATACAACAATAAGGCTGTCCCAGTTTCCACTGCAGTTGGCCTCACAAACAAACCCCAGGGAGGGGGGGGGGGTTAAAGACGACGACAATACGTACATAGTACAAAGCTTACAGCCGCGTTCGGCCTGAAAACCATGTGACTGAAATCAACTATACTTACGCGAGCTCGTCGAATGTGACGCGGACCTCCGTGTCCAGAACAAGGGACAGTGACTCCTTCAGCAGAGCCCTCAGCTCTCCGGACAAATCGTCCACCTAGAACAGAAAATATATATATATTTTTTTTGTTTCTTTTTTTTTTCTTTTCGGAAGTCCTCTTTCGAGGTTTCATCAAGTGCGCCCATCAGCGTAGGGGCCAATGACCCCATGATTGGCGCAGATAAATTGTTGGTTGCGTGCAAAAAATAGTTCCATCAGGTGCAATGGTTAGAAAACAGCTGTGCGGAGTTATCAGGGAGTGGGCTGACACGGTGATGATGACGCCAATGCAACTCCAATAGGTGACACTTTTTCAGCCGCGCGGCCTGTTGCCTTCAGTCTTGCTGCCCAATTTTGGCACAAAAAGCCGCGAATTAGCCAAGTGTCAGTCCACAAACAGTGAGGACACCATTCGTCTTGGTGTTGACCCATTCTTGCAGGGTTTAGGTCTGGGTGTTTGCCAAAGAAACGGTTGCGATGAAGACAGACATTTCATGCATGACCCGTCACATCTGAACACTGAAGTAGTTCTTTTCACAAAGGAAACGCAACAAATCTGCAGAACACCCGAAAACACTCACGAGAACTGGCTCCATATCCGATTTCTTTGGAATGCCGCCAATCTCTCCACCGTTGGAAGACAACCGTCGAGGTCTGCGGGAGCTGAGCCATTCTTTCAATTTCTACAACCAGAGTCCAAATCAAAATCGACACAACCTCGACTCACATCGGCACCAGAGTCCAAAGAATTCCTGCTTTAAATAGATGAAGTTTGCTGTGAACTTTTGCAGAGCCTGTGCGTTTTCGTTTCTGGTGACAAGATTGACCTCAGGCCCCATTCACACAGGAAGCACAAGCAGATTTGCGCCCAAATTGTGTGCAAACCCTTTGATGTTGCTTGCAACATGTGTGAACACTCCCATTTACTGCAGTGTGTTCCATAATTTGCATGCGGGTGTTGCAAGGTGCTCTGCGTCCTGTGTGAACGGGGTATTACCAAACTAGACGATGGCAGGTTGTGTGTTTGCAACAGAAAACCCTCACAAGGCCACCACGAATGTTCACATCTTAAGTCATACGAAAGGAAGTAGGAGTGTCTGTGGCACAGCGATCACACATACGCAGCACAACCTGAACTCTTTATAAATAAGGCACCAGTGGCGTACTTCAAGGTCGTAGGCCGCAATACCATTCACTATGGACTTGCTCTGCAGGTTTCTGTCCATCGTCAGCAGCACAACGTCCGCATTCGCATCTGGCGACACAAGACACAAGTCCAGGTGAAATGAGGTTGAGAGAGACAACCACAACAGTGATTGGAACAGATCAAAGCCGCCTTACATTTCCCCCAATCACCACCACAAGCGCGCTCATCAATGCTGCTCCAATGATGGTCACTTCATGTCATTTGATGGACAGGTAAACAAGTGTAATGGTTTGCCATTGCAGTCTTTGAGTCAGGTGGGGAGAGTGGTCAATGAAGAATTGTATCAATGACCAACAAGGGCGCTTATCAACGTCGAAGTTACATGACCACCTCATGAACAGCGCTTGATTGACAGGTGGGCGGGCAGTGCTTTTGCAAAAGGGTGCGGTGGGTTGGGGCATGGACGACGGCAACATCACTTCACTCTGTTCGCTCAAGCCGCGCGGCCTAAAAAAAGGGAACTTCACAACTTACGCATTTTTCTCCATTGCAGACAACACTGCAGAACCTTGTCGTCATTCATCTCCACCTCAATGCCAACCTTTTCTATCGCCTGTGTCAAAGACAAGTTATTCAAACTTTCACGACACCGACAAGCGAAGAACAAGCAAGAACCAACACAAAACGATTTGAAATTCAATCTAACTTCGTTCCTTGTTCAGATTTTGAAGTTTTCCAATTTTCGATTTTTTTGGGAGATTTTCAATTAGACACTGTGCGCGAATGCATCCAGGTTGGGCTATTTTTGCGCTAAATTTTCAACTGCAAACAATGGAGCGTGGTACCTGTGCAGGAGTCTGACCAATCAGATGACGATCCTTCCCGACTAGAGTCCGGTTGAGGTATCCGATCGCTTTGCCAGCAGCCAGTCGCGTGCGCGCGTTCTATCAACAAATAAGTACGCTTGTTACCGTCAAGGCGGCAACTCGAGAAGATCGGTCACACTGAAGAACTTCATCCAGTTTTGCTCATCGGCAATCAAATTACGTCTGACTGATGTTTCTTTCCTTTTGACTCTTTCTCTGTCGCTGCATCTAAGGGTTTGTTCAGACCGGGCGCATCAGCTTTCTGAGGCACGGATTTTGCGTTGCTACGCAGGGATTGATCAGACGTCGATCCTTGTGTCACAACAAAACCAACACAACCATGCATCGCAACGCAAACAACTGCGTTGGTGGAAGCTGAACCCCAAATGTTTTGTGCCATCCTGGCCTGGAAGCTCAAGTCTGGGACGCGGGCGGGGGGGGGGGGATGTTAAGAACGACAAACACCTGGCTCGATTCGAGAAAGGAAGGGACTGACAAGGCGCTCTTTCCGCCTTGTTTATTCACTGGTGGATATCCCCGTTTGCCGCGCATCTGGACAGCCAATGAACTAGCAAGAAGCAATGCACAGATCACTGTGGGTGCGATGTCATTCATGACATCATGGGAATCCCCAGGGCCCCCCTGGAAACCGTCCAACATTCGCCTGTTGTGTCGAACCACAAAAGTGCGACTGGGACGTCGCACAATGACGGAAGCGGCAACACACAAGTTTCAAAATCTTGCAGCTACATCACACAAAACGATCTTTTTCTTTTTTATATGTCTCTCAAAACTCCCAGGTTACGTGTAAATTCACAAGGTTTTCATACGCACCACATCCTTGTCTAAGTCCTTGTCTTTCAGGGCGTCCAACTCCTGGAAAACCACCCACGGGATCACGCACACGGGTCTGCCAAAGCCTGAAACAAAGAGGGGGGGGGGTCACGATATTTATTCAAAATAAACAAGCAAGAAGCAGTGACGATGCGACAATGTAAACATCACCGAAATCAGCAGTGATGTCCTGTTCTGACACTTGCATGGCCATAAGTGAAAATCACCATTTGGAGTACGGCTACAGATCGAGTGGGATAGAAACTTGCCGAACGGAATTGTGGGTGCGATGCCTCCCATGGTTAACCTCCCCCCTTGGGCCAGATGTTACATCCAAGTGCACACAGCATCCTTCATACGAAGACTCGGGTGCCCTGTAGCATCGCTTGTGCTCCGCCCTTCGGCATCGCAAACCGAGAAACAGAGACACTGCGGTAGTTTTAGGATTTCACCTGAGTAGCTCGTGCCCTTCAGTTCATCTATGATCTTCCAGCTCTCCATCAAAATGTTTGTGTCCAGCACAATGAACAGCTGGAAATGCAAAACGAAAGGTGGAGTGTTATTTGGTGCCTTTCAATTTAAACACAGCACGGAAAAGGACCCACAGATTGCGTGCAAGAAAGGTCAACGCACCAGTATGTGGAACCCTTGCGAGTCTCTCATCTTATTCTGGCCAAACAGGCCACCAAAAGTTCCGCATTTGTTCCAAACTGTCACCCCTTCTTTACTTTTCAGCCCCCCCCCGGTAAACAAGACATCTTCGCGCAAGTCAGGAAGCAAACTGATGCAAACACCTGCAGTTGCCAACTTGGGAATGTACCGGTGAACTAACATTGCAGTGCGCGCACTTAGCAGTAGTTCCCTAAAGCACTGAACAATTTCCTTGACAGGTCGAACTTAGCAGCTGGGCATATTCACGCGATTGGACACCAACTGATACCAATACCTGTTGATTGAGCTGCCAGCAGTGCGACACCTCCATCGGTTCCTGCCGCGACATCAGTGTCTCCGTGAAGCTGCCCAGAACCTCGGTGGGATCCACCCGCAGGTTACTTCTAATCACCTTCACCTGCAGAAGTGCATCAAATCTTTCAGAGCATTGTTCAACATGTTTGTTGGGCTTTTTCTGGAGCGGGGCGCCAAAAAGGAAAGGTGCATCAAAATATTCATTTGTTTTTCCAAAATCGGGCAGTCCACCAAAATCTCGAAAATGCACAACCACAATGTGACAGCACGCCACGAGAAGCACCAGTGAACCAATGGTGGAATTGGAGATTCGTGTGACGATGACGGCTTGACAATTTTACATCCGCGGTCTCAAGAGTGGAGTGATACAAGAGGGCTCAGCCTGTCGCCCTTCAGGAATCAACCTCTTCATAGGACTCGCAGCAGGGTTCGAGCCCAGGTTAGCATTATGACAGCAGTGAGCAACTGTTCCACAAGTGCGATTCTATGTGGCACAGGATGGTCCTTTCACGCTTTGAGCACAAATTTTCCTTTCCAGCTACAAAATTGGTCAGTAAACTGGAATGCTTGTCAGTCTTGCCCTGCGAGGTTGCCACATAGATACCGTAATCAAAATTACCGGTGGGGGCGTCTATGGAAAGACAATCAGCTTTCTTCCGCTGGAAAGTTTTGGGGTGCGGTGCGCGTTGTACGTGAGTGATTGCGGCATAAGAAAGAGTGGTGGCTGCCAAGCGCTGGCTTGTACTCACATCCTTGGTAATGACCACCGCAGGTTCCGGGTCAACATCCATCTCCTCGACGCGATCACAGCTCGACGGGCGCGGCACTGCGACAAAACAACAAAGATTCCAGTTGAACCTCAGCAGTCTGGGGAAACACCGAGCGTTGCCGCAACGTGTGTGCTTTGCGTGGTCGGGAAAACTCGGTGGACTTCAGACGGAACAAGACAAACAACGAACCCTGCCATCCCCATGGTCAATCCCACAGACTTACTGGGGCGAAATCGTATTCCTCACCTGTGGCGGTGTTTTCGTTCTCAGCCGCTGGAGCGAGATCATTCTGGACCTGCTTCTGGTTCTGGCTGTCGTCCACATCAGGACTGCGACTTCGCAACGAAGACGACCCCGACGAAGAAGCTGTCAATTCGGGGGAGAACCGATATAGTCCCCAAAACTACGCACCTTTTTGCATCCCAAAGCCAACTCAGTTCAGTGGGGAGGTGCTAACAATGAGGGTCACTTTGAACAAATTTCACATCAATTTGGAAGGTGGAAAGAAAGATGGTCGGTCTTCTGTGCCGGTGTGACTTGAAGGTCAAAGTCATCGAATGCTGTCCAGCTTATTTGCCCGCGGCACCATGGACACCATAGGGATTCTCAAGGAACACCACGAATAAAAAGCACGGAAAGAACGCTCAACACCGCGCCGCAAACGCAGAACATTCGCAGGCCAAACAAGCAATGCAAACTAAAACAAGAACACAAAGAGAACGGTACAAAACAAAAGCCATGCGAGTGACCACTTGCCTTTTCTTCGGATCCAAGGTGGCACTTTACAAAACGGAACATTGGAAACTGAAACTAAATGGACCACAAAAAATACTTTTCACACAGAGGAAATTCCCATTCACAACAGTCTCAAAATTTTTGGTTGTTCTCTGTGGCAAGTTTCCAGAACGACAGACAGGGATCAACCTATAGTCAAAGGAGGGGGAACAAAACAACACGGAAAAAAGAGGATTGAATTCGCAAATTTTCTGTTCAAGCAAACAGGTCAAAGAAGCAAACCATATGCACAGAAGTACTGAGTAACGTTAGCTCCACTAACAAGCGTTCAGGTGTTTGTTGCGATTGCCACACACCAAACATAGTGGGTAGTAGATTTGACTGGTTTCAAGGAGAACATCCGCAGTTTGCGTTGCGACAGTTCTGTGCCCAGAAGTGCTCGGCGTCAAGAAAGCAAGGCGGGATTTTTCTCGGGGGGGGGGGGGGAAAAAACACAGGAAACATAAAAAGGAATCAGGTATTACCTTCTTTGGCTGCCCATGACGAGTCATCTACAAAATCAAAACACCACACTTGGGTCTCAAGTGAATTTGCACCGAACGGTTCAGAATTAAAGTGAAGTGAAATTCTGGCAAAGACATTTTTTTCCAAAGAGCTCTTGCGACACCAACCACAGTGGATTGTAGGGTTTAGAAACCCAGACACGATGTTTATCTCTTTGCTGGACAAACAAGTAAACGGTGATTCCGCGCAAAGGCCGAACACCCCAAGCTTTCACGTCACCCGATTACCATCACATGACACTGTCATGAAACATGTAATGCCAGAACCCCCCCTCTAGGCTGACCCCCTCCCCACCAGGGGGGGTCCTGCACGACGACAGCGACACGTACATGACTCCATAAGGCCGTCCCGACTTCGTCGCGCTCGGCCTAAAAAGAGTACAAAAGAAACGCCTTGAAAGAACCTGGTCATACCTTCTTTGGCTGCCCAGAACGGGTCATCTACAAAATCAAAACACGAGACTGAGGTCCACAAAACATGAATTTGCACTAAGCGCTTGAGAATTGAAGTGGAATTGAAATTTCTAGCAGACAGGGACAGACACATTGGCGTGCCATCTCCAATCGCCTTTCCATCATTGGCGTTGTTCGTTTTTATCGACATCTGATTTTTTTGGTCATTCTTTTTTTTTTCAGCACAATAAGCGCGCCGCCTGCCCTACACTCTTCGAGAAACATTCTTCTCTCCTGTTGGGCTCAGGAAACCAAACGAATTTGAAAATACATGTCTCCATCTGGAGGAAGATAAGCAAATGTCAAAACACAAAGCAAACGAGGGCGCTTATCAGCGTCCAGGTCAAGTTGCATCACGTGATCACAAGGAGCATTTGATTGACAGGTGAGTGGGAAGTTCCGTACTTCTGCCGGGGGGGGGATCTGTCTATGAAAATGACAGCAACAATGATGACGGCATGGTGACTCATTTCGGCCATTCCGCTCTCAGTCGCGCGGCCAAACATACCTGGGTTTGGCTGAAACCATGGAGCATCTGCCAAGTCTACAAACGACAGACAGGTTCAGCAATGGAAGGCAAATCAAAACGGGTGTGACTTGGTGGTGACGGTTACAAAGCAGGTGCTAACAACATATGCGTCACGAAAAAAGAAAGTGCACTGCAGAAAGAACCCAGCTCCAAACTTAAACGGTGTTATCATAAAATAAAGCCACAAATTATGCCACTTTGGATCTATCTCTATCTCCCACCTCTGGGACTCTTTTGGAAACACTCACCATCAAGAGCCGCGGGTTCAGCGCTGGTACTGGCTGCGTCCGGCGGAACGGTCGGGGTCCTGACGTCCGGTGACGGGGACGGGTGCGCGGATCGCCGCCGGGCACTGGCGCTGGAGCCCCGGCTGTCCGGGGTGGCTCCCCGGGACTTGCTGCTCCCCGGCGGCGTGGGGCGAGGGGGCTTCGCGGGGGAATGGAACACTGCCCCGTCCGGAGGGGTCTGGATCCGCGTGACGTCCGGAGTGGAACGGATTCTCGGCTCGGGAGTTGGAGACTTGAAAGACTTTGAACGGGCTCCAGGCGTAGATGCACACGGAGAAACCTGCGGTTTCGCGGACAGAATTCGTGAGAATATGGACGGCTTGGGGGTAGTTTTCTCCGGACTTTTCACCTGCAATATTTGGCAAAAGAAAAGAATTACTTTTGTGGAAGACGCCAGAACGCGAACAGTTCTCCCCCATGCACATTTCTACGCCCCTAAAACATCCCCCAAAGGTAGAAATCACTGGTTCTATTTCCAGGAGAATGGTCTCAATCTTGAACAAGATTCAAGGTCATACAGTTCCGCACATAACAATCCAGCGCTTTTTCAAGCAACGACGGGATGTCCCCATGCAAGATCAGTGCGTTCTCCCTTCACATACTGAGACGCATGATTTCTTATCCCCTCCTTTTGAGTGCAATTTACACAATGCTGGCTGAAAGGAACACATTTGCTCAGGTGGTATCAAAACAAAAAGGGGAAATCATTCAAATGACGATGACTCACTTTGAAAGCAACTGGGGCTCTCGACGTCCTGGGTGGCAACCGCGATCGTGGGGCCTTGTGTGTGAGAGAACTTAGAAACTCACTGTCCAACGAATCTGCGGCAAGTTGCCACGCATCTTCATCATTCTCGTCTTTGGACTTCGTGACACTGACACTGGCAGCAGTACTGGGTGGCTTTTTCACACCAACTGTTTTGATGAGTTCCTCTTTGGTCAGTTTCTTGGTGGGTACTTTCTTTGCCCTGTAAGGGTTCTTTTTGGTGTACACACCCAAGGGCCTCGCGGTCAGGTCAATAACATCACACTTGGCCTTCACAGAGGCTCCGAATTGTTTCGCTTCACTGGAATGTGTGTTCCGTTCCTCACACTGTTCCCGAGAAGGAACTTTGGTGCTCGCGCCTGAAGTGGAGGCTGGCGTGTCAGAAGGAACACGGGACGTTCTGGTTGACGAGGAGGACGGAGGGGACGGAGGGGAAATCATGCGCGCATTTCTGCTCCGCTCTGTTTTCTCTGACGTGGAGGCTGGCGTGTCAGAAGGAACAGGGGATGTTCTCGTCTCAGGCGGAACTCCAGATGCGGATGGAGAAATCCTGCGCCGCTGTTTTTTCTCCTTGTGATGGTCTACATGGTGGTTCTTGTGCTTGTGTTCCGATTTCTTCCTCTTCTCTTTCTTCCTTTTCTCCCGCGGTTCACCCTCGTCACTCGAGGACGGTTCTCGACTCCGCTTCGTCTTGCCGGCCGCACTCGCTGTGGCTGAAGGCTTTTCCGCCTCTTTTCGTTCTACGGACTGAAACCACAACGTCACAGGATGAAACCAGAAACACTCGACAGGAAATCTCCATTCTCTGACAGGATATCAAAGTTAAAAGGGGATGAAACGCAAAGTTATTGCGCAACAAACTGAGGGGCATCATTTGGAAAATGTTGGTGTGGAAATCTTAAAAGCTGGGGTTTTTTTTACGCTTTTCATTTGAAACGAACGAACAGGTCTTTTGGGCGTCAACCATGTCTTGTTCTCGTCAAGCCAGCCTGGTGCACTTTCCAAATCGGAAAATTCCAAAATTCTAATTGGGGGGATGTCTGTGCAGCATACTCATGGGCCCAAACGACAACAGAATTTGAGCTGAAATGTAAACAGCGCAGTCAGAAAATCTTCTTCAACGGGACATGCACGAGGCTATTCCACATTTAAGACCTTCAGATGACTTCCCGGAATCACACCACTTCCTCGTGCTGCGACACTGGAAAACGTAAAAATTCCACACAATTTCTCGGGTCACAGCAACCCCCCCCCCTTGGGAATGTCTTGGGAGTGGGTAGCTCTGACCCCACGATTGGGTGGAGTTGGAACTCCTCCCTGTGGAAAATCTAGGAGGCATTTTCTACCCGGGAGGCCCTTTCACCCACTGACACCAGCAGGATACAAAGCAGTACCGCCGCCTTCAAACCAAATGCCAGAACTTACCCGTCGCACCGGTGGGGGAGACCACATGGACTGCCCTGTCACGGTATTGAACCAGTACGGCATGTCACGTTTGACGGAGTGCAATTTCCTCCAGCTACGATCTTCTTCTTGGGCCATTCTGAAAGAAATTGCACAAAAACCTGTTGTGTTGTGTTGCGACGAGATGTTGCAGCACCAAGGTGATGTCATTTTGGTCGGAGTCTGAAAGTTTCCTGCCCTAACTCTCATCATCCGCCAAATTACAAAGACCGGTAAATTGCCTGAGCCGTCCCCGGCCTTCGGCTAATCCTACAAAACACTGGCCGGCCGACGCCTAAGGCCCAGGCCGACCCCCCAAAAGGGGAAATGGTTATTTTAAGGTTCGTGTTGGACCAAATAAAAGAGAATAAAAGGACATGTTCAGAACTTGAACTCACGCGATGGTCTCGTCTCGTGAGGGGTTGCGTGGAGAGTCTCAGTCGAATGGCCAGTGATCTTTTTATTCCAGCGAAGCATTTCTCTCCAGTGTGAGTTGATGTTCTTTCATGATCTCTGTTTTGTGATGGAGTCGTCAATGTTCACAGAATATTTCCGCCGTTCAGTCCTTTTTTAGTGGCAAAAGTTATTTGGTATGTTCCAGTGTCAGCCAACTGCTTGTGTTTTTGTGTTTTGCTCTGCTGCAACAAACCACACAACACACAAGAAATCTGCACAACGACCGTACCACACGGTAGGATGCTGAACCTGGATTAACTTTGATGCTTATGTCGTCATCAGTTATCCTTGGCCATGGTGATGCAGACAGATTTTCGCATGTGAAATGTGAAGACTACGCTCAGCTGGAGATTAGGAACGACAACTTCATTCTTTCCAACAGCTCCAATGAGATTCTGATTCTTCATCTCAACATTGTTGGAGGCACAAAATCCAAGACAGGGTTTCCACAGGCCACAACTGATGATGGCTCACGAGCTCATTCAAGCTTTGTCCAAACTCTTCAGTTTTGCAAGTCTGAAAGAACAAAATTTCGTATCTTTGTCTGGTCCAAGTTTATCTGCACTTATGGGAACAAGTACACTTAGTCAGCGTAAAGGCCGAGCGCCCCAAACCATCCATCACGTTCTCATGCCAGGCAGGAAGGTGGTGGTGGTGGGGGGGGGGGTCCCAGTTGTG
>JAAUYG010287010.1_pt1 | contig 13207 bp, 11 predicted proteins | sample 7278091 | NCBI WGS metagenome assembly JAAUYG01 (sample SAMN14350201, study PRJNA611818) | marine sediment metagenome | isolation source: surface marine sediment (0.6m) | place: French Polynesia: Moorea | collected 2018-08
GGTCTTTCACAGTGATTCTTTTGCTGCTCGCACATTTCTCCCAAGGATTTCCCGCGGTGAGTGTTCTCTCTTTGGTATTTTCTATTTTTAAACTTCCCGCATTTTTTTTTTTTTGGATTTGCGAGTGCAGCGTAGTTTGGCTCTCAAATGTTGTAGCTGTATGTTTAGCTTTCATTTTCCGTGCAGTTTGAGCATTGAGAATCTCGAGACAGAAATCTGGAAATCGTTGGTTTCCACAAAAGAAAAGGTCGCTTGCACCAGAACTTGTCGCTTTTCTCCTCCTCTTTGATATTTGGAAACATTGCTTGAAAACGCAGAAGTCATCACACAGATAAGATAACGTAATCATATGAACTGGCATGACACCAGATAACTCAAGAGCCTGAATATCACAGATTTTATCATTTGTTTAGCCTACACTTTTTTGCGACTAAAATTTTCTTCATCTTTCGGCAAGTTATCAAATGAGTCGCAGAAAAAGATGCAACTCGCCACTTGATGATCCTTGAGTTAAGTTTCAGAAAAGATGATGCATGAGTTAAGTTTCAGAAAAGAGGAAAAAGGTTGACAAGAGCCCACGTGGCCACTCACCCCTTTTTTTTTCGTTTCGCAATGTGCCGATTATTGCTGGAAAACCCCACATTTGAGGTCAAATGTCTGGGTCAAAAGTTCAGCACTGAGGTCACTCAGGCGGCTCTACCTGTGACGGGAAATGACTCACAACTTAGAGAAACTCCTGGAACATGAGTTCATCCTGCATGATACCTGAGTCGATCAGATTGAGGAAGAACTGCTTCTGAGAAACTGCGAATAGCAAATTGAACTCTAAAAAAAGCAACCTCATGTCTAATCTGTGGACAAAGACTGAGAACGACCTTGCTTTTGTGGGTTAAGAACAACAGAAATTTTTTCTAAGAGGCGAGGCCATAAAAGGGCAGACATCTTGAGTTCTGGAGTGTTCGGTGTTGCAGTCTTTTTTCTAGCTGTCAAGAGAGTTTTTGCGACACTTTGCGTCAAGTTCACTGAGGAAACTGGTACAACAGAAGCCTAAAAGTGCAAAAAGTGGTTCTTGATGTGAAAAGCTTCTTTTGCAAAATTGCTGGATCAATTTAGGGAAAAAAACCCAAATGATTTAAATGAAGAACAAGAGGACAAGTGTTCTGCTGTGAAAACAGCTCGTCCGCAGGTTCTCATTTGCAACCTTGGTCCGTGTCAGTCTTAACAGCGCTGTTGATCCTGGGACAGAGAGAGAGAGAGATTTTTTTGCCAAAAAACTGCATGGCTTTTGAGAGTTACGCACTTCCACCGTAAATTCTTGCACCCAAAAGTCTCCACCTCAGAATCAGACAAAAACAACCAGAGGCGGTGGCACTGTCGTCATACATAGAACCTCAATGGTGCATGTGAACTTCTCCAATTGAAGGATTGAAACAACCAACATCTGAAAAACTTTTTTTCTGGGTTCTCGTTTTTTTTTTTTTTGTTTTGTTTTGTTTTCCTGTTTTAAAATCTTTTTGTTGTCAAAAATTTGAGAAAGACACGTCATCACGTGGAAACCATGAGCCACGTTGTGACACTGAGAGTGCAAATCTGATTTGGACAAGCAATTAAAGCCACGCGTATTCTTGGCACCACATTTGCGCATTTGGAAAAGCAGTGCGGAATAAATTTCTGCAGTTTGCTATTGCCACGTCAGCTTGAACGATCACGGCAATTATTGTTCAAATTGCGTGTTGTACAACACTGAAGAAACGTCGCACTTGGGAACAAAGTGTTGCCATTATCTTTGCTTCAGTCTGTACACCACCAAGCTGCTCCTGACCACACCGCACTCACGCCCAATGGTTACATGCAATGGTTCGACACTTTTGTGTATCAATTGCTGTTTTGGGAGTGAATACGACACACAAGAGTCACTGTTGCATTCTCATCCAGACAAAAAGACCAGAAACAACTAAGAGCCCTGCAATCTGACTTGTTTGTTATGTCTGCCACACATCAGCAGAGGGTTTCATGACTGCAGGACATTGCAAGCTTCTTTCTTCGTGCTCATGCGCCTTACCTCTGGCAGGATTGATTCCCTTGGAGATACTTACACCTCAGAAAACACAAAAATTTTCGTGTGATATCTGGAGTCAGGTGCCCCTCAAAGTGTATAGATTGTTGAGGGCTGTTTGATCTCATGGTTTGGAACACTCGCTACATCTCACTCAAAATCTCGCAAGCCAAATGTCATTGAACAAGTGTTAACAGAGCAAGTTTATTTCCTTTCGCTAACTGCTGTATCCTTTATTCTTTTTGGCGCACAATGGTCGCTTATGTAGGCCTTATGCCAATGATTTGTCCTGCGCACAGCAAACTCGTCAATTGCGCACACAAGCAGTGTGTTAACGCGTCCTCCACGCTAGGTGTGGCTTTGCCGTTTGGTCCCAGATTGAAATGCTTTCTGCTCCAATCGCACCCTTGAAAACTAAAAATCGCAGGAGACCAGAGCACGTCCAGAGATTAGGATTTGATAGAGTTTGGTTGCATTCATAGGGATCTAGGCAGAGCTATCTGAGTCACACTGCCATGGTCGTGGGAGCACAGTCATCATGGTGGACAGCACCAGACCCCACTACTCATTCGCGCATTGATGACGTCATCACGTCATACTGTGACGCCGATAAGCGACCTTGTTTTTCACTTCAAACACAAAGAGACTCCAACTATTTCACCAAACCTACTGCACAGCCAAAATCGTTCTTCGTTTTGTTTCAGAGGAATGAAAAGAGGCACGGCATTCAACTACTTCCGTCACTGAAAGGTAAGTTATCTTCTTGACTCTGTCGTGGCTGCGTGGAATCAAGAAACGCACAAAGAGAATCGCCTTTCAGAAAACGTGGGCGGCAAGGCTCTTTGAGATCCAAACACTGCGAGTCAAATCAGAATCTGGAGCCTAGAAATGTTTACATTGTGACCACTTCAAGCGATTTAAGTGTTTCATAACTTGTCTTATTTGGTCTGTGTCATGGTGGCGTCAAGAAATGTGCATACTGTTTTGAAAATACAAAAATCACCGCGCAAAATAGTTTGACGTCACGCAGCTTGGTCATCTTCAAATGTCAGGAAATATTTTTTTTCCTGTGCGAGCGCTGTACTTTGAGCAGAGAGAGATGGGCTGATTGTCCGAGACTTAATTGCTCACAGATGAAGCAGTTTTCCCAAGTGTTGATACTTGTGTGCGGGAAAGGCGTTGCTCCAAAGAAAGCACCACCTGTATTTCTGTTTTCGAAGACAGCAGTTCTCTTCTGCGCGCAAAAGTGGTAAAAGACAATCATTACTGCTGATGGGAAAAAGAGCTGAGAGACTGATGCACAAAATCTCTCTCACCGGTAATTAAGATGGTTCACTCTGTGCAAGCCTGCAAGTTTTTACGGTATGAGGGGAGGACGTGACCTTGTGAGGACATTCCCATTCACGTTGCAAACGGTTTTGCGTGAATCAAAGTTTCAACCCTGCAAGAAAACCAAAGAATGATAAGATAACAGGCACAGAATCTTCTTCACATTCCTGTTTTCACACAAAATTGAACGATGCAATCTTTTTCCACGAGTGCATGTGACCGCACAGATAAAACTGATGTCCGTGCGCAGTTGAAGGCCTTCAAAACTAAAATGGTCCAAATGTGGCCATGACGAAATTCTGATATCAAAAAAAAGAAAAGAAAGAAATTGGTGTGAAACTGGTGATGATGGCAACGTCAGCTTGCTTTTGGGCCAACATGCAAGCACGGGTTTTTGGTGGAAAAGACAAAAGGAACCATTTCCATCATCAGAACAGGAGAACTGCACAGAAAGATCTTCTGCCATCTCAATTTTGGCGACAAAAACAGCTGTGGAGGATAAAAACGTGCAGTCGATTTCTTTCATTCTTCACTAAGAACTTTGGGTGGATTTCCTTCGTTCTTCGACCCCTGAAAAAATGGCACAAAATTGGGTCTGCCTACAGACCAGTCTGGGGTGTCTCCGCGCGGGTACACACACGTGCGACGCGCTTTCCTTTTCCTAACAACTGCAATGGAGTTCTTTTTTCTCATAAATTTGCACCAGCAATCAACACTTCACTGTTTTGAAATCCAGATGGTAACTAGAACCCAACGTCAGAAAAAAAGAGAAAAGAAAAGCTGTCACAGTGAAGCTGGCGCTGTTTCACAAGTGTATAAAACGCACACGACTCTCGTTTGACAACAGCAGAACACTCAATATCCACGGCCGAGAAGACATCAGTAAATTTCTCTGAGGATGACAACCAAATCTGCAAGATGGGAAAGCAACTCTCAAGGAAAAAGCTGGACCAGTGAATGTCACTTGAAAACCACCATGGTACTTATTCTGACTTTATTCTCTCTAACGACAGCACAAGAACAGAAGCTATTCTTCAAAGAAGACATTCCAAAAGAAGAAACAATCGGATCTCTGGGAGAAACGGTGACGTTAGATTGTGAGGCAGGCGGCTCTCCATCTCCGACCATCCACTGGCTTTTCAACGGGCAGAGAATCATCCAGGTAAGAACTTCCACAGCTCTCACGAGAGGGTGCCTGCAAAACTTTCACTGGGCAGCTGAAAAAAATCCTTAGGATTCTTTCAGCCAATTAAACTTGATTGAAGTGTTTGCGTTTTTTGTTGCGGTAGAGTTGGTCATGCACGAGTGCAATGTGGAGTTCTTTTCAGTCTTGCGTTCCCAGGGGACTACATGTCCGTGTCGGACAAGTCTGCGACACAGACGTCACTCGGTCTCTGGGCCACATTGGCTGATTCAAGTGGCCTCAAGTGAAACGCGCCTTTCTCTGCACAATCACGTTGAGGCTGGCGCTGTTTCACAAGTGTTCACCATGGAACATAATGTCCCTGTGAGCAGAACTTCGCAAAAGTACAGTTGTCCCTTTCGCTTTGTTCTCAGCACTTGCCGAAAAGTCTACTTGAACATCTCTGCAAATCTCACGCACTTAAAAATAATCAGCAAGAACTTTTTGAAGTGTGAATTTGTACGTATTTATTTTGAGCAATGTCAAGTTCTGCGAGACTAAAAATAAGGTCTGGAGGAAGAAAGAACAACCTGTGACCAAGAAATTTTCATTGCGCCTGTGGTGCAAACCTATTACCAAATCCATTAGCGGATAAAAACTTCACCCGTCCGTATTCCAGTTGCTGAAGTAAAAGGAAGGAAGACGTGCCCAATTAACGGGACAATGAGTGAAATGAACATCCGCAAACTACACAGTCAGACCTTTTAGTTTCTCCTTTTCCAGTCCCACAGTTCAATTTGTTGCTACAGCTGTACTCCCAAGGGCCATCCGACCTGACACACAAAAAGTTCTTGATTATAAATTCGACAGATTCAGGTTGAGAAAGCGGTGTGCGTGTGTGTGTGCATGTGCACACGAGTCCAAAGCCGTTTCTCACAACCATGTAGCCAGTTCTTGACTTTGGCACAATGTCTTCCCTTAATTTCCACCTTTCTGAATTTTAGTTCGGCCTATCTCAAGTGGAAAGTTCCTGCGCATTCAAGGACGGGGGAAATCAAGGACTGTTGAGCCAGAAATAAACCTATTTCTTCTTGAACTTTCAGGGCAGGAGACAACGGGTTTCAGACGACGAGGCTTCCTTTGAAAACACCGGGCACAATGTTCAGACGGAAACACTACGACTTGGCTCGACCAAATCCCGCTTGTTCATAGATTGCTTGTCGCCCAAGACAGTCGGAGAATACACCTGCGTCGCGGAAACTCCATTCAAGAGGATATCAACCACAACTCTGGTCAGCATAGGTAAGTTCACTTCCTATTTCCCAGTTCTTTCATATCCTTTCCATTCATTTTCTTTCCGGCTTTTTTGTCTGTCAAATACGTCACTGGTCAACGTGGACAACCGTCACTGATCTTTCGTGTTCTTTTTTCCTTCAGATTACGCTGCAGTGTCCGAAAATGCGGATTCAAGTTGTGTGATGAAGAGAGTCAGAACAGGTGAGGGGCAATTTAACTACACGTACACTCATTGTCCAGTTCCCAGTTTCTTTTGGATGCCATTTGCCATTCAGGTTTTCTGTATTCGAATGAAAGCCAACATGGTGACGCGGTTCTTACAATGGGAGAATGGTGTCATTGGTGTCCAGAGGCACAAGATCCGGTATCTGTGATGACGATTTGTTTGAGTATCTCATTCCTTTTCTGCGTGGGGTGACACGCGGAATCTACAAGACCTGAAGCAGTGCATGCATTGATTCTGAGTCTGCTTGACTCACAAGTGTCATCCCACATATGAAGATGCAATTCCCAAATGACACACCGTCCCCCAAGCCCCAGCATGATTCAAAAATTGATTTTATGCGAAAGCACAGAGAGATCGCTTCTTTTGGTTCTGAATCTCTGAAACGTCCCCTTCCCTGATGAGAGTTTTGAGTGTCTTTGCTTTTTGTGCAGTCTGCGCACGTTGGCCAAATGTTGCATCAACAATACACCCAGACAGTGATTTGGTCTGGCCTTCACCTTACGTTGACGCGTGACACATCTCCGGCGGTTTTACTCCAACACACATCCTCTTTCAGGCAAACCGGCCCGGATCTACATGTGGACGGCCCAGCGACTGGAATATGAAGGCGCGGACGTGCAGTTGTTCTGCCGAGCGGACGGAAGTCCCTCCACCAGGACCAAGTGGCTGAACCAGCAGGGCGCCGTCATTACTGAGGACCAAAAACAATACTCCGTGAGTGACTACACATCCTGAAGCCGTCAGCCCAAAAACCACGCAAACACAGATTGTTTGTCCTTGATTTTATCTCAAAAAACCGAAAAAAAAACATTTGCAGGCATTTTTATTTCAAACAAAGCCATCAACTTGTCTTTTGTTCATTTTTCTTCTGAAAAATTTTAACTTCACGAAATCGTGTTTTGTAAGAAACTCCGTCAAGTGCACGACCAAGGAAACAACCTTTCTTCTTTTTCCAACGGAGTCGGACTGGAAGTGGGCGCTGAATGGAAACAACTTCAACAGCGATTCTTTTTCAGGTTCTTGACAACGGTGACCTGTTGATAAGGGGAATCAACTGGATAGAGAACATGGGGATTTACACTTGCAGCGCAGAAAATGAAAATGGAAGCGACCAAGTCGCCATCTTTCTGTACCCGGTCAGTCCTCAATTAGTATTCTCATATCTCGCGTAATTTCTTCGTATCTGAGCACTCTTGACTCTCCTGTGCAAACTTGGGAACAGATAAGGTCTTTGCATGGGAGCAGAAAACTGGAACCAATTGACATTGTTTTCTTCAAATCATTTTTAAAGAGTTGCTGCCAGATTTACGCACGCAGATTTTGATCAAGTTGTATCTTCAAGCCATCAAACAGACGCCTGGCACACTGTCTGGCGACGTTCAGGACAAGGCCTGTAAAATTTCATGTTGTGTCGTTTCAGACTTACCCCGAGTGATGAACTTGAATCACGCTAGGTGCCTGCCCACAGCAGTATCTCCTGTGTTCCTTTAAAAGCTACAAAGTGGAATATGGATCTGAATCTCAACAAAACTGGAGAACGAACCTTGTCTCCGAACTGCAATACTCACAAGCGTTCATTGTTTCGGACTACGTTGAAAGATTTGCCCTTCAGTCCTTTCCAAATCAGCAATTCTTTTAACTGAACCAACTTGGCTACAAACGTTTGAGTGCCTTTTCAGTGTCTCAACAAAAACGTTTTTGGGAAGATTAATAAGTCAAGGACAAATTTGGAGCAAGCTGCCCACCACTTCAAGCCAGTTTTGCTTTGTTTCGCCATCAAACTGTTTTGCGTCGACTTTGAACGCTGAAATTACTTTTGCGCAACTTTCATTTCAAAAAGAAAGAAAGACTCTTTCTGAGAGCAACAGAAACTGTTCTTTTTTGTGTCCCCCTCCGTCTCTCTCTGCTTCAGAATGACACTGAAACCAACTCATTCTCCCTTTCCGTTGTTTTATCTGCAGAATCAATCTGTTTGTAAATATCTGGAAGATAGAAACTGCATAACTGAGTTGTCAACCTGAAGTGAGTTTCATGAAAACCGATAAGCAGTTGCGTTATCATAAAAAATTTCAAAGAATTCCAATGCGTGGCTCGTTGGAACTTTTGCATCAACCATTCTGTCTGTCTGTAAATATCGCTTCGTAATTTATTCAAACAAGTCAGTGATCTCATGTACAATGGGTTTATCAGAGTAAAATTGAAAAGAGTTATTTATTGTAGGTAATGTAAGTATCTATAGGCAATTTTACATTTGTTCAGAGAACGTTAGATGTCATTAGAAGAGGAGTTTGTCCTTTCAGAGCAGAATTGGTTCAAACCTATGGCTGAGGTTCTGCAAATCTGGATCGAAAACGCCTTCGTGTCTCGTTTTAGCCGACGCAAACGCCTTTGTCGCATGTTGCCTAACATTTAGTTCTGCGTCAAGCATCAGATGACATTACTTCTTGTTACAGTCTTTTACCCAAGCGAAGTTTTTATCTTCCTGTTGTAGCTTTTCATTCAAAGAGAACGACAAAAAATCCGATGAAAGTTGACTTTTCACAACGACCGCAACTGCAGAAAAAAGGACAGGTGACTGTGTTGCCATGCAGCTGAACTTGCCGAACTTGTATGACACACACGACAATAAATGTTTGATAAACACTGCACTCGTTCTCGTTTCAAAGTGTTTTCGATCATGTCTCCTCTTGTGGCGGCCCTTCGTTTCACCCCGCCTCAGAAAATTCAACTGGCAAAATTGCGTCCCGGTTTTTTTCACGAAACTGTCCACCGCGGTTGTTTGCGGTCCATGTGTGTTCAGTTCGCGTTACACAGGGACGCTGCGAGGAGGGGGGGGGGCATTATTCTGCGGGCTTTGGAGTCAGACATCTTTGAGAGGGCCTTATGCGAGTGTTTTGAGAACAAGGGCGCTTGTCACCGTCCAGGCCACACTGTGTGCTAATTGGTGAGGTAACATGCTGATGAGTGAGGGCAGTTTTCTTTTTATTGCGCAAGGGAATGGGGGTATCATGTTTTCACGGAGGGGTTGTCGTGTCCACGGCAACAATGACGATGACGGCACTGTGACTCAAACAGGCCGTGCCACTCGCTAAAGCCCGGATCTGCGCCTGAACTCTACATGGTCATTGCGGTGAAAAGCGCGTTCAGGGCAACATCACTTTTTCGTGAAGAGCTTGTGGGGACTGTTCACACCAGCATACTCTGCTAGTCTGGATACAATAGTGAACTTGCAACTTCCACCTTGTGACATGTGTGGCCAACGACCTCCCTTTTTGTGATTTTGTTGGGGGAAAAAAAGCTTCCCGTCTGTTTTTTCTCTTTTGCGACGCATCAAAATTTGGTCACAGGGTGACTTCATCTTTTTTCCTCTTTGAAGTGAAATCACGTGCAAAGTTCTGACTTCCTCTAGTCCCTTGCAATGAGCACTCAAATTCTCAGTGCTAACTGTACTTAGATGGGTAGGGTATTCCATACCCTTTTGGGGCCAATCATGACGACTTGGCAGACAAGCTTTGTTTCGAACATTTATTGTTTGCACATGCAGAGAAAATAACGAAAATAAATGGCTGCAACTGTTAAGGCGCGTACACTTGATCTTTGCAAACGGAACTAACTGTAAAAACAGCCCTTTACTTCCCAAGTCGCCAAAAAAAAAACAAAAACAAAAAATAAAACAAAAAAATACAAAAACGCTGGTGTCTTGGTCACCTACCTAGTTCACAGTTCTAGTCGACAGAACACGATTTTGTCGTGGTGGTAACCTCAAGCTGCACAAAAACGACAGCTTTGATAAATTTAGAGTTGCCTTTTGAATTAACTGATGATGGAACATTCACAATTTTTTCCCTTTACGTGACAAGTTACAAGACGACTTGATGAAAAGAAATATCACAGCGCTTTTTAACTGGCCTTATCCTCCTCTTGTGAACATTTCTTTTTTTTTGACAACTCGAGATAAAATAATGCCAGCTAACAATGACATGTCTTGAGACTAGGATCTAAAATTTACACTCCACAAGTTACATTTTGTCAGCCTTGAACTGAACAAAACCGCATTGGTCACAACATTCATCCAAAAGTTTCTTTTTCTCTCTTTCTCTTGTCTTTCCTTTCACTGACAGTGGCTTTAGAAACACTGGACTTTTCAAGCCTCCACAAAGCAACAAATACCGGTATATCTCCCTAGAAGCCATGCGCGCAAATCGGAACAGTTCTGTGAGCACCAAGTGCCAAACAAGAAGGTGACCAACACAAGTACAGCTGTGTATCATATCAAACATACAATGCAATCAAAATACGTTTGCGAAAAATTCATTGTGCCTTGTTGAATCGGTGCTAAAAGAAAATCTGCTTCACATCTGAGGGCGACTGTTCAACAGGGCAGTACGGGCATTTGACTCTGCAAGAGAAATGATGAAAAAGTGAGTGGAGGAAAAAGCTACTCGAGTTCTGCAACCGCGACGCCACACCAACCCGCACTTCAGGACCATTTTAGTGTACAAATCGAGAATTGAAACCGTCGACCAGCACGTGCACTTCGACCCCGGAAAACCCCGTCAAGTTTCTGGTGTGCAGTTCCAACTGCGCACAAAACGAAAAAGAATAACGAGCAGCCCCTGGGCACCCCGGTTTAGAGTGCACTTTGTTATTCTTCACAGTTTGCACACAACGGACATTGCCTTTCACACCAACTCATTTTCCACCCAAAGTCAGTTTCCCGAGGAAATGCACACCAGAAATATGTGAAGGAATTTGCTTGGGAATTGCTTTGTCCAGCCTGATGTCGTATTGTCTTTGGGCATTGTCACATCAGGAAACCAGGTGCCAGGAAATTTGCGTCAATCAGTTTTGTTGGGCTAGAAAAGTGCTCAGCAATTTTGAAGGTGGCCCCAACCCAGAAGTGTTCCTTCAAAAGGACTCGTTTCAGGTTGCTCCGTGTGGTCAACATATAGGCTCTCTGCACTGTCTGTGAAAACGTTTTGTACGGACCAGACATTCAAACTCACACAATGTGAAGGCAGTGAGAAGTGGCATGGTTCTGACCCTCAGAACGAGTCACGCAAACTTTAGACCAGACATTCAGAGACATCACAATTGGAAAGAGAATTGTTCCCAAACATCCCGCAAACAGAAAATAACTTGCTCTGGTGTGAACAGTCTCTCCTCAATGTTTAAATGTTGCAGGTTTGGCTGCAAACATCAAACGCACAGGTAGCCAAACACGTTTTCTCTTCGTGGGAGTTTTTAGCTTCAAGCTTTTTTCTCTCCTCAAATGAATGCTTTTTTTCGCGTAATGCTCGTCTCATTATTTTGGAGACGCCACTGTGGACATAAATTCCTAGTGACAAGAAACAAGTGTTGTCACTAATATTGCATTGGTCAGCCAGCACCACCAGACTATCGATACTGAAGCAGGCACACACACACACACACACAGCTTACTTGTTTCCATTGGCGAGTTTGTTGAGCGCATCACGGGAGATCACATGACCACAAACCAGTCGCACTGGAGGGTTGGTGTCGTTGCTCTGTTGCCGCAGAATCGGACAAGCGAAGATGGAGTGATATCTACATTCCTGACCCAAGTCAATCTCCACCTGTGCATTTGTTGCAAAAGAAACAGAATAGAAGATGGCCCAGCCTTGAACAGTTGCTCCACAGCACCACCACCAGCAGCCAGGTGGCAGTGTGTCAACTCTGGTGCGGGGTAAAGGTCAAGCGTATTCACGATGTTGGGTCTGTGTTGTGTTGATGGGGATGGGATGGAATGCAGGGGAACAGAATCAGCGGGGCTCCGATAAATAAAGGCACATGTATGTTCTTTAGACAATTCCAAATGCAAACAGAAGAAACAGGCTTCACTTACGGGCAACTCGTCCTTCGCACTCCAGACCCCTGAACACTGACTCTGCTGCATCGCTTGTTTGATGTTTAGCAACGGTGGAAGCGCCGTGCAACCAGCTCGTATTCTACAGAACGGACAATGGACTTTCTTCAGAAATGTGGGTGGTAGAATTCACGAATGTCTGTCCTGTCGAGTCATTGCCAGTGACGAATCTACTTGGCCCTGACTCCAACAATTGAAAACACGTATCCGCTTTTTTTTTTTGTTCCCTCCCCACCAAAATTCCGGACCCGTGCCTCGCGCAGTTTGGTTCCTCTTGTTGGTGAAATTAAATGTCAACTTTTTCCGCATTTTACAAGTCCGCGGTGTTTTTCAGTCGGTATCGGTGTTAATACTTACACAACGCTGAGAGGACTCTCAACACTTAAGCCGAGAAGCGCACAAGCGTCTCTGGTGAAAATATCACAAATGTCTGCCCAATGAATTGGATCAAGCAGGTGGGCGTAAGGCGATTCAGCAATTCCCTGCTTCATGTACAGAAGACTTCCCATGAGCACTTGTAATTCTGTGGAAACGGAGACAGTAGAACGGTTTGCACTTTAGAAAGCCGCAGTTCTCAGCCACAAATAGGATTCCTGTATTTTTGGACTCAAGTGGGTGGAATTCTCAACAACTTATTCACTGCCGCTGTCTTGTCGTCGGATTTTTCTTTTGTAATTTCGCTTGAATGGTTTTTTTTACAAAACACGTTCTTTTGGAACTCTCTAACTTGCGTCCGATTTCTTCCTACCTTTTGTATGACTGTGGGCAAAAGGTGCAAAATTCTTGGCGTAAAGTAAAGCTTCGTGCTGGTATTCAACACCCTGACTCACGAGGTTGATGAACTGCAGTTTGTGAAGACGAAACTCGAGTGAACTGTGCTGCGACTGCAGTTTGTCTCTGTTGTCCTGAGCCCATCTAACGAAGAAAAAGACAAATGGTTCAAATGGGAAAAGGCATAACGCAAGCAATGGATCCTACTGTTGTGAGAGGGAGCATTCACGCAGCATGCGAGCAAAGAATTTGTTGGGAATTGCGCCCGGTAACTTGTTCCCGTTTTTACGCAACGAAAATACTCTGTCCTCTTTTCGCAAGTGTATCTTCCAAACACAAATTTATGGGAAAGTGAGGCTTTTGCCAAAAATGAGGCGACTGAATTGAGCACCTTGGAACGTTAACAAGGCTCGAGAATCATCCAACCCCTTCAGCAATTCCGCAACCTCAACCGCACAAACTTACCCCGGTACTTTTTGGCAACAAGTGCGCTTCGTCAGCATAAAAGCTGAGCGCCCC
>JAAUYG010023746.1_pt1 | contig 13206 bp, 13 predicted proteins | sample 7278091 | NCBI WGS metagenome assembly JAAUYG01 (sample SAMN14350201, study PRJNA611818) | marine sediment metagenome | isolation source: surface marine sediment (0.6m) | place: French Polynesia: Moorea | collected 2018-08
AAATCTGTTTCCTTATGATATTGGCTAGAATTTGTGTTGTCTGGTCCAAATCCCCATTAGGTGCCATGTTAATTCTCGACAGGAAACTCCTGAAAGTACCCCATATTGCTGTGGGTATATCTTATTTTAGACAACCGTGACCCCACTTTTTTATTTAATATTTCAAACTTACACATCATTACCTTTACCAAAACTTAATTTCAGAAATTTCTTAAATATTTTTAAAAGTGTGTCCAACCTCCTTAAGTCACAACTTAAAGACTTCAGTATTTTCAGGCCATTTTCTTGAAGATAACCCTCTTTACCTTGAGTTGTTCCTTCTGGGTGAACCCCTTGGTGGCTTTCCCGGCGGACGACTGTCCTATGAAGCTCATGACCCTCACCAGGGGTTGGTGACGATTCAGGATTTCTGTGATCTCAGTCACGCTGTCGCGGTACTGGGAGAAGATCATGATCCGGGTACTGGATGTCTGTCCATCTGGCAAATCTGGATCCAAACATGAAAAGGGATTTACAATCATGAATGTACATGTATTAGATCCAGAGCAATCTTGAAATTACAACCGTTATTAATGATATATTAATTAGGATTATTTCTTTAAAAGAAAATAATATGAGCTCGAATATGTAGTATTTCACAAAAATGGCAGCTGCATTAATATTCAGTTTTATTCCGAAGCCAAACTTCCCTTGGTCATCGACTCATCATCCAGCCTTTAGCCAATCATATTTGCCGATACATGTATGAAAGCTTTGACCAATGAAGAATGGCTACCATTTTTTTTCACTTCTTTCGGGTATTTTCAGGACATTCTCCCACCAAGGGTTTATGATAATTCCTATTCTAAAACAAAATCTAAGTAGCATTGCTTTATTGTTAAACCTACATTGTATTACATGTATTAGTGGTTTTGTTTTGGGAATGGCTTGGTACATTTGTTCTTAGGTGATCTTTACTTGCTTGAGGCATGGCTCCACTAGGTAGCTGTAGTTTAATCATACATACCAGCATACCGGTAAACATATTTGCTGAATTTGTAATCATTGTTCTAGATGGACAATTACTTACCCAAATCTACTACAAGTGACTTCAAACATGTATAATCCTTGTATCAATAAACCACTACTGTTATATCAGAGGAGTCTTCCACTGATACAACCAACCAAGAAACTGTGGCCACATTAGAGAAGTGACCCTTCAGGAGGGGGAGATCTAAATGCAAATTCACAGTAGCAATAGCAAATACATTTATTATTAAACTGGTATTAGAGGAGGCTAGCCTCTGTTGTGAGTGGCCACTAAGAGAGCGACCGTTGTACTACAGCATAATAGTCAACTAAATCTATAGCCAGAGTTAGGAGATATTTTAACTTTATTATTGATTAAGTCGACAGGGTAAAAAGTTAAACTAAATTTGCAAGAAGAATACAGCAGATATATCAGTTTGCTCACCGGCAGACATTTTGTTGAAGTGGTCCAACACGACCTCTTCCAGTTTCGTCATCTTGGGATGACCCACTAGCGATGGTTTTTCAACCTGACTGGCCGTCAGGTGTTGCTGAGTTAGGTTGGGATTCATCGATCTAGACAGAAAGCAGTTAGTATCATAAAATTATATATTAACCAATCAGGGGCTGGCTCCCTGAAATTGATCTAAACCATGGAAAAGATAATGGTTGCCATGGCGATCACTCAAGTTTATTTCTGCATTTCCTGAAACTTGATACTAATATGTGTGCAGTGGTCCCTGCATTTTAAGACCACTACTTCACCCAGAAACACTTGGTCCTAATTGGAAGGTGGTCTTAAAACAGAAGGATAGTTGTACTGAAATGTAGGAGTGAAGTCAACAACTTACAAGACAGGAAAGTCTTAAAATTGGGGGATCTCAAATTACAGGGACCCCTGTAAATAAAAGGATCAAGCCCTATAATGAAATGTATTTTTAAAATTTTAAACATGAACACCTGAACAAGGTTTCTCATGTTCACTTACAAAAAGAGATATAATATGGGTTGGGCCGAGGGTTTCTTATATGACTAGTGACATTTCCATGTCATAATTCGATGGGTTATGATGAATTAGAAAACTTAGAATACAGAAATACAATTTAAATGTAAAAAAAAAAAACAAGAACTAAGTAACAAACATTTAAACTATATATATGTCCATGTGATACATTTACTGTTTAAAAAGTTTACAAAATGTAATTTCTCAGCAAGAAATATAATTATTTTAAACCAACCTGACCAGTCGAAATTTACTCCTCATCATATCAATCAGCTCATTGAAGTTTGCATTGCGAAGCAGCTCGGTTCGAGTGCGGCCGTATCCTTTCTCGCCACTGAGGAGATTTTCCAGGAAGTTGTACAGCGATCGTTGACCGTGAACTTGCAATAGTTCGTATCCATGATACAGGGACATGCACATGGCAAAGTCTCCTTCGATCGCGCCCACGTTGGACCGCTGGAATCAAAATGTTCAACATGGTCATGGATGAAAAAAAAACTTGTTTAGCAGCTTCAAAGTGACGCCTAGCGCTGGCTATGATCTCTACAATGGATGAATATCAAACTATTTAAAAGACGTGTTCTTTATTTACAATTTTTTTAACAAAAGTAGAGCCGACATATCATTTTTTATCAACTAAAATTTGTGAGCCCTCCATCTGAGAGGCAGACAGTTGTAGCACATAGCATGCGATATGACCAAAGTACATGAATACATGTATATCAAAAGTCTAAGCACATCACTGTACATATTATGCTATAGAAGTCTAAAATTAGTTAGTAAATTGGAATGTAGGGACAACTTTGTTACACATGCAAAAAGATACCAAGCCATTTATGTGACAAATCTAGAACTTGTTAGCACAGTTAAAGTAAATCTTCACTCTCTCACTAATTGCGATGCTAGAGTGGTTATGGTGGCAGACCTTAAATGGAAGTCCATTAAATAAAAGAAGAAATCAATTTAAAGTAGAAATTATTGACCACCAAGAAAGGAGGAGAAAAGCCAATAAATTTCAATTGGCCCACAAGCTAACAAGCACCAATTGTACCAGTATAATGTTGATACAGATATTACAGACCTGAAGTGATTGGGGAGGGTTCTGGCGAAATGCGTCCCGTGCCTTGAGTACGAGGAATTTTGACAGGCTCTTGGTTTCCCGGTTGTACAAAACTCCATAACGCTTCAGTCTGTTCACCACCACTTCTATGATCTAGGACCACAATGAGTATATTGTTCTATTTAGGCAGAAACTACACTACTAGTAACTTAATGGCCCAATAAGCCAGGCATGATCTACACAATACCGGTAACAAATATTAATATCATAATATTATTCACTATCTATATCGGAAGTTCAAATCTGTTGCATTTCATTTCTGGCCAAGCAGGTAGAAAGGTATTGCAATGCGATAGACAACTTGAGAATCTTACAAATAAATAAATACACCAATTTATCATATTTATCACACGCAACTTTATATGTAGTATCGTCATGAATATTCATGAGCATTGGTCTGGTAATCTGATTTTACTGTTAATAGTTTCACATTTTTGACACAACAAATGCGACATGACTGTATGGTAGCCCTCACAAAAAACATAACCCCTATTCATCATTCAGTGCCATTTAACTACAGTAGTCCCCCTCTAGTACATGTAATAGGGCCACCCTATTTGCCAAGAAATTGTGACCACATTAGAGAGGTGGCCTTTGGTAAGAGGGAGAATTAAATGCATTCACAGTAGCAGTGGCAAAAATTTGTGGCCACATTAGAGAGGGTGGCCTCTGTTGAGAGTGGCCACTAAGATAGTGACCGCTATACATAAAAGAGGTATCCTTTCATGAAGGGAGAACTTAACACTGTGGTAATTGTGGGTTTCACTGTACCTTCAGGTGTGGTAATTGTGGGTTTCACTGTACCTTCAGGTATTGATCCTGGACCGCCCTCAGTTCGTCCCCTAGAGGAACCACGATTTTCTCCACACGGCGCTCATGTGTGTATGGTTGAATGTCTATCGACTCTTCCGTCCTCAGCTCCACGTGCGACAGCAACAAGTTGGACAGGACCTTCTGGACCGCCTGGTATCACATGTATTGAGAGAAGAACACTTTATATGTTTGTTGATTCTAGTAGACTGACAACTAGGCCTTCCTGTAAGATCATGGACTTCTAGAACACGCTCTAAAGCAATGTACAATAGATATTTCCTAAACTTGTACAATAATCAAACAGCCTTCTTACAAATTGCCCACGTCATTAGAAAAAATTTAGGTAAATAGAACATTTTATGAAAAGTTGAAATGTTAAAGGCATTAATGCAAAACTTATGGCATGTGAAATGATTAAAATAAATAATTATATAAGAAGTAATAGTCACATTGTCAAGAAAACAAATAAAGAACAGATGTAAACTGTGAATCCTTTATCTTGACTCCTGTACTCGCTATTCATGCTACTGGGGGTGAGTTTCCACAAAAACCTTAGGTTCAAAAACCGATATTAAGTATGCAAAAGACAACAGTTGTCAATGTTATTACCATGATTACTGGGCCAGGAGCCACTTTCTTGAAAATCTTAAGTCCACGAGAGATCTTACGCGTGGAAAAGACAAGTTTGCCAAGGTGATTAGTCAAGTCGAACTTATGTCCATTTTAGATATAGGCTAAACTAGACCTAACGGTTTTCCCAGAAAATGGGACAATATTCACATGGTCTTAATTTCCTTTCTAGACAAGGAAAATGTGCCTCAATTCATTTCAGGCAAACTACATTTATGTTATTTTTGCATTTTGTTTTCCTATTTGGCACATACTGTCTGAATAAAGAATATTAGAACAATTTAACAAATATCATGAATATGGCACCATTTCAACCCACAGCCTAGGCCTCATATTATTAAGTGCAGATGTACTTAGTATACCTTAATGTCATTTCCAGGGGTGGCACTCAGAGCCAGAATACGAAACTGTGTGCTGTGCTTGATCAACTCTCGTACCACCTGAAAATATTGTAGTTCAAAGTATAAACACATAATTATCATGATTATGGCATAGCACACCTGTGTGAAGGCGGGGAAGTCTTTTAGCAACAGAGAATATTAGTCATGTTATCTCTGCAGAATCCTGGCTTAAAACAAGACCATTTCACTGCACAAAAGCAGTGGGATTTTATACTCGTTTGTGCACATATATGTATCTGTTGGCTGGCAAAACCAGGCCAAGCAGGGTCCGACTCAGAATTGACACCAGAAATAAAAGAACTTGCACTGAAGACTTATTTGGACCTGTATAAAGATATGCTTTAAATAAGTACCAGTATATAGAGCGGTAATGATAGCATAAAGATCAATCATCCGACTATAGTGTATTCATCCTTTTAAGCACACACAGTTTTCATCCTTTTAATCACACATGCTCAAATAAGCACATATGTAGTCTGTTTTCCAATGCGCCTTTCAACAGTAAACTAGCAATTGGTTGATAGGCATTAACTGCATGGAGAATTTCATAATTCAAAATATTGTGTTTCTTTAAAGTGAACAGCTTAAGACACTCTAAAGAGTTAATGAAATAAATACAGCGTACCTGACAATAAGCATGGTTGCCGGTGGCTTTGTGGGCTTCGTCCACCACCAGACACTTGACATCCACCGCTGGACACGCACCGCGACTCAAGTCGTTCATCAGCACCTGGGGTGTGAGAAAGAACACTCGGCGGGCGTTCCACGCTCGCTTTCTCTCGGAAGGCTGCATGGCACCTAGGGATAACAAATACCAATACTACAGGCATATACTGCTATGGTGTCACCACAAGTACAGTAGTCCCTCTATTATACAACCCTCAATTTTAAGACCACCCTTGATTATAAGACCACTTGATTTGGTTCCAAAGGGCCATTTTCTGTGTTAAATGACCTTTAGTTTGTTTTAAGACCACCTACAATATAAGACCACATTTCCTTGGTCCCATGGGTGGTCTTAAAATAGAGGGACCCCTGTATAGTCTGGGGTACTGTCATCTTTCACCATGTTCACCCGAGTCACCTCATTGCCTGCGCACTTCTGTAGAAAAGCTTAAAGAGCACTAAAATTAAGACCTTTATTTTTTTCAAAGTGAAAACTGTATTGAGGGACCACTGGTATTGCTCAAATACCACACATCCCTGCCAGATGAACCATGTCAGCATAATTGCGTTAATATGTCTACAAGATTGCAAGTGCGACAATATCATAATGTACTACATGAATAAATGCTTATTATAAATTGGGGGGTTTGTTTTTTCGCAGAAATAAGTACATGTAATATTACTTTATTACATGTACTAGGTAGTCACTTTTACAAAAATCATATAAATATAAATTCTATGGGGTCCATTTTAGGGATTATACATGTTATACAGCTACGTAACAGATATCACATGCATCATAAACAAAAGAAGCCACTTGGAACATTTTGCTTATTAAGAATGTAGGCAGCTCCTTGCTTGTTTGATAGTCCACACAGACTATATCACCTGTCATCTCCGCGGTGTGGGCCTGTGGAATCCCCATGATATGATAGCAGGCCTCGATCTGCTGGGCCACCAGAGGCTTGGTGGGAGCCATAAACATGATCTTGCCCTGGTCAAGAGACATTCTAGCAGAAATACAAACTACTGCAGGCATTCGAATTTAGTAACTAAATTGTATATTAACGTCATTAAATAACTTTGTCTCTAACCAGAGAGCCTGTGCGATCACCACTTTCAGAAGGCGGCTGCATATATCACACAGACAGTTGCAGAAAAACACTATCACCCAACAGCTAATATTACATTTGTATTAAGCATATCATTACTATATTACATAAACATTGCCTGATTATGTCTGCCACTATCTAGAAACAAACATGTCGGCTCAGAAGCCCCAACTAATAAGAGTAATCTGGGATAACCACAGTGAGTCTGACTATGCCAAAGTACAACATTGTACAAAGGGAGTTCATCTGCCTACATTTCTTTTAAAATCAATATTACAGTGGTCCCTGCGATTTAAGACCGCTTCATTTAACAATTCTATTTAAAGACCAGCCATCAGTGTCACCGTTCTTATATTTCCAATATATAAATATCCCTCTATTCTAAGACCACCTTCAATTTAAGACCTTATTTTTCTGGCTGAAAGGGTGGTCTTAAAATGCAGGGACCACTGTACTGATATTGTATGCATTCCTTCCTGGCTATGTACAATGGAGCCCGAGGATTAAGACCACCCCCAGCACTGTTACAAACTGGTCTTCATTATGAGGCGGTCTAATTTCTCAGACTACCAAAGATTTGAAAATGCAGTTTTGGTACTGCTGGGAAATGGTCTTAATTCTGAGATAGTCTTAATTCTAACGTGATCGCAAGACAGAGGTTTCACCGTATTTATTCGCATCCAGCCTTACCTCAGGGTACCAGCGATAGAAGTTGTACATCACCACAGCGGCTATGAATGTTTTCCCAAGCCCCGTCGGCAGTACTACCAAGGTGTTTTTATACAGTGACGACTGGACTATGCTGTACTGGTACGAGCGTACGGGGTAGTTTGTCGGGTAGACCCACATGCGACCAGCGTACTTGTCAAACCCGGGTAGTGACCGGATGTTCGACACATCTGGCATTTCCAGAAGTTCCTCGTCAAATTCGCCTTCTGGAATGGTTAGGTCTTCCAGATCCAAGTCAATGGTGGAGACCTGTGGTGGAGGAGGCATGGATCGCTGTGATGTGGTGGTATCAGCAGTGGTGCCAGGTCCTCGACGGGCAGCAGATTTTCCAGCCGAGAACCCACTTGGACCAGGGACTGACGTACTTGGCCCAGAGACCTCTGCACTTTGTAAACCTGGAAAGAGAAACAATGGATAATGATAAAGCACATGACAGAGCTGCAATGTGATTAACTACTGCAACAGTATTTTATCAATTAATGTATACTGCCCAGTCTGCTGCCAGAGGATTGCCGTAAGGTATATTGCCCATGTTGCCAGAGAATTAATGTATATTGCCAGTTGCCAGCGAATTAATATATAGTGCCAGCGAAATGACTGCACATATCACATGTATCACTAATACCAGTTAAACATGTGGTAGCTTATAGTCAGCTGTCAACCATTCATGGACATATCGCCGACTGCAAGTTGGATTCGGTGATGTATGCAAGTGTATCATGTGTATTGTTCGATAGATACTAACAAGTATCTGCATGTTTTACCATGAATAGGTCATGTAGGTGGGGTGCAGCAACTACATACTCCATACTTTACTGTGGAATGTGTTCTTTGCATAGTTTCATGTGCTTTTCTACATTTTTACTACACCTCACTTCATGTCTCTTACCAGAAACGAGCTCGTCGAGATGAGGATCATATTTTGGTGCTTTTTGTTCAACGGACAAGTTATATAATAAAATTCAGGCCTGGGGTAATCATGGCAATGCACAAGAGCTAAATTCAGCAATCAGTGTGTAGGGCAGTGCATTTCAATGACAGTAACACTTTTGCTTCATGTATCACTGTATATGTACGACATAACTTAACATGCTTAAGACCACCTCGTTTCGTAACTTGCATATGTTACAAACTACATGTACATGTAGTCTTTATCTTGAGGTGGTCTTCATGGTCTTAGTCATAAAACTCCTTAACACTGAAAATGGGCTTTGGGTCCTACTGGGGCAATATGGGAAGTGTTATTTATGCTAAGGAGGTCAAAATCGACGTTTCACTGTACCCAAGGTACCTGCTTCCTTGAGGCTCTCCTCCAATGCCCACGCCAGCATTTCATCCTCGTCCTCTTCGAGAAAGGCGCCATACTGCCTCTGGTCGCTTGATCTGTCCTCAGTTGCAGTAGAAGTTGGTTTACCTGCGCCCCAAGTTTGGAACAGTGTCGTCTGACGACTCATGCTTTAACCGCTCCTTAACATTACATAACAAGCCATGGCATGCATTCCCAGACCCAATAACCTTATGGCATTCTCCTGGAGTAAAACAGACAGACAACATTCAGTGTAGGCATATATACAATTGTAAATCAAAGTGTATGTACAACGGCCATCGCTCTAAAAATAAAAAAATCGACAACTTCTTGTTTCAACATGTTAAAGCCCAACTGTGTTATTGAATCTGAGTGCATGCATCATGTGCATGACGTGCATTAGAAAGCAGTTTGGCACCCTAAGTGTTGTCACCTGGCGCGTTAATGGCGGAATCATGTTTTGAAGCTAAAAGGAGTTGAAGGACACAAGGTCCTAGTAGGGTATGTCTAGTAAGCTATGCCAGTATAAGAAATAGGATTAGAATAGGAGTGTAATGATATTGTACCGGTGTATTTAAATCTGACCATCAAAGTATATCATTCTTTTCTCTGTGCTTTTGACTATAATATCAATTATGCTATACATACTACTTCATGAGACATGTGAGAAGGACATTATAACTTATCGGTTGCTGGTCCAATATCAAGACATCCAGATACAGACCACTGGAGATATGCATGTATTTTTTTTAGAGAGAATACTGGTTGTATTTCATTTTTTTTCCATTCTTTTTACCTTTTTTTTTTTTTTGGTGTGCAGCTTGTTAGCCCCTGGGATTTCTGGATCACAGTCATGTTCATGCATATTGCGTAAAAGCACTGAAGTATGTGTATATATACCATGTATACATGAAGATGAAAAATAAATTATCTATGTTATCTATGTTGTATCGTGCCAAACTAAAATTTTTATATCGTGATACACATACACCACAGACTGTAAACACAAGCTGTGGCAACCTGCAAGGCTAATATCATGAATATGGCAGGGCAAGAACATAGCACTTCCCTAACATCTGGGGCAGGTTAATTTTGACTGTGGGCATGCAGATTTCGCTGCACAGGTCTCGCGGGCATGTATTTTTTACTGTGTTTCGGTATTAAAAATTTCATTAACCACACAACTCTCTGCATATTGCCGTAAAATCACTGCCTCAGCAGTCAATCAATACCAGCGTTTAGAAGATCCTTACTTGCCTTGCAAGGCCAAGCTATCTCCTCGGCTGTCTCCAGCAAGCACGAGCAGGTCTAGTGGGATGAAATGAGGATTATCTGGCAAAGTTGATTACGATATACTGTACTTGTACATTATATGCTATTGCAGTATAAAAATTCTGTATTTTACCTTTGTGGATGGAGTTATCATTTTCCATGTTGAAATTTGGGGCATGGAACTTTTGTAATGGAGGTAATTTTTTAGGGCACCTGTCTGTTGGACAGGTATGTTTCAAGTTATATTCTTGCCATGTACAGGAAGTTGGGAACATTCCTAGCTGTGACATGACCCTTTATTTTGCTCCCCCGAGAAAAGTGTTTACTATGCTAGTACAAAAGTAAACAGGAACTCCGGGCTAGGAACAGGAACACGTCAAGCTTTTTTTTTCTTTTTGTGTAACATATATACACCAACATGTTAATTGTTGAAGGCATGGGAATATCTAATGTGTATCCTATCTTACAAGCTGAATCATGACATGCATCCTATCTCTATAAGTAAGTTATTCGGGGCAAGAAATCAGTAACATCCTCAAACCTCTTTATGTCGAATCCTCCTACAATTACCATGATTACTATTGTATGAAACTTCGTTGTGATATGGGCCAGGTTTAGGAAATTAAACTCCTCGAAGTCCTCACTTGGAGATGCCATTCTTAATGTTCTTTGTGATGATAAAGGTAATGAAGGGTACAGCTAATTAACACAGCAGACAATAACATGCAGCCTTTCAAACATGCAGGCAACGGCTGCAATTGCTTTGTGCTGCCTATTGCCTAAGCAATAAGATGACTTTTTGAACCAAGATCTTAGACATTTTCATGAAATGGAACAAATTTGCCCGATCCCAAAAATCAGCTGGATTCAAACCAAATTTATAGAATTTACTACATGGAAACTCTGAAAATTGTGTAGAGACCAGGCAGCTCGTCAACACATAGAGTACTTATTTCAGTCATTTCATGAAGGGCGTTACAAGGACAGATATTACGCCTATAACATGTATAACATGCATAATATGAGCAATGCCAGGTACAAGTGGCTAAATGGTACTGTTCATCACTATCAACAGGAAGAACAGAGCAACTACATGTTATTTTAGGTCCTATGTTAACTGAACTGTGTATGATGTATGAAAGACATATGAAAGCTGGAGAAATTGTTTTTGTCTTATAAACATGCCAGGCACTTACCATGCTTACAGTAAGAAACTTATCGGGCAGGCTCTGGATAATAACACTTTTGAGGACTTGGAGAATTCGTGGAATTTTATGAATCGTTTTTGGCAGGTAAATTTACTATCATTAGGTGCCTACAGAGAAATGGACTCATCGTACGGGAAATGATATGTCTGAAATTGCACGAGCCAGGCAACTTATTTTCAAGGTCCAAAAATACAGATGGACAAGCTTTTAGATGCAAAAGCAGGAAACACAAGTACAGCGTATGAAAGTACTCTTTTTTTAGAAGTCCCATTTTGCCATACCAGATATTTTCCAGTTTATCAAAGTTTTTGGAACAATAAACTCTATATATATCCCTTAAGTGGTTTGAATTATAAAAAAGTGCTGATTGGGCCAATTTCATAAGAAATCTTTTTAAAAGTGGGTAAATGATTTTTATCAAAATGTGGAATTCGAAGGTGACATTGAATATGTTGAATTTGACGAGAATCTGTTTGAGCTCTGATGCAAGTATCACAGCGGCAATCCCCTCGAAGGTGTGGATCTTTGGTATAGTGGAAAGATCTAGTGTTACTGTTCCCGGTAGATCAACGAGATGCCGATACACTGATACCTATAATTCGGAAACACGCGAGGCCGGGGAGTCCCATATTTTCAGACAGTTGGGGTGCGCACGGTGAGTTAACCAATTAGGTTACGAGCATTTCTCCATGAGCCATAAGCACCCTTTCCAGAAAGAATACCAGAATCTGCGAATGAAAGAAATTGCCAAGGTATATACAAACACCATAGAGGGAGCCTGGAAACATGCTAAGGATCGCAAGTTAAATAGAACCTGCCTCAACAACTTTGAGGCCTACTTGGCTGAAGTTGTTTGGAGGAATTGGCACCATGGAAGTTTGTACACTTCTTTCTATGAATTAACTAAGAGTTACTACATGCTAGACAGCCCACCCCATTTGGAAATCAGCAACCCCCCATTTCAAACATGGATGGGAGCTGTTCGTACAAATTCTAAAAAACACTTCAGTGGTACGACTAGACTCATCCGCAGAGGATATACCAACTCCAACCCAAAATCGCTCCTCTTACCAGGTATGTTGTTGAGTTTGGCGGAAAATACAACAGACGACAACCCAGGCGCTTCTGCTGGAGCTAGTCCTTCCAAGACCCCCCCCCCCCCCCGGGTGCATGAGAGCAGCCTCCACGTGGGGCCCCTGGGTATCAGGTCTTGTCGGACATTTTGTTCAGACTTAGCCTGATAGAGAATAGCTCTCGCACAGTGCAGTACTTAGACTGTAGCGACTTGAATCGACATTGCCATCATTATCACCTGTTTTGGCACTGTATGACCCTTTTGGTGTTGATGTGCCGTTAAACTGTGATACCACCACCAAGACCCCCCCCCCCCTCCAGTCCACATCTACTCTACGCGCCACAAGTAGGCCTTGCACTTCAAAGACTAACACAGCTAAAGTGAGGCCAGTACTGCTTCAGGCTATTGCAAAGGCAAGAAACTGAGGTCTGAGGAACAAGGAACTGAGGCAAGGTCACCTTGTCTTTTGGAGGAAAATCACTCATTACTTTTCGCTGATTTCATTTTTGCCTTTCTAGGAAATATCGACCACGTTAACTGGATTAGGACACGTTTTATACAGCATCGGCACTTTGTGTGGTATTTGCACGTTCACTACTGTTTACGTTGACGGAACACTATTTCCTGTACTTATTATTTAAGGTAAGTTTTTTGCATATACCCCTTGACCACTATTTCCAATTAAAAGCAAGTAATATTTTATATGTGTTTGCTCACACTAGAGTAGCCGTGACACGACCCTTTATTTTGTCCCCCCGGGGAAAAAGGGTCGTGTCACGGCTACTCTAGTGTGAGCAAACACATATAAAATATTACTTGCTTTTAATTGGAAATAGTGGTCAAGGGGTATATGCAAAAAACTT
>JAAUYG010054540.1_pt1 | contig 13201 bp, 11 predicted proteins | sample 7278091 | NCBI WGS metagenome assembly JAAUYG01 (sample SAMN14350201, study PRJNA611818) | marine sediment metagenome | isolation source: surface marine sediment (0.6m) | place: French Polynesia: Moorea | collected 2018-08
CCCCCCCCCCCCCCCCCCCCCCCCCCCCCCCCCCCCCCCCCCCCCCCCCCCCCCCCCCCCCCCCCCCCCCCCCCAAAGTGCGTAATGTTATTAAAGAGGAAATACTGCAATGTGAGTACTCCTAGCACACTTTACCTTGATCGGAATGGCCCGCTGTCCGAGGCCGAGTTTGACCTGCTGTAGAACCGCCGAGGCCTGGTCCTGTTATAACCCGACGCACTGCGTACCGGTCGTTGGAGACTGTTGTTACGCCGGGCACTCGCGTGACGACTGGAGCGATGGGTCTGCCCTTCCCCACCTTCTTCTGGATCCATCTCATCGATGACATCATCATACTCCGGAGGAACGGACACTGGATAAAAGCATATATTCTCTAACAATCGCCAAATCATAGAACATCTTCTGTGACATGAAACGACTCTGACCCAGGTGTTCATACACACATAGACACTCTATTATACCAGGGATGATATAGCGATCTATGGTATGTTTCACTGACCATGCAAGGTGCTCAGCTTTTTGGAGTTAGCTTACGGTACATGATATACAAAATAGAGTTTAACCATAATATACAGCAGAGCATCTTCTAATACAGACACCCTGCCTAATAATCCAGTTCACTACACAACCATGTTTGGATGAGCATGGTTAGTGATCATCCTTCCTTGCTGCCAAGATTTGGGTCCTCTCTTAATAAGATTGTCCTTTAAGCGAGGGATCACTGGACATTGCCGCATAAGGTGATATTAGTAGAAGTCAACATATACAGTGTTCCCTGCATTTTCAGACCACCCATTCAGCCAGACAAATATGGTCATAAATTAAAGATGGTCTTAAAATGGAGGGATATTTATGTTGAAAATATAAGTGTCATCACTGATAGCAGTCTTAAAATACAACGTAGAGGGAATTCTTAAAGGAGGTGTCTTAAATCTCAGAGACTACTGTATATGTATATCTGATATTAATACCTGTATATCATGTATACCCAGGTACCCAACTACAACTCAAATACTTTACTAGCCCATATTGTGCAGAACTAAACCACAATATCATTCCTGTAGTCAACTTACACAGATTTCATTGTAAATTACTGTCTATTACCATCACTTGAAAATTTACCCCGACATGTGTCACAGTATCTATCACCTGACAATCTACGACATACAGCTAACCTGGGGTCCACGTATTGTACACTGGCTGTTGTCTAGAGCCACAGAGCTCATTGAGCCGTGGGTTCATATTACACACACAATATAATACAGGAAGATCTTTAATATATTCTAACCCGGCCAGTATCAGGCAAATACAGCAGTTAACATGGTTAATGCCTTCCTTTATTGACACTTAGCTGTCGGACACACAGACTGCAGGGAGCAGAGCAGCCAGAATTCATAAGCTGAGCTGGGAACATCACTGGAGCCCACCGACCCCATTATACCTGTTATATTAAATACCACCCCCTCCATTCTGTAGTTATTACAGCCCTTCCGTGTCTGTGGGGCAGATTCCACAAAAATCACCAGTCTAGAAATGGACTTAAGCTCACTATTCACCTTGGCAATCAGAGGTCTTTTCCATTCTCTATATAACTACAGTAGTCCCTCTCTTAAAGGACACTCTCTAGACAGGACACCCCTCTAGAAAGGACGCAGATTCTTGGCAGAAAGTACATGTACCATGAATCCATGTAATGCTCCCTCTCACCAAAGGACACCTCTCTAATAAGGACAGAATTGTTTGGCAGAAGGGGTGTCCCTATTAGAGGGGGGCTACTGTAGTGGCCGTAAGATTTTTTCTAAGAAAGCGGTCCTTTCACTCTCCCCTAACTTACACTGACTGCTGGTCTGGCTGATGTAACTGACGTAACTTGTCTGTCTCTCTATCATTGAGTAGGTGGGGGGTGGGGTAGCTGGGCCCCCGTCCGAGGCGTTGTAACCCTGGTTTGTATTGAGCTGTAGCCGAGGACTAGCATTCTCCTCTGAAAATCAAACCCTCCTTGAGTTATGCGCAAATAATGATATGGGTAGCGACAGTCAATACTGGAAGAATACCGGAGTCCAGTTTTACAATAAGCATTTACCGAACATGAACTTACAACCATGGAAGTGATTACTGGTAAATAAGTATTCTCAAGTCTTAATCTTACATACCATACCAGGGTATATAGGGATTTAGTATTTTGAAAAACCTGGCTTTTGCTTTCAATGTGAAATATGTAGTAACAAAATTATTAGAAATTAACAGCAATGATTACTGATATTCTTTTGATCAATGTTTAAAAACAAGATTCTTTGAGAATGAATTATTCTCTCACACATATGACACTACCTGCGACATATGGTACCCTGCCACGCATATATCCTCTACAAGTCATTTCAATTACATTCAAATATATTCAAGAAGTTTATTATTGAGTATATTTATTATAAAACAAAAGGTTAGATTACATAATTGGACTTCAAAACTAAGTTACCCACACATTTTTCAAATTTCTGTCCATGCATACTGAAGTAAATAACAGGCAGACCCAACTGGATTGTAATTGACGTTAGGCTTGGCATGCTTGGTGACACTTAGTTACCATGGTTACTTGACAATTACGTGTTGTAGGTCACATGATCATGTACTAACAAATACACCATCATTTGATTCTTCACACTTATCTCCTGCCGGCTCCCTATCCATGTCAAACTTACCTTTAATTCACTTTCAGAACGTTAAAACGCATGTACAACTAAAGTAACCTACCCCAATACAAATGTAGTTTTAGCGTATCTGAGACTAGATCATGGCAGATTGAAGACCATTGATAAACCAAAGATTGCTACAGAGGAACCTGTCTTGACAGACAGCCCCATTTGCCATAAAACTCTGGTCTCTCAAGACAGGTTGCCTTTGGGGACAGGTTCATTTACACTGAAATGTAGTAGTATTTCTGCTAAAAATTAGTGGTCCTTCAAGACACTTAGGCAGGTGCACAGGTCTCTAGTGACAGTGGTCTCTCAAAACAGGTTTCACTGTAAAAACTACATGTAGCAATCAGCTTCAGGTGTGGTACCACTGCATGTTACTTAACATGACTGAGACCAACATTAACATCTCTCCGCGTTGATCACTAACAGTTGTGGGCCTCCCTGACCTTTCACTTACCTGACAGTGGGTGCCCTGAGAAAGTGAACTGTGCTACATTTTATTAGTGAATTATTTGTGAGAATTATTAGTACGTGAGTATGTCTAGGTATGGCGGAGCTCACCTTAAGACTAACATACATGCGTAAATGTACAGATAACACTACCATTCACCATCGTCTGCTATCCATACAGTGAATCGAGATTTCTTTGTGGTGTGCTGTAAACACAAACTTGACCTATACTGTAAATTCATTAATGTTTGCGAGGGATTTATTTGGCGAAATTCGCGACCAACTTTATCTCGCAAAAATAAATACCTGCAAACATAATTCATATGTACCTAGAAATTTAACAAGACCTGAGCTAACCGCAAATATTAATGCCCGCGAACATGGTTTTGTCCCAAAAATGCTAACTTTAATCCCCGCGAACATTGGTGAATTTACAGTATTCAACCAGCTCTCTGATTGGCTGTTATGTGTGCAACCAGCTCTCTGATTGGCTGTCATGTGTGCTCAGCCAATGAGCATGGCAGATATCAGTAATTTTTGCTGGAGACTGTGTACACTATGTAATCTTGCCAGCCCCACAGTTCATTGCTATCTTTACCGTAAGTTCTCACATTTCAAACACAATATACAATACCTATCTACCTTCATCCCACTCCCACTCCACCCTCTTTCTTCTATCTCGCCATCCCTCTCGCAATTCTGTGTCAACCCACCATACCCTGCCCCTACCCCTTACTACATGTATTATAACCCCCACTCTGACCCACCATACCCTGCCCCTACCCGTTACCGTACCCCCCACCCTGACCCCTAGCGGCCCTCCACTCCTACCCGGGTTATTCGTTGTCTCATCCTCTTCATCCTCCGGGTGCTTCTTGGTTCGACAAGCAAGCACGACACAAATCAACAAGACTATGGCAAACACCCCTGTGACCAATACAATAGCGATAACATTCATGTCCCCCATGGAATCGCTGGGAGGGGTGGCCACATTTTGGGTGGTTGTGGAAGAGAGAGCCAATGTGGTAGTAGACGGGATATCAGCGACGGTCGTCTCCGTCGATTCCTGACCGTCGCGCTTTATCCGTATTCCACGAGCAATGATGTCAGAATTGTGTCGGAAACTACGCAGAGCACCTAAGTTAATAAACAGAAATGTCACCATACAGAAAGTGTGAAGGTGAAAAAAAAGAAATCCAATAACACTTAGAGCAGTTAGGTTAAACGAGTCAAGCTAGAAGCCATACAAACACATGGATGTATGTTGGCAAAGAAAGAAAAGGGATTTTTTTCCAAACCAGTATGCCAAGATTTTGCTAAACATTAAGAATCCTACACTATGTTTTATAACCATGAATGGCCGAAACTAAACCAGATAACCAGAAGGTAGAATAAAGCTTTTAAAGTCTGTAGTATGTGAAATTTTGATTCCAATAATTTGAAAAGAATGTCTCTAGAAATTCATTTTACTCCTTCAGAACTTATTCTACCCCTAAATGCATACATAAGCACCAGCATCAGATTTAGAAGAGATCATCCCACTAGATATCGCATGCATCTCTAAAGCTGAGATGGCTGCCACTTTTACCGATTGCTGGTAATGATTTCTCTCCATGTGTTTGTCCAGCTTCTAGTTACGCCTTATAAACATTATACAGACATGCAGGTTACTAATAGTGCAAAAGTTAAATGTTAGGACTGGAAAGGTAAAAATTAAACAAAGTCATGTTAAATAGTGAAACGGAATCAGTAACATAAGGCATATATATATACAAAATGATATACAAGTACTTGTAGGTTAATGAAAAAATGAATAACTGAAAGAAAAAAGCCACCATATGCAACCTTGACAAGCATAAATGTACTGGCTTTCCAGTTGCCTATTTGACCATGTAGACATTGACTCTGCATGAACCAGCAGTTCAAATCTTAGTTGTAATGCAGTACTCCTGTACTTCAAGACAAATGTCTAGATGAGAAAGAAAGTCCGGGTTTTCTAACATGCCATTTATAATCCTGTTATGTAACTTTCAAGTGCCGATTATTTTTTCTTTTTATTCCTCCTGATCCTAATATAAAAGGATGAGCCAATCCACTCCAGAGAACCTATCACAAGGCTGTCTGTTTCTCGACAATTTACACGACGACTTGGCAGTAATCCAGACACATGAGTTGGTAGCACTCCCACAATGTGGATGTAGCAGTATATGCTCTTTAGCTATATTACTAGCTGTGTGCATAACAACAGCAGCAGTTGTATATCAGGCAGACACCATTCCCCTGTGTCTATGTAGGCCGGGCCCTGCATTATATAAGGGCTGGATACTGCAGACGCAGATAAATGTCGACTTCCCGTATATCACGTATATCATGCTTTATCAGCTCAGTGACCAGTCAGTAGCAATGTCAAGACTGTTCTATAATGATCCCTGCAGTGGGTCCAACATCTAAGGCTCCCAAATGGCACCTCACATGGGATTCTGGAGGCAGGACATGTAGCTGCCATTTACATCCAAGCAGCAAAGTGCCGCCGACTCTGCCTTCCTACTACACTTACAGGCATTGAAGGGAATGAACGCGCCGCTTAAGCTTAATTATCAGTGATCAGACATTAGTGGGCCTCAACCACTGCTCAGCCATAGGCCACAAGTCAGGATAAGGCTTGGCAGACTCAAACAGACCACTGTCAACAGACTGGGTTATCGTCAATCCAGGCGTATATAGGAGATGATTGAGGATCCCTGCTGCAGCTGCTGGATCACACAGAACAAATGAAAAGATTAATCTGGCCTAGGTCAACTACTCACTCTCCCTGGGGCTTCAATGCTATACAGACTATAGGCCACTACATGTATGTTAATTGGAGCAGTACAAATGCTTATGCAAATGAGGAGATGCAGACTATATATGTTACCCTAAGCAATTGAATTCTAACTGGCCTAGGTTGTTTTACATTTAGAATTAAAAGAAAAGCTTGGATTCCTTCACAAGTTTAATACTTTAAATCACTTTAGAAAGTGTAATATTGTAAATGTTGAGGAGTAGGGAAATGTACCAGAAGTTTACTTTTGTTAAGATAATGTGCCACAAAAGATAATGTTAAAAAACTTTATGAACCACAACTAGTTATATTTGAATTCCAGACGCTAAAGTGAAATGTTTGTGCAGTAGACATCACTGGTATTTAAATGCCATGGGAAGGGACGAGCAACAGATATCACATCTCCAGGCGACCAGTAACAAAGGCAACTTACTGCTACATGTATGTACAATGACGATTGATGATAATGAAGTAGGTATCTGGCACTACATGTAGGTGTTACTAGTAGTAATCAAAAGGTGTTAGAATTACTGTAGATTGGTGTGTATAATGGACACTTGTGTATGTGCAGCCCTGGTTTACTCCACATGTAAACATATTTTCAAACAATTCTTCAGCTCTATAAATACTGGGCTCTTCACTGCACTTTTCTATAGGTAGCACACATATGCATGGTCAGTGAAATGTATTGTGCAAATTTGACTACAGTAATCTTGTCTTGAAAAACACAATTCTTGTTCAGACTGCTACAGGAGATCTCCCCTTTTAACGTATATAATTTTTGAAGATCAAATGGGTAATAATATGGTTTTATATAGAAATCTATAACCAGGTTAACTCTAAATTGATTTACAAAGACTTTCTAAAGAAAATGCAAAAGACAGTTTACATGAAGTCACATTAAGAGTACAGGTAAAGTACCGGTACCGGTACATGTCACAGGAGTTGTTGTCTTGACACCACCACCCTCATTTGTAGGGTATTTTATTTATGTCTTAATCATTTTAATATACAGATGTAATAGATCAGACTGTGACTGTGATACTAGCAAGAATACTTTGTGAAGTGTTGTCAAGTTAAAAGAGAAGTTCAGCTGAGACATCGATAGAAGAGAACTACAGAGTTGGAAATGCATGCAGAGGCACCAACATCTGTGGAAGACCTTCACCACTTCCATGAAAACCTGTTCGACATGTTACATGTCCACCACCTTCATAAAGCATGCAAATTGTTAGACAAGCTGAAAAGCCAGGATCATAATGATATCCACTGACGATGTGTTGGTCTTGGTATCTTCCATTTCAGCACGTTGTCGCTTCCAGGTATTAATGTGCTTATATCATATCACAGCCGGACTTGTGTTGCATGAAGCACAGAATAGTATGTGTCATTCTGTGATCACCGATGATAAGTGACAGGTGACAATTAACTGCCGGTGAGTTCCAGTCTTAAAAATGGCCAAGTAGTGTCCCATGCTTGGTTTACCTTGATGACACCTGTTTTTATGTGAATTATTCTTTTTCAAGACGACTAAGCTCAGCAAACTACCAACACAGTGACATTTGTCTAATGGAATACAAACCTCCGAGCAATACACAGTGATTTCATTCTGTAGAGAGAGACTACATCTACTGTCTACAATGCCAAAGCATTCTGTAAAGCATGTTCATAGCAGCAGAACCTACCTCTATCAAATGTCTGTTCCACTTTCGAAAAAACAAATCTCAACTTTTTTAGCTCTGGAAAGCCTTTGGAGCACACGGCGCAGTCAGCATGATCAGAGCTTAAAATGTAACATCTAAAACTAGACCTCCCACTGCTAAACATGCCAAACAACCAGATGTGATTGCCAACCCCAATGTTCACATCACATGCCTCCCAGGACTGCCAAGGCAGACCACAGGAACATACAAGGTTCCTAGATATGCGCAATGTACATGTATACATTTAAGGTAGATTGGGGGGTTGCATGCATATCAGTGATCCACAGCACATGCCGCCTGAACTAGCGTTAGTAACCAAGCCACTAACCTTCCCGTGTGAGGGGATTATTGTTATCATCGCTGGCTCGCCTGCCGACCATGATCAACACCACCATGACGATGGTGAATATCACCACGACAACCAGCGGTAGCCAGAGATAGACCTCCGCCGCCGGATCATTGCTACCACTCTCATTGGTTGTGAGGGGGAGGGGGGAGGTGAGGGTAACCATGGTGACGGTGGTGGTATTTCGAGGCTGGCCTTCTCCGCGCTGGGAGTCAACCCACGGCCACCTAACAACTGTAACCAGGGGAGATACTACAAAGTATAGTGACTAGCAATGCTTAATCATTGTGAGTAAATAAAGCAATCAATTTAATCTCTGAGTATCATCAACACTGGAAACTTATCAGAAATAAAAATCATATATGTTATAGATCTGGCAATGATTCTCAAGTCACTAAATGTATCGTATGGTGTAGATGGCAACAGTTTAGAATGTTGCTTTGCTACACAAAACTCCACAAATCACTTTATACATAGTATATATCATAACATCACCAACAGCTATCACTGCCTACTGGTGTCACCACTTACCTGATTATTAGGAATATCACTTAATGAGGATGATTATGATGAATCAAAATCAAAACTGACTATGTATTATATATACATGCAATTTTCAATCTAATTTGCATTGGTGGGAAATGCTGATAAAGCTCCACTTAATGTAACAAGCACACTACTACATCGCACTAATCTCCATAACCAACACGTGAGGGAGTGCAAGACTCAGATAAGGCACACTACATTCTACTGAAGAGAGGATAGAAAATTCCAATAAATTACTCAACATGCTCCATGGCTCTGTTTCATTAAACATAAAGACGTCTTTACATAGGCCTATTAGCCTACGTGAAGACGTCTTTAAAGTTTTATGAAACAGAGCCCAGTACACAGGAATAATTGACCATATGCTTTTGAGAGAACATGTAATGCCCAAGTCATAAGACTGCGTATTACTATCTGGACTATAATTATGTTTTATATGTTATACTGCCTGCTATGGCCGCCTTCCAATCCAAAACATAGAATAATAAAACATGTCTGTGAAACTCAGAACTCATCCATCATACATAAACCATAAGTTGGTAACTATTAAAGGAGTGGTCAATCAAATACAGTGGTCCCTGCATTTTAAGACCACCCTTTCAGCCAAAAAATATGGTCTTAAATTGAAGGTGGTCTTAAAATAGAGGGATACTTATACTGAAAACATAAGAATGGCATCAATGATAACTGGTCTTAAAGTAAAGGGAATTGTTAAATGGAGGGGTCTTAAATGGCAGGGACCACTGTATATATAACAGTATGTTCAACTTAGACATTCATTTACAGTTACACAGTCATTGGCTGTTTTTGAGCAAATGACCAATTTAAATACAGTAGAACTTGTCTTGTAAGACCACCCCATTAGCCATAAAATGTGATTTCTCAAGACAGGTGTCTTTGGTTACAGGTTCAATTCAATTACATTAAAATCTTAATGAAGGACTTTCTGCCCTTAATATGTGGTCTTTCAAGACAGGTGGTCTCTCATGGCAGTGGCCTCTCAAGACAGGCTTCACTGTATTCACTTTGGCCACTGTAAACAGCATTTCACTGCTCATTATGAATCTTCAGAGCCACTAGCCCCGAGTTCCTGTTTACTGGTGTACTAGCGTAGTACAAAATAAAGGGTCGTGTCACAGCTGCAGAGACACGTACTGTTAGTGTCCAGTGGGTGACACTGGTCCTCGTCCTCCCCGCCCAGACAGTGTGCCACCCCGTCACAGCGTAATGTAGCCGGGATACAGTCCGTGCCGGGGGAACAGGGAAAATACCGCCGCGCTGATACAGGTGATGGACAGGGACCTGGGGCAAAACAGGAGCAGCTGTTAGTGCTAACCTGCATAGACATATGCACATATGCTTAGTATTGCCTTAGCCTAATAACACCATTTACAGTACTCGCTTACATCTTCATTAACCAACATAAACTACATATTGTTGCATGTACCAGTGAAAAATTTCAATTTTTTAGGAAACACAATCTGTTCACAGAAAATACATGTATCAACAATGTTATTTTTTTTTTTTTTCAAAACAAGAACTGATGTGTAGAAATTATAGAGTATATGTGGAAGCTGCATCTGTATATTATTATATCTAATTATATACTTGCAGCTTTTTCCCATTCTTACCTATGGAGTAACCATGCAGTATTTACCTTAATTTACAGAAATGAGAGTTTGATATTGCACCATATTCTGACCCAGTTTTTCAGCCAATAGCACAACCTGGATTCATCTATCATGAAACATTTAACCAATCAGAATGGTGGAATATTTAATGTATGTGTGGCCTTTTTAAACTGTCAGATGATGCAATGCTATTATTTATTTGTTGCTGCATTACCCAGGTCCCAGGGCATTGGTATAAACTAAAGGTCTGTAAATAAAAACTGTTTGAAGCAATGCTATGTGAAAACTCTCTTTTGACATATATGACACATTACCAAGTAATATATATGCTTAAAATTAAGTTCTATAATAAGCAGGTATATAACAACACTCATTCAAGAATATAGTTTGGTATGGGCTCCCCAATGCTTGTCAGGCATGCATGAATTCATCCATACAAACATATGCATATCACTGAGCTTGTGCAATTGCCCTTAAATACAGCACCCTTGGACAGTTTTGAATACAGTGAAATCTATTATCAGTTCCAAGACTACAGACCACTGCAAACACATGGAATATCTCTCATTACTCTCTTACCCCCATTGTTTAGAATCGCCGAGATTACTAGGCTAAATCCTTCATAGCCGCGTGGTTCCTGTCCCGTTACCCAGGACAACCACAGTGTTCCACCAGGGTAGTGTGTGTATGTGTGCTGCCAGGAACTCAGGTCTGACCCATGCTGTAAGTCTGACATACCCCCACAAAACTCATCTAAAATCTGAAAATAAAATTTACCAGAGAGCATTGTACAGTAGTCCCTCTATAATAAGGCCACCCTATTGACCAACAAATTATGGCCACACTAGAGAGGTGGCCTTTAGTGAGAGGGAGAAGTAAGTACATTGATAGTAGTCCTAGTAGTGGCGGCAAAGATTTATGAGCTTATTAGAGATGGTGGCCTCTGTTGAGAGTGGCCATTAAGAGAGGGACTGGTGTATAATAGCAGAAATAAATTGCCGATTAGTTGTCCATCTATTCTTCCTTCTTCTCTGGCTTTCTTAAGTCTCCTGCATTTCCTTTCACATCCATATCTGACTTATCCTACTGAATCACCTTCACACTGCTGTGATTCCGGCCATTTGAAACCCCTCCATTAAAGAATTCCTGCATTTTCAGTCCAGCCTCCCATTATCACCATACTGTCTATACCTTACTACACAACAATAAACAGTGAAACGGTGAAGTACTCACGAAGACTAAGTGGTCTAGTTTGTCATGGTCATAATACTACATGTATACATAAATTATGTATACAGTCTGTGTGAGTTACACATCGACATTAACCACCATGGTCAAGATAATAGCCCTTGAAAATACATTTGGGTGACACTTCTATATTTGTCAAGCCGAGTTTCCAATATGATCCTGATTATGAGCAAGGTTTGCGGTATATTTTAGGACATACGCGGCGTTGCTCGGTCCCCCGTGTCTCCCACACTGACAGACTGTCCACACATTCCTCTGTCAGCGCCCTGTCACCAGGCCGGATGTCCAGCTTCTCTATCTGAACCAGGAACACCATGTCACCCTGGGGAGGCTGAGAGGGGACAGGAGGAAACAGAACATTGTTACATATGTGTTACATTCTGCTGCATTACGCACAGCAGTTCACGTCGATCCACTAGACCAGTGAAACATTTGTGAAACACATGTACAGTACTCTCCCTCTACAGGGCACACCCCTCCATCATGTCCCTACTAAATAGTTCTGAGAAGACGTATACAGGGATATACGGGAAATACAGTAGTCCCTCCCTAATAAGGCCATCCTATTTGCCAAGAAACTATGGCCACATTAGAGAGGTGTTCTTTGGTGAGGGGGAGTAGTCAATACATTGATAGTAGTAGCGTAAAAGATTTATGGCCTTATTACAGGGTGGCCTCTGTTGAGAGTGGCCACTAAGAGAGGGACTGCTGTACTGGAGACCACTGTTAGAATGTACACAGTTACTGCTGATCACTGTAAGAATGTGCTCCACATTTTAAGAATGTGCTCCATCATTGTAAGAATGTGCTCAATCACTGTAAGGGTGTGCTCAATCACTGTAAGAATGTGCTCAATCACTGTAAGAATGTGCTCAATCACTGTAAGGATATGTTCAATTAATGTACTAAGCATTGCTGAATCACTGTGAGGATTGCTAAATCACTGTAGATCAAGTAAGAATGTGCTCAATGAATGTAGATTAATGTCAGAACATGCTGAATCACTGTAGTGACTGTCACAAGGGTTTGACTGTTAATCCATTAATCTTGGCTGTTCCTGTGCTGCCTGTGATCTGCTATTTCTAGACAAAGTGGTAGTCATGTCACCCCACTAACGCTCCTGTCACACATATCAGCTGACACGTATCATCAATAAATGACTAACATTAGTCCTCTAGTTATAGTGATGATCAATAAACAAAATTACAACTGGTTGAGGGCGTTGGAGTTGGTGACCAAGTGATGTCATGTCAAAATTTAAAATTAAAATAAATTAAAATATTGTCACATAATTCTGAATTTCAGTCATAATTTGTGCTGTTATGCCAAGGGATAATGAATAAAATTCTGAATTTGGTGATCAATATAGGATTACCGGTATTTCTCATATCCCCCCACCCACCCTAAGTTTATACCCTCTGATGCTTCTTGTCTTAAGCATGGTAAATGAATAACTGTCATGAATATTCATAAGTAATAACCCTGTACATCCTGTAAGTACAGTAACTGGATGAAACCTTAGAATATGGCATAAAATGGATTAGAAAAACAACACATACAGGTATCAGAGTGATGTTTTACATGTAAGTCAACAGTCCTACTGAACACAACGAAACCTTGTACATGTAAGTCAACAGTCCTACTGAACACAACGAAACCTTGTACATGTAAGTCAACAGTCCTACTGAACACAACGAAACCTTGTACATGTAACTCAGAGACAGCAATGCTGTCCATAAATGCATTGACTCATAAACCGC